>Ga0265342_10001372_pt1 | contig 22763 bp, 19 predicted proteins | sample 4CB327metaG_FD_203125 | JGI IMG/M metagenome (GOLD analysis project Ga0265342, IMG submission 203125) | Rhizosphere microbial communities from Carex aquatilis grown in University of Washington, Seatle, WA, United States - 4-CB3-27 metaG | ecosystem: Host-associated > Plants > Roots >... | reverse complement strand
CAGGACGCTGTAGTTTTGCCCCACAAGACTGAGGACCCTCACGACGAAGTTTTTGGGCGCCAGGATGTAATAGATGCCGTGGATGACGCTATAAGCGCTTTTGCCAAAGGTTCGAAAAGCTTAAAACAAGATTTTGAATCTCACTTTAAAGATTCCATAGTCACCGAAAAAGTAACAAACACCACCTCTCTTATTGGCAAAAGGGGAGAAGCCAAAGATATTACAATCAGCCCCGACCGTCAAAGCGGTACGGCCGATGTATACGCCACCGATACCGGCAACAAGCTTGGCCAAATCCAACTTCAAGCCGCGGCAAGCCCTCTTACACGCGCAGCACAAAAGATAGAAACCATGGGCACAATACAAGATAAACAAGCCGCCAAAATTATTTTAAATATATTAAGTCAGCTCCAAAAAGGCGACAACCCGGATTTTTTTACCTTTAGCGACCGCTTTGCTGATGTCTTTGGTTTTGCCGCAGCACGTCGTAGCACAAAAGCCATTGCTTTACACAAAGCCCTGGCTGATAACCCCATAGCCGTAGCACATGAAGCCGGTGAATATTTAGTCGGCCAGGAAGCACTCAAATTTAACCTCGCCAACAACATTTTAGAAGTAACCTTGAACGAAACAATGACATCTTTTACCCTGGAAGGCGAAGCGCTAGCTATTGCTCAAAAAGGCATTAAATCTGACGGAACCTATAACCCTCACTACGGTTTACGTGCATTACAACGGTTAGCCTTTGGTCAAAGCGACAGAGACCTGACGGCTACTATTCAAAATATGCAAGAAGCAAATACCAAAAACGAGACAACACCAACGCGCGGCGGCATTGATATTAATCTGGATAAAAAAATGGCGGTTGAAACTTCATCAAAATCTTTATCCACAGCCAGCGATACGGCCGTCGCTTTAGACCCGAACATTGTGCTTGGCGTGAAACCATTGGTTATAGGCATCTATCGCTCGAACAAACACACCTAGATTTGTTTTAATAGAAAGTTGGAAGGAAAAATACGCGCCCGGCAAGATTCGAACTTGCGACCCTCGGCTTAGAAGGCAGATGCTCTATCCAACTGAGCTACGGGCGCGAAATAAGTCAAAATTAAAAAGGCAAAAGTAAAAAGTTTAAAAGAACGGTAATGATCAAAGCCGAGTTTTATTAGATTTTACCAGAGTCACCAGCAGATGTAAACCATGCCATTTCAACTGCCTTGGGCATATGTGTTTGAATCCGCCGGGCTAAGATTATCATATTTAGGAATAACCGATCCGACGCCGGGATCATAAAAATACCCGGTGATCCTTCTACTCAGGCCGTTATTCACAACTACCGGCGGCACAAGCTGTGCGGGGGTAATATTACTTTTGAAATAACCATATGTCTGCGGTGTAAGCCCTTGCAATTGAGCATACGTCAAAGCCTGGATCTGGGCAGGGGTAAAAGTATTGGCCCACCCCTGGCTGGGAATCGTATTAAGTTGAGCCGAAGTAAGATATTTGATCTTATCCGCAGGTATATATTGAAAATCACCATAGCTGGAAATTTTCGCTATCTGGGCAGCGGTCAGGTCTTCGCGCAAACCAGCAGGAATAGCTCCAATACTGACAACGGCGGTATTGATTGCCTGCACCTGCTGTGCAGTCAATTGAGCCTTTTGATCTGCTGTCAGCGTATTCATCCAACCGGTTGACGGAATCGTTGAAATCTGTGTTGGCGTTAAAAGCGATACCATATTAGTCGGTACATATTGAAAATCACCGTAGCTGGAGATTCCGGTTATCTGGCTAGGCACTAAATTACTCCGCTGGTCTACCGGCAAGGCACCAATGCTGACCACACCGGTATTTAACGCCTGCACCTGGGCCGCGGTCATACTCTCTTTTTGCGCAGTAGTCATGGTATTCATCCAACCGGTCGAAGGTATGGTTGCCACTTGTGCCGGAGTCAAAGCCGCCACCATACCGGTCGGCACATACTGGAAATCACCGTAGCTGGAGATTTTAGCTATCTGAGCCGTCGTTAACTGATTACGCTGGTCAGCCGGCAAGGCACCAATACTGACCACCGCGGTATTTACCGCTTGCACTTGCGCCGGGGTCAGGGCTTCAAGCTGGGCAGAAGTCATGGTATTCATCCAGCCGGTACTGGGCACCGTTGCAATTTGTGCCGGGGTCAACGATGTTACCATATTTGCCGGAACATATTGAAAATCACCGTAGCTTGAGATAGTAGATATTTGCGTCGTGGTCAATTGCGTACGCTGATCTGCCGGCAAAGAGCCAATACTGACCACCGCGGTATTTACCGCTTGCACTTGCGCCGGGGTCAGGGCTTCAAGCTGGGCAGAAGTCATGGTATTCATCCAGCCGGTTGAAGGTATAGTGGCGATCTGAGCCGGAGTCAATGATGCCATATCGCTTGCCGGAACATATTGAAAATCGCCATAGCTCGAGATGCTGGATATTTGCGTCGTAGTTAATTGCGTACGTTGATCTGCCGGCAAGGCACCGATACTGACCACCGCGGTATTTACCGCTTGCACCTGGGTTGGCGTCATCGCCTCTTTTTGAGCAGCGCTTAATGTGTTCATCCAGCCGGTCGAGGGGATAGACGCGATTTGAGCCGAACTTAAATATTGGATTTGTGACGCCGGCAAACTGCTAAATTGCGAATAGTTCATCGCCGCAATCTGGGCTGGAGTATAATCAGCATAAACATTGTTCAATAATCCGAGCGAAAAGATGCTCAGCAGAAAGAAAACAGTACGAAAATTAATTTTTCTCATATAACCTCCCCAGGTAACTGACTGCCCTGTCTCGTCCACCTCTTATGGTGAAACGGATTTAGGCTCTTAAGCTTTGCGCCGCCTGCTTTCGCAGGTTTTGCTATTAAACAAGGGATATTCTCTTCTAATTATCATATACCATATTTTGGCACTATTTTCAAAGATTTTCCAATGATTATTTTTTAGCCCTGGAAGCGGTTACAAAAGGGGGAAATCGGCATTTGCCCGCATGGAACCCTAGCAGGAAAAAATATTACTAATCAATTGCAATTAACAATCAACTTATTATCAATCTCCCAAACACCACGGGCTTTCCAAGTTATCCGCGCAGCTTCATCCTTTTGATACCCTGAATCGACCGTTCCGGTCAGCGTTACTTTATGGTCCTTGACTTCAACCGTGATATCCTCACCGTCGAGAGACCAGTTGCGCCGAAACGCATTTTCTATATCTTTTTTTTCGACCTGATCCTCTGTTTCAGATTTGATCGTAATATTGTTTGATACCCCTGTGACGCCCAAAAGATATACTATTGCGTCTTTTGCCGCATCCTTTTGATAATTCCATTCCAGCTCGCCTTCCAGGGTAACCCAGCCTTCTTCAACCTTTACTTTAACTTTGCCGCCAGGCACCTGCCCATTCCACTTTAAAGCAGTTATAACTTCAGTGGCGATTTCATTGTCATCCTTTTTAGCCCAACTGCCGCTATACTTGACTTTAATCTTTTCAACAACCGCCTTAACGCCGGTTACACTCTTTGCCGCAAATTCAGCTTCTGCTCTTTTAGAATAGCTATCGACAGTCCCCGTAAGAGTAACAACGCCATCTTTGACAATAACGCCGATTTCCGCAGCATTTAATAACGGTTCCCATTTAATCGCGTCTTGAACGTTTTTTTGCAAATCTGCATTGCTTTTCATTTTAATCTCCTTTTTTGCCGGTTTTTATTCCTTGCAGCAGTTGATCGCTGTATCCAAGATCCGCTTATAGTGTTCTTGGTGTTTTTTAATGTGCAGCGGTAGATTTGTTTCATTCAAAAGCGCTCTAAGGGCTTGTTCTTTTTCTTTCACGATCTCCCACATGCGGGCTTTGAACATTCTGATCACCTCTTCCCCCATGTAGCATTTATTATTATAAGATACCATGGGTGTGACTAATTCCCTCTTCGGGCTGATGCATTTTTTGTAGAGTTTTTCCATTTCTGCGTGATTCTTATTATTGTGGGAAACCTCTTTTTTCGTTATATTGAATATCGAATATAGATTATTTTTGTTCAGGAACAATTCCAAAGTTTTGCAGTGTCCGCACTCTTTACCAAAAAACAGGGTAATGTCGCCCAGCGCATATTCAAGCTTATGGCCCAATGCGACAGGCTTATCTTCAGATTTAAGGTTTATCTCCCAGAACAGCATATACAGCCTATGGGCTTGCTGGAATAGCCCTTTCGCTTTCTCGTCTTCCCCTTTTGTCAGGGCTTTGGTCCCTACCTCCATAAGACGCATCGACGCGGCAAGCAGATGTTTGCTGATGCACCAGACCTCGCCTTCATAATCCTTGATTATTTCCTTAAGAAGAGTTTTCCTAATCTCCCGTATCTCATTTAACAAAGCATAATATTTGTCTTTGCCTGTCTTGTTCGCTGTAAAAAATAGGTGCTCCTCAATACTGATGAGGTTCATTATACCGATGCTTAAGTCTTCATCCGACGATAAATCCAAGCTCTCTTTTTTAATAACATCTTTGACTTTATTCACGAAATTTTCTGCTTCCTTACCTATTACTTTTACCACGATAAACCTCCTTATCGCAGCGCCTCAAACAAACGCATGCGCAGACAATCCTCTTAGGATGCAACTCTTCCAGATTGATAATAGCATTATAAAAATATTCAGAACGGAATCAATTATACTTGGGTATAACACCGGCTAAGGGTTTAACTACCCGCTCAACAACATCTTCGATGCTGGATACCGGGGTCTTGGACTTGAGCGTTACTCCGGCTTTAAGCTTCAATGCCTTGATTGCTTTTAATGTATGACGAAAATTACAACAAGCCTCTTCATGTATAATGATCCCGTCAACACCTGCCCTTTTAAAATCCTCCAGGTAGCGTTCCGGCCTATCTATCATCAAATGCGCCTGGAAGAAAAGCCCGGTTATTTTTCTTATGGATCTTATTAACGCCGGGCCAAAGGTAATATTGGGAACAAAATTACCGTCCATGATATCCAGATGAAGCTTAGTGCACCCGGCCGCCTCGATTTTTCTTATCTGCCCTCTTAAGTCGGAAAGGTCCGCGGCCAACAAAGACGGTAAAATTTCTATCTTCTCATTCTGTTTGTTTATTAAGTTCATCTTTTTTAATCTCTTGCAGCGACGGAGCTTTAATTGGATCAAATATTCGATATGCTAAAAGTTTTAAGCGATCATTCAGCAGGAACCACAAAAGCGCATAGCCCCAAACAAGCCCCGCCCAACCCCAGCCCAATGGTGTCATAAAGAGCCCGTAAACCGCGATCAACGTCGCAATTATTTGCGTACCCAGTACAGCGATCCATAATATTTTTGCCGGACGTATAGTCCAGAACGGCCCACGCGTACGCGTTAAAAAGATCGTCAAATGCCCAGCGATAGAAAGTTTTAAATACATCAATGTCTGAATATGGGCGCGGTCGAGATGAAAAACGCGTTCGCCTAAAAAAAATAAAATAAACGCAGATACAACTCCGATAATACCCAGCACCGTCGCTACCCCCAACACCATGCGCATGTTCCAGGCCTCGGGTTGATCTTTATAGTGAACATTATCATAAGCGATAGATAAAATCGCGCCGTCGTTTAAAAGAGCCAGCATCACGATCATCACCGCCGTCAGCGGATAAAAGTTAAAGACCAAAATCGCCAGCGTCATAAAAAATAATACGCGCAAGGTTTCGGCAATACGGTAGATCGCATAGCTGTTCATCCGTTGAAAAATTCTCCGGCTCTCTTTAATCGCGTCAATAATCACTGTCAGGCCGGGTGTCATCAAGACGATGGCCGCTGCCGCGCGCGCCGCGTCGGTCGCGTCAGAAACCGCGATGCCGCAATCGGCTTTCTTCAAGGCCGGAGCGTCATTTACCCCGTCGCCGGTCATGCCCACAATATGGCCGCGTTTTTGCAAAACGTCTACGATATGAAACTTATGCTCGGGAAAGACCTGGGCAAAACCATCGGCTTTCTCAATAGACTCGGCCGTTGCCGCAGACTCTTCCTTCTTGGAATCTCCCAAGCCACTGGCATCAAGAATATTTGTACCCATCTCCAACTTTTTGGCGGTTTCTTTGGCGATAGCCAAGGCGTCGCCGGTAACCATCTTAACCTTTACGCCCATCTTACACGCCGTCGCAATCGTCGCCTTGGCATCTTCACGCGGCGGATCGAATAAAGGCAAGACTCCGACAAATTGCCACGGACCGTCTCCCTCGGCGCGCGCCACACCGAGAGAACGAAAACCCCTGTCCGCGAACTCGTTAACTGCTGTATCAACCACAGGCTTAACAGCCCCGGCATTGGCCGACAATTCCAAAATCACCTGCGGCGCGCCCTTGGTCACCTTGAAAATCTTTCCATCTTTATCTTTAACCTCGGCCTCGGTACGTTTATGCACCGGGTCAAAGGACTGAAAATGAGTAACCTCGTAGCCTTTTAACGCATCTTTATCTTTTAATCCACCTAAAACCGCCAGATCAATCGTATCGTTATTCTCCGCCCGCGACGCCAAGGCGCCGCAAAGGACAACTTGCTCAACAGGAATATTGTTCACGCTAAATGTATCGCCCAGCGTCAATTTATTTTGTGTTAAGGTGCCGGTCTTATCCGCACACAGCACATCGACGCCTGCCAATTCCTCGATAGCAACCAGCTTACTTACAATCGCCTGTTTTTTGGCCAGCAACCGCGCGCCGACCGCCATGGTTACCGACAAGACCGTAGGCATCGCCACCGGAATAGCGGCTACCGTAAGCACCAAAGCAAACTGCAACGTGGTAAGAATTGGATCACCGCGAAAGATCGCTACAGTAATAATTACCGCCACCAGCGCCACCGCAAGAATAATTAAATAATTGCCGATCTTTAAAACGGCTTTTTGAAAATGGCTGACCGTATGCGCCTCTTCCACCAATTGAGCTGTTTTACCAAAATAAGTATTCGTACCCGTAGCATAAACCAGCGCACCGATCTCGCCCCGACGGATGATCGAGCCGGAAAAGACCGCTTCGCCGGATTTGCGCGTAGTAGGCAAAGACTCTCCGGTCAACGCTGACTGATCCACCGACACCTCGTCGCCGTCCAATAAACGCGCATCCGCCGGAATAATATCGCCCAAACGCAACTGAATAACATCGCCCGGTACCAATTCGCGTGCCGGTGAGTTGATCCATTTACCATCACGTTTTACCCGGGCCTTGACCGCCAATTTGGATTTAAGTGCCTCGATCGCGTTGCCCGCCTCGCGTTCTTCCCAAAATCCGACCACGGCATTGGCCACTAGCAAAAGCAGAATGATAAAAAAATCCGGCCAGTGACGGACCACGCCGGAAAGGATCACCGCGATCTCGATCATCCAGGGGATCGGGCCCCAAAAATAGGAAAGGAATTTCAGGAATAAATTGGTTTTCTTTTCTTCGATCTCGTTCGGGCCGTATTGAATCAACCGTTTCTCGGCCTCAACTTGCGTTAAGCCTTCCTTAGAAAACCCCAATTTTTCCTGCACTTGCGCCATCGGTAAAGTTTTCAAATCGGCCTTGGCATCAGGCTTCGCTTCGGGTTTGGTTTTGATTGTACTCATCCCTTTTCCATCGCGGCGTTATATTCGCCGCGGCGCGCCGCCCAATTACACTTAGCGCGATGATAGAGAGCCTTTTGTGCCGCCGATACGTTCGGCTCCTTACCCTGCCAGATTTCCAAAGCCGGCTGCTGGATCGCGCGAGCGAACGAAAACAAAAGCGGCCACGGCAAACACGATTTGAATCTAACGTTCATCGCATTCAAACGGGCCGAAGCCAATTCAGCGGATTGCCCGCCGGATAAAAACGCAACGCCTCCAACGGCCGCGGGAACAGCGCGTAAAAAACATGCGACCGTCGCATCGGCCACTTCATCCACCGTCTCTTGTTGGGGACAGGCCGATCCTGGAAGTACCATATTGGGCTTTAAAATCATCCCTTCCAACATCACCCGTTGTATATAAAGCTGATTAAAAACCGTTCGCAAGACTTTCTCCGTTACTTCGCCGCAGCGCATCAGAGTGTGCTCACCGTCCATAAGCACTTCCGGCTCAACAACCGGGACCAACCCGACTTCCTGGCACAAGGCCGCGTAGCGCGCCAACGCATGGGCATTGGCCTCGATGCAACCCCGGCTGGGTATACCATCGCCTATGGCAATAACCGCGCGCCACTTGGCAAAACGTGCGCCCATTTGATAATATTCCCTAAGGCGCTCGCGCAAACCATCCAGGCCTTCAGTTATTTTCTCTTGCGGGAAACCGGCCATCGCCTTGGCGCCGGTATCTACTTTGATACCGGGAATGATCCCGGCATCTTTAATCACCTCAATAAAAAAACTGCCGTCTTTTTTCTTCTGCCGGATCGTCTCATCATAAAGAATCACGCCGCTGATGCTCTCGCCCAGGCCGGGTGTGGTCACGATCAACTCCCGATAGGCGCGGCGGGCCTCTTCGGTTTGAGGAATACCCAGCTTGGCAAAGCGCTTATCGCAAGTCGGATTGCTTTCATCCATCGCCAACAAACCCTTGTCATCAGCAACCAACGCCTGTACGGTGCTTATAAGTTCTTGTGTATTCATTTAAAATTACTCCTTTCTAACCGCATCTTCTTATAAATAATAATTATAAAGCAATAGCCTGGGATCACCCACCGGCTAACTGCTCTTTAAATTGATTTTTTTCTACTACACTATTGTAGGATTGGGCAAGAAACGCGGCAATTGTACCGGGGTATAATCGTAGGGGCGATTCACGAATCGCCCGTTATTCGTCATTGCGAACCGAACTATTGCGAGGTGTGGCAATCTCAAGACCAGATATAATTATCCTGCATATTACAGAAATTAATAAACTCTTCCGGCGTTAAATAATCGTAATCCCAGGTAGCCGGCGGCGTGGGGAATTTACCAGGTTTGACCAATAATTTTCGGTAATAATCGCGGGTATCCTTAAACGGCACCAACTTTCTAAAATCTTTAGCGGTAATCCAGCCCGCGATATTCTCCTGGGCTTTTTGGCTGAAGAACTTGATCGTGTCGATATCCTCTTGCGGAACCTGAACATCTTTAAGCAAAATAGTTTTTTGCTCGCTCAAGAGCTGATCCCTGGGTACCTCCAGCCAAACTTCCTTGCATGGCTTATGCTCCTGCGCCAAAATTTTATTATAACCTGATATTTCATCGGGCAATAGATAGGCTTCGTTCCACCCTGTGGGCACGCGCGAAAACGGCATCTCCTCGCCCGGTTTTACCTTGATCATGAATTTATAGTAGTTACGGGTATTTCTAAATGACTCAAATTTACCGGCGTCTTTTGCGGCGACCCAGGCCGATATCTGCGCTTGCACCTTTTTGGAAAGGCTGGGGATCGCAGCAAGATCATCCTTAAAAATCTGGCACTTAAGCCAAAGAAAATCTTTATCCGCAGCGGAAAACTCCGCCCGCGCCTGCGGCGCAAAGAATACGGCCATCCCGAGCACAACCGCCAACACCGTCATGATTTTTCTCATATTTCACCCCTTAATAAGAGTTAGTTGGATCGATCCCTATTTATTATCGCACAGAAAATCGGGTTAAAGCAAGTGGTTGGTTGTTCGTGTAGGGGCGGACCCATGTCTCCGCCCGTTATAGAATAATTTTGGTTAATTCGAAATAATTATGGTAGCTGTTACCGGAAGTCTACTTCCTGCCTTTTACTTAAGTTTATCCAATGAAACTTTGATAAATGCCGGCAGATCTGCAGGATAACGGCTCGAAATGAAATTGCCGTCCACTACCACTTCCTGGTCAAGATATTCAGCGCCGGCATTTTTAATATCCTGAACAAGGGATTTCCAACCTGTGACCCTGCGTCCTTTTAATAGGTCTGCAGTAATCAATAGTTGGGCCCCATGACAAATGAAAAAAATCGGCTTACCTGTCGCGGCAAATTCTTTTACGAAAGTAATTACTTCGTCATGGCTCCTAAGCCGGTCCGGAGAATATCCACCGGGAATAAAAAGCGCATCAAAATCACCGGCAACCACGTCTCTTGCCGCTTTTTCTACTTTAACCTTCATGCCGGTCTTTTCTCCTTTAACGATCCCCTTTTTAACCCCTATATGCACTACTTCATGTTTTGCTTTTTTAAAAGCTGCAGCAGGTTTTTTGTACTCCGAGTCCTCAAACATATTATCGATCAAAACCCCTATCCTAGACATATCTTCTCCTTATTTTTTGTGCTTAAAGTACTCGACCTGTCGCAATCTTTTCTGCGCCTCTTCCTTAGTCTTATATGGGCCTCCCAAATTTTTTCCTTTTTCCGACTTTACCATATAACCCTTGGCAACCTTGACAATCATATCCGCTCCTTATTTTTCAGTTGTATCTGTTTTTACTAAATCATTCTAGGCGAGAACAATAAATCGAGCAATTGTACCGGGGTATAACAAGCGCAGCTAGAGCAATTGAGCAAGCAGAGCAATAGAAAATAGAAGAACCGCGAAATTGCAGTCTATTGGTCTATTGTCTATTTTCTGCGGTAGCGTGTAGGGGCGAATAATCATTCGCCCGGTGGTGTCATTGCGAACACGAGTGAAGCAATCTAGGTTGGTGTAGGGGCAGGTTTTACGCCTGCCGTGTTTATGGTTGTTCGTGTAGGGACAGGCCTCTGTGCCTGTCCGTAACAAAATTAATGGTTCGTTGTAGAGACGCGATTTATCGCGTCTTGGAGGCCAGATCACATTTCAAGACCGGAGCCCACTATCCGTAAATTTTGTTTGATTAGCTCAACAGACGCATTCTTAATTTTATACCAATTAGGCAAATCACCGATATGTTTATATTCAAAAGGTTGTCCATTTAAGTTTTTAAAATCAATGGAAATTTGACCCCTATCCATAGGAAGAGATACTTCCCTTAAAAAATTGCCTCTAACTTCCCATCTAGGATCGGCAATATTATGCCCAAACGCACACCTCACCATATACACTACCATCGCAACATTATGATTAGATCGTTCAATACCTGCCATTTCAAGCGCGGCATTAAGCGCAATAGCAGATGCACCAAAACATATGTTAACATTAATTTTTGAGCATGTCACAATTTCGTCCACCGTGTTATATGAACCAAAAACCATGCTCCCAGTAGCAAACAAAGCTGTGCTATCTTCATTAAACGCTGTTAGATTTAAATGCCCATCTTCGCAATAATACATAAGCTTAATTGCAAATTCAAGCTGTCTAAAAGCAGATTCAACATCTTCTAATGCCAATTGAATTTGTGTTTTCATCAAATTGCTATTCCTCGATTTATTTTTGCTTATCAAGCAACAACTTTTTCTGGGATTGAAACTCTTCTTCGGTTAAAATATTCTTCTTTCGTAAATCTTCCAGTTTTATTAACTCCGTATAAAGATCCGGCTTAGCAACGCCTTCTTTTGCCTGGATAACACCATCAGAAGACTTACCCAAAGCCGAACACTGCAATTTTGGATCATTTACGTCAAGACACATAAACTGGACCTCTGCTTTTGGAAAATTAGCAAAAATATAAGGAGGTCTGGACTCATGAGTAGAGATCACCTGCAATTTCTTCCCTTGTTTCGTACAGAATTGGCTTGCCTCCTGAAGTGCTCTGGCTTTCAGATCACCTGAACCCGAAAAACCTGTAGCCGCCTGACAAGAAACCATATAGGTATCTTGCCCCATTGGGATAACGCCTGAATTAGACGCACACCCAACTAGCCCCAAACATAAAACAAGAAATAACCATTTTCTCATATCCATTTTTATCCTTTTGGAATTACATAACACACGTTGCTTAACTCACAGGAAAAGCGTGTCCCGCCCCTACTCCCAAAAATTAATCGGAACCGTCATCACTCTTATTTTCCGTTACCGATTCCACTATCTTTTGCGCTTTGGCCAAGTGATTCTGTCTTGTATTGCCATCTGGTTTCAAATGGTGAAACGCGCATTTCGCTGTCATACTTCACCACGACGTCATCCATGAAATAGACCGAGAACACGGCTCTATGACCCCAGTAAAACCAAACATTGCTCGTCAAATCTGGTGTTTTATGGCTTGGCGGATAACCTAATGCCATTAAGACAGCTTTTTTGCTCATGCCATCAAAAATGGCTCCCTTTTTTACCGCCTCTTGCTCTTTAGGAGAAAGCTTAAAAAAATCCCCTTTTGTATCCACAACATTTCTTTTAGAGAAATATCTGTCAAATTGCTCCTCTGCAGTTATTGTTGTATGTTTTCGCACAAAAATAATCGTATAGCTCTGGCCTCTATTTATATCAACAAACTTAACTTGCACACCACCACAATCTAGCATCTTTATCTTTGTGCCTAAGGGCAAAAACGCACCATCGATATAATTGGTGCTAGGAATTTTGGCTGGATCTTTATACCAAATGTTAGTCCTGGTGTAATACTCCTCGCCCCTAGGAACGCTAATACTCGTTGAGACACAGCCACCAATTAATACGACGAACATCAAAAAGGCAATTATATTTCTCATTTTTTTCTCTCCTAAAATAAATATCACTCCTATATCGTGTCTCTACGCCAGCGCCGCAGGGCGGCGCAAACATACATATCCGCATTATACATCCGAGGATTTATGAAACAAGGAATTAAATTTATCGTAGGGGCAACTCTCTGTGGTTGCCCTGGTTTTATGCCGTAACGTTGTTCCGAGGGCAGGCACGGGGGCCTGCCCCTACATCCGAATCCGTGTAGGGGCATGATTTATCATGCCCGTTGTGTTCGGGTTTGATGAATCAAACCCCTACAAAAATTCATTTCACCGCGAACATTTGTTCGCACCGCTGAACGGGCAGATGCCTAAAAGCGCTATGGATATTACTCCGGCAGCTACAAACACCCCGACGCTAAAACTTATCGGCACATCAAAGGTTCCGATCGTCATCGGAAGGTGAAAAATCGAACGTATCAAATGTGCAAGCGCGGCGGCAGCGAAAAACCCCGAAAACCATATTTTTACTTTTGACTTCATACAGACCTCCTTAATAACAGGCGAATAATCATTCGCCCCTACGATCTTCCAGAACTCTCCCCGGCTTGTGCCGGCCCTCTCTTTACCAAAGCGAGGGCACGAATTCGCTCCCCCTCTTTGTTAAAGAGGGGGTTGGGGGGCGTTCTGCACATACAATACATTCATTTCCCCGGCCATTTCCAATTAAGCACTTCCGGCAGATCAATGCCGTTTTTGTCGATATATTTGCGGTGCTCGACAAGTTTATCCTCCAACATCTTTTTTAACTTGGCTCCTTTATCGCCTAATTGCGGCAGATGCTTGATCGCATCTAACACCAGATGAAACCGGTCCAGGCCGTTTAAGACCGTCATGTCAAAATAGGTCGTAATCGTGCCCTCTTCCTTGTAACCATGAACATGCATATTTTTATGATTATTACGCCGGTACGTCAACCTATGGACAAGTGTGGGATACCCGTGAAAAGCGAAGATCACCGGTTTATCTTTGGTAAATAACGCATCAAACTCTTGCTCGACCAAACCATGCGGGTGCTGGGTGTTCGATTCCAGCTTCATCAGATCGACCACGTTGACCACGCGGATTTTTAAATCCGGTAAGTGCTTGCGCAAAATCGATACTGCGGCCAGACTCTCTAAGGTCGGCACATCGCCGCAGGAGGCCATTACCAAATCCGGCTCCTTGCCTTGGTCGCTGCCGGCCCAGTGCCATATACCGGCACCTTTAGTGCAATGCTCAATTGCATCTTTCATATTCAACCATTGCGGCGCCTGGTATTTACCCGCAATGATCACATTCACATAGTGTCTGCTTCTTAAACAATGATCCCCCACTGAGAGTAAACAATTGGCATCCGGCGGCAAATAAACGCGTACAATTGTTGCCTTTTTATTGACCACATGATCAATAAAACCGGGATCCTGATGGGTAAAACCATTATGGGCTTGCTGCCATACGTGCGAGGCCAGCAAATAATTAAGTGAGGCGATCTTTTTGCGCCATGGTAATTCGGCAACAACCTTTAGCCACTTGGCATGCTGGTTAAACATCGAATCGATGATATGGATAAAAGCCTCGTAGCAATTAAATAACCCGTGCCTACCGGTAAGCAGATAACCTTCCAGCCAACCTTCGCATTGATGCTCACTTAACATCTCCATCACCCGGCCATCCGTAGCAAGAAACTCATCATTATCTTTTACCCGGGCTTCCCACTGGCGGTTGGTGACTTCAAAAACGCAATTCAACCGGTTAGAGAGAGTTTCATCGGGCCCAAAGATACGAAAATTTCTCTGCTCGCGGTTGAGCTTGGCTACATCGCGCAGAAACTCTCCCAGCGTATGCGCATCGGAGGCGTCGACTGATCCCGGTGACACCACGTCCACGGCATATTTTCTAAAGTCAGGCATCATCAGGTCTTGCAATAATAATCCGCCGTTGGCATGCGGGTTGGCGCCCATTCTGCGCTTGCCCTTAGGCGCTAGCTCGGCTAATTCCGGCATGAGACGGCCATCTTTATCAAAAAGTTCTTGGGGCCCATAACTTTTCATCCAGTCCTCTAACAGTTTTAAGTGCTTGGGGTGATCGGAATCCACCAGCAAAGGTATCTGGTGCGCGCGAAAGGTGCCCTCGACCTGCAAACCATCGACAACCTTGGGGCCGGTCCAGCCCTTGGGCGAATTAAGCACGATCATCGGCCAGCGCGGCCGAGTGGTATCATTGTTATCACGCGCATTACTTTTTATCTTCCGGATATTCTCGATCACATCTTCCAAAACTCCGGCCATGAGTTGATGCATGGCATAGGGATCATCGCCTTCTACGAAATAAGGCGTCCAGCCGTAACCGCGTAGTAACTGCTCCAGCTCCTCATGCTCGATGCGGGCCAAGACCGTGGGATTGGCGATCTTGTAACCATTAAGATGTAAGATCGGCAAAACAACGCCGTCAGTAATGGGGTTAAGAAATTTATTAGAGTGCCAGGCCGTAGCCAAGGGGCCGGTTTCCGCCTCGCCGTCGCCGATCACGCACGCGACGATCAAATCAGGATTATCAAAGGCCGCGCCAAAAGCATGGCTTAACGAATAGCCTAATTCGCCGCCTTCATGGATCGACCCCGGGGTCGTGGGCGCAACGTGGCTCGAGATACCGCCGGGAAAAGAAAATTGCTTAAACAGCTTTTTTAACCCCGCTTCGTCCTGAGTGAGATCGGGATAAACTTCGCTCCAGGTACCCTCAAGATAAACATTGCCCACGATCGCCGGGCCGCCATGGCCCGGGCCGGCGATATAAAACATATCCAGATCATATTTTTTGATCACCCGGTTTAAATGTACATAGATAAAATTTTGCCCCGGGGTCGTGCCCCAATGGCCCAGCAGCATCGATTTTACATCTAACATCTTCAGCGGCTTACGCAATAAAGGATTATCGCGCAGATAAAGTTGGCCGACCGAAAGATAATTAGCCGCGCGCCAATAGGCATGAATATTTTTGAGTAACTCCGGGGAAAGAGTGTTTGTTTTCATAGTTTAATTCTCCTTTTTTAACCAAAACCAAGAACCTGACAAACCATCCTGGCAATCATCAATTCTTCATCCGTATGAATAACGCGAACCATAACCCGGACGGTGTCGGTAGAAATCACTCCCATATTCTGCGCATTGCGCTGTTCATTCAACTCAATACCAAGAAAATTTAGTTTATCACAAATACGCGTGCGCACGATCGGCGCATTTTCTCCAATGCCGCCGGAAAACACCAGCGTATCCAATCCACCGAGTGCCGCAGCAAAGGAACCGATCCATTTTTTAACCTGATAGCAAAATAATGCAACCGCCTCGCCAGCGCGCACGTCCTGCTTCTCATGATCAAGTAAATCATGCATATCTGAGCTGATTTCCGATATGCCAAGCAGCCCGGATTGAAAATTGACCATCTCGTTAAATTGCTTTGCGCTCATTTTTTCGGTACTCGCCAAATACCAAACTAATCCCGGATCAAGGTCACCGCAGCGCGTACTCATCGGCACGCCGGCGGTCGGGGTAAAGCTCATACTGGTATCTATAGATTTTCCTTCGTGCACTGCTGCCAAGCTTGCGCCATTGCCCAGATGAGCAAGTATGACCCGGCCTTGCGCGGCTTTGGTTCCGGCCAAACGAACCAGCTCTTCCATCAAAAACGCATATGACAACCCATGAAACCCATACCGCCGCACCCCCTGCGCTTCATAGCGGCGCGGGATCGGCAACAATTGCGCCACACGCGGCAGGTCATGGTGAAACGCCGTATCAAAGCATGCTACCTGGGGCAAATCAGGAAACCGGCGGCTAAACGCCTCGGTCAATAGAATTTCCTCCGGCAAATGATCGGGATCGAATGGACTGAAACGATGTAACTCCTCGATCATTTCCTTGGTGATCCGCTGCGGCCGGCTATACTTCGGCCCGCCATGCACCACACGATGCCCCACCGCCGTCAAAGCATCATGCCCACTACGCTCCTTGACCCAATCCATCAAAACACCCACAGCGGCCGTGTGATCCGGGGCCGTCACTATGCGTGAAAAACTATCCGTCGGATCAGAAGCTTTCACCTTAAAAACAGCATCCGGCAATCCGATCCGCTCAATCCCACCATCCAAAATCCTCTGCAACGAACCACCGGCCTTAAACAAAGCAAATTTAATGCTCGATGATCCACCGTTAATCGTCAATACACTCATGCTGCAACCTTCAGCCCCAACGAAGCCAGTTTCGCCCGCGTGGAGTTATAATCCGCGTGAAGAATAGCGCGAATGCCCAAGCCTTGCGCGACTTCGACGAACATCGGCGTATTATCAATATAAAGTACCTGGTCAACCGGAACCTGCGCGGTATCGAGCGCAAGCCGAAAGATACCCGCATCCGGCTTACGCAGATGAACATAACAGGAAGAGATAAACGAATCCACAAAGCGATCGAGCTTAAACTTTTTGATCCGGTATTCATTTAATCCGCGCCCTTCGTTGCTGACGACAATGACCTTTAATCCATACCGCGCCTTAAGCCGGCGGATCAACTCGATCATTTCCGGATACGGTTTAGACTGAGCAAAGATAAATTTACGAAATTGCGCCAAAGTAAACGGACGCTTCTTATAAAATACAACCAGCTTTAAGTACTCCTCAAAGTTAAGTTTACCTAATTCGTAAGTATCCAAGGCAGCGCTGTGGCGCAAAGTAAGTTCATCTAAATCTAAGTTAAACTCCTTCGCCGATAATTTATTATCCCCGTGGCTCCACCCGTCGGTAAGCAGAACGCCGCCGATATCTAAAAACAAAGCCCTGATCTTCATCGCTGCCATAATATTTGCGCGGCTTCCATAGGAACCGATACGCCCTCATAATCCGGTATCACCCGCGCCGTATAATCTATCGCAGCACGATCCGCAGGAACCGCCGCGCTATAAACGTAACCACCCACCGCGCCCTCCAATTTCTGCTTTTGCTTCATCTCCTGCCTTATGATTGCGCCGCCATTTACGCCGTTAGCATAAAGTTCAACACGCACAGCCTTGGGGTCAAGATCACTTAAATAAATCTGGGCCTCATAAAAATGCTGATTGTCTTTGGTCTCTATTTTCACTTCACCGAAACGCAGAGTGGACCATTTTTCTCTCAACGTACGTTCCCAGTCAACAATATTCCTGCCGGCGGCGCCTTTATCCGCCTCGCGCGCTTTATAGGCTGCTGCCGCCAAAAGATAATGTTCTTCGGTATATTGACGCACCGTGCGATTGGTAGAAAACTGCGGCGTAAGGCACGCCATGCTTTCGCGCATGCGTTTAACCCATGCAACAGGGATGCCGCTTTGGTTACGGGTATAAAATTCCGGAATCACCTCGCGCTCAAGTAAATCATAAAGCGCCTTGGCTTCGATATCATCCCGCGCGCAATCGTCACCATGTTCCTGGCCGTCCCCCAGCGCCCACCCTACTTGCGGCGTATAGGCCTCTGCCCACCAGCCGTCCAACTCCGATAGATTGATCCCGCCATTAACCAGCACCTTCATACCGCTCGTTCCGCAAGCTTCCCAGGGACGGCGCGGCGTATTGATCCAGACATCCACCCCTTGCACCAGGCGCTCGGCCAAGAGCATATCGTAGTCACTTAAAAAAACTACGTGGGGGCTTATATCGGATTGCTGAATAAAATGTATCCATTCCTTGATCAAAGCCTGCCCGGCCTGGTCCGCGGGATGAGCTTTACCGGCCATGATCAACTGCACCGGGCGCGCTTTATTGGTCAGCAAACGGCGCAAACGTTCCCTGTCATGCAATAACAAATCCGGTCTCTTATAGGTAGCGAAACGCCGCGCAAAACCCAAGGTTAATGCATTAGGGTCGAATATATGTTTAGCGATCTCAACCGTTTCCGGCGACGCGCCGGAAGCGACGAGCTGCCGGAACAATCGCCCGCGGGTGTATTCAATAAGAGACTTTCTGGCGGCGGAACGAAATTGCCAAAGCGTGACATCGGCCACGCGGCGCATATTCTGCCCTAAGGTGTCGATCGCCCCTAACCAGCGGTCTTTGCCGCAAGCCTGCGTCCAAAGCTCATCCGACTCCGGCGAATCCCAACTGGGCATATGGATCCCGTTGGTCACGTACTTGACCGGCACTTCATCTATTGGCCAACGGGAAAAAAGCGGCGAAAAAATTTGCCGGCTCACCTGCCCGTGCAAACGGCTCACGCCATTAGCCGCGCCACTGCCGCGCATCGCCAGATAAGCCATATTAAAAAACTCCAAAGTATCTGCCCCATTCTGACGCCCCAAGGCCATAAAATCATAAAATGAAATTTTTAATTTCTCCTGTGCGTAGCGGCCAAGATATTGCTCAAGCAGTGCCGGAGAAAACCGGTCAAACCCGGCCTCTACCGCCGTGTGCGTGGTAAAAAGATTTCCGGCCCTTGTCACCGCCAACGCCGCGTCAAAGGGCTGCCCGTTTTCTTCCATAAAAGCCCGGGCGCGCTCTAAAACTGCGAACGCCGCGTGTCCTTCATTTAAGTGGCACACCTCGGGCTTGATACCCAGCGTGCCCAAGAGCCGCCAGCCGCCGATACCAAGAATGATCTCCTGCTTTAAGCGTAACTCCGGGCCGCCGCCATAAAGCTCGCTGGTAATCCCGCGATGTTCGGGGATATTTGCCGCATCATTGCTATCCAGCAAATAAAGCTTCACCCGGCCGACCTGAGCCTGCCAGGCTCTCACCCAAACCGAATATCCGGGAAACGTGATCTCAAGCCGCAGCAAATCGCCGTTTGCCTGGTGTACAGGCACAATCGGTAACTTTTCCGGATCGTTATACGGAAAAAGCGCTTGTTGGTTTCCGTCTTTATCGATCACCTGACGAAAATAACCTTGCTGGTACAAGAGACCCACGCCGACCACCGGCACGCCCAAATCGCTATCGGCCTTAAGCTGATCACCGGCTACATTCCCCAGCCCGCCTGAGTAAATCGGCAAAGCTTCGCTTAACATAAATTCCATACTAAAATAAGCAACGCAAGTTAAGGCGCTCTGCCTATAATTCTGTTGGAACCAGGCGGGCACCTTAAGCTTTTGCCGCCTGATCTGCATCAAAGCGTCAACGCTTTTACGAAAACCCGGATCAGCCAACTTGCGCTCGATCTGATCGCGCGTTACTGCCTGCAGTATTGCCCATGGATTATGCGTAGTTTCCCATAGCTGGGGATCAAGCTGCCGCCAGACTTCGTCGGTAGAATGGTTCCACGACCAGCGCATATTCAAAGCCAACTCGGTCAAAGAATCTAGCCCTTCGATCTTTTCATCGCTCATACTTTCTCCTTAGATAAAACATCGTTAATGATCGTTTGAGCTTCCTCTATAATAGTGTGCAGATGGTCCGCTCCAAAGAAGCTCTCCGCATAAATCTTGTAAATATCCTCGGTACCTGATGGACGCGCCGCGAACCACCCGCTCTTGGCGCTTACCTTCAACCCGCCGATCGGCGCACCGTTGCCGGGAGCGCTGGTAATAATACTCTCGATTTTTTCGCCCGCTAAATCTGTTCGCTGCAGGGCCTGTGGGGAAAGTTTTGCCAGTATTTTCTTTTGCTCCGAAGTAGCTGGAGCCTCAAAACGATCATAGACCGGCTCACCAAATCCGCGCGTGAGTTCTTGATAGATTTCGCCAGGGTCGCGCCCCATTTTTACCGTGATCTCCGCAGCAAGTAACGCCGCGATGATCCCGTCTTTATCCGTGGTCCAAACGCTGCCGTCCAAACGAGAGAAAGACGCACCGGCACTCTCTTCACCACCAAACCCAAGCGTACCGTCAAGTAAACCGTCAACAAACCACTTAAATCCCACCGGCACTTCATAAAGCCTGCGGCCGAGCTTTAAGGCAACACAATCGATCATCCGGCTGCTCACCAGGGTTTTACCGATCGCCGCTTCCTTGCGCCACTTCGGCCGGTGTTGAAAAAGATAAAAAATCGCAACCGAAAGATAGTGATTAGGCGCCAGCAACCCGGCGCTTTTAGTCACGATCCCGTGCCGGTCATGATCGGTATCGCAGGCAAAAGCAATATCGAAGCGGTCTTTTAAACCGATCAACCTTTGCATCGCATAAGGCGATGAGGGGTCCATACGGATTTGGCCGTCCCAATCAACGGTCATAAAACGAAAAGTCGGATCAACCGCTTCGTTAACAACCGTTAACTTCAACCCATATCTTTGGGCAATCGGCTCCCAGTAATGGACACCGGCACCGCCAAGGGGATCGACTCCGATCGTGATCTTCGCGTCGCGGATAATATCCATATCGATTATATTACCCAAATCGTTCACGTAAGTATTCAGATAATCGTATCGATGCGTTGTACCGGCGCGAAGGGCCTTTTCAAAAGGAATTCTTTTTACGCCTTGAAGACTTTTCTCCAGCAATTCGTTCGCCTTCGCCTCGATCCAATCAGTGACATCGGTTTGAGCCGGCCCGCCGTTAGGAGGGTTATATTTAAAACCACCGTCATGCGGCGGATTGTGCGAAGGCGTGATCACGATACCATCAGCCAGTCCGCTTTTGCGCCCACGGTTATAGGTAAGAATGGCATGAGAAATTGCCGGCGTCGGTGTATATTCGTCGTCCTGCGAAAGCATGACTTCCACCCCGTTGGCGGCCAATACCTCCAGCGCGCTTGATAACGCCGGCTCAGAAAGCGCGTGCGTATCCATACCCAGAAACAACGGACCTTCTATTTTCTGCCGACTGCGGTATAAGCAAATGGCCTGGCTGATCGCCAGAATATGGTTTTCGTTAAATACTTTATCAAAAGATGATCCGCGATGCCCGGAAGTGCCGAAGAGAACCCGTTGTGCCGAAATCGATGGGTCCGGCGCTTGGTCATAATAAGCCGTGATGAGTTTGGGCACATTGACCAACATCGCCGGTTCGGCAGGTTTACCCGCATAAGGGCTTATCTTCATCGCTCCAACTCCTTAACTTTTGCCAAACGCCGCTGGAATCGTTCAGTAATCCTGAATTTCGCCTGAAGAAATATCTCGACTAATTCCCAGGCTAGGGCAAAACCAACCACGCGGCCGCCAAGGCAGATCATATTCATATCATCGTCCTCTACCCCCTGATGCGCAGAAAAACTTTCGTGGATCAGGCACGCCCGCACTCCTGGTACTTTATTGGCGGCGACGCACGCGCCGACACCGCTGCCACAAATAGCTATGCCGCGGTCCACCTTACTGTGCGCAACCGCACGAGCCAAAGGCACCACAAAATCCGGATAGTCATCTTCCGCAACCAACTCATGGGCACCGAAGTCCACGATCTCATAGCCGGCGGCCTTAAGCGCCGCAGTCAATTCTTCCTTCAATTCAAACCCGCCATGGTCTGCCGCTATGCCAATACGCATTATTTACCCTCCACCACAATATCGCCCATATTATTTATCATAAAACAATACAAACCGCTACATATGCGCCCAGGTCGGCTTTTAATTGACTTTTTTCTACCACATTATTTTAGGCTTAGACAAGAAGCGAAACAATTATACTAAGGTATAACAGCTTGATCAAAGAAAAGACAGGTTTTGGGCAAAGGGACAACGCCGGCAGGATTAACGAACGTTTAGAAAAATCGGGGGCGCTGCGCGCCTCACGAACCCGGACGACTAACATCAAGGTATTGCTTCCCGATAAAACAGGGCAATTCTACCACCGGCGTTAGCGCTCTGCAAATAGAAACTCTCTTACCCCTCGCGCTGCCGCCGTCTAAGCTCCAAGATCAGGGCGAAATGGCGCATACCCGCGCCTTGCTTCGTTAAGAGCGTGGGTCCACTTTGGCCCCTCGGAGTGGTGCATCAGGTTTGTTCTTGAAAATTGCTACTAAAGGATATACTCGATATATAGAAAATATATACTGATTTGAGGCGGAAAAAGGCGTATTTTGGGGTATTTTTGGGGGGATTATTTTGGGCTATGCTTTTAGCGGGGTTGTGATATATTTGGGTAAAGGGATGGATTGGGCAAAAAGCTACCGATTTTTACGCCTTGGCTAAAGGGGTAAAAATCGGGCCGCGATTTTGAAACAAATTTTCAAAATAGGAGGTTTTAGGGTTATGGCTAAACTGTTGGTATCTCTCCCCGATCAGGACTACGCCGAGTTCAAGAAAAAAGC
>Ga0265342_10001371_pt1 | contig 22774 bp, 24 predicted proteins | sample 4CB327metaG_FD_203125 | JGI IMG/M metagenome (GOLD analysis project Ga0265342, IMG submission 203125) | Rhizosphere microbial communities from Carex aquatilis grown in University of Washington, Seatle, WA, United States - 4-CB3-27 metaG | ecosystem: Host-associated > Plants > Roots >... | reverse complement strand
CACTGGTAAAGCTCCAGGTGCCAGCGGGCAAGGCGACCCCGGCGCCCCCCGTCGGGCCGGCCCTCGGGCCGCACGGCGTCCAAGCGGCGCAGTTCTGCCAGCAGTTCAACGAGAGAACCCGCAAACAGGAAGAGGGTGTGCTCATTCCGGTGGTCATCACGATCTACACGGACAAGACATTCACCTTCATCACAAAGACGCCGCCCGCCGCGGTCCTCATCAAAAAGGCATTGGGCCTGGAGAAGGGCAGCGGAGAGCCGAACAAGACGAAGGTCGGCGTTCTCACCAAGGACAAGCTGCGCGCCATCGCGGAGCAGAAGATGCCCGACCTGACGGCCAAGGACATCGACGCGGCGATGAAGATCATTGCCGGCACCGCCCGCAGCATGGGCGTCACGGTGGAGGCGTAACGGATCATGACGCACGGCAAGAAATACAGGGCGTCCATCGAGAAGTTCGATAGCGCCGAAGCATACCCGCTGGAAAAAGCGGTCGACCTCGTGAAAGAGCTGGCGTACGCGAAGTTCGACGAAACGGTCGAGGTGTCCATGAAGCTCAACATCAAGAGCAAGCACACCATCCGCGACGTCATGGCGTTGCCGCATCTCTTCGGGAAAGAGAAACAGATCCTGGTCTTCGCCAAGGGCGACAAGGCTGAGGAAGCGCGCAAGGCGGGCGCCGCATTCGTCGGGGACAACGACCTGATCGACAAGATCAAGGGCGGATGGCTTGACTTCGACATCGCCGTCGCCACCCCCGACATGATGAAGGACGTGGGCAAGCTCGGCCAGATCCTCGGGCGCCGCGGTCTCATGCCCAACCCCAAAACGCAGACGGTCACGTTCAACGTCAAGGAAGCCCTGGAAGAGCTGAAGAAGGGGCGCGTCGAATATCGCGCGGACAAGGGCGGCGTCGTCCACCTCGCGGTGGCGAAGCTTTCCATGGGCAAGGAACAGATTGCCGCAAACGCGGCGGCCTTCATCCAGGAGGTCGTGCGCAAGAGGCCCTCTGATCTGAAGGGAGATTACGTCCAGTCGATCGTTCTCTCCTCCACAATGGGGCCCGGCATACGCCTCTCGCCCAAAGACAAGTCCTTCGTCGCCTAAGGAGCGCAAAGAACATGGCACAGACGACAAAGAAGATCCAACAATACAAGACGGACGCGGTGGGAAAGCTCAAAGAGCATTTCACGGCCACCCCCGATCTCATATTCTCCGATTTCCGCGGCATGACCTTCCCGCAAATGATCGATCTGCGCGCCAAGCTCGCCGAAAAGGGCTCGAGCTACCGCGTCGTTCGAAATACCTTCGCGCGGATCGCCATGAAGGAAGTCGGGTTGCCCGACACCTCGTCGTGGCTCGAGGGTCCGACGGCACTGGCATTCCTCGGCAAGGATCCCAGCCCCGCGGCCAAGATCATGATGGATTTCACACGGACGGCTCCGCTCACGATCAAGGGCGGGGTGATCAGCGGCAAGCTCTTCACGTCCAAGGAGGTCGAAGCCCTCTCCAAGCTTCCGGGACGCCTTGATCTATTGGCGATACTCATGGGAACCATGAATGCGCCTCTGAAGAACATGATGTATGTCATGGACGGCGTTACTTCGAAGCTTGTCAGAACACTGGCGGCGGTTGCCGAACAGAAAGAAAAAGCAGCATCTTAAAGTCGCGATCAGCGACAATCAGCACAACGGACGCAGTCTTCACGAAGCAAGCCAGCTGCGCCCGTAACAAACAAGGAAGGAGAAGATAAATGGCATCTCTCACAAAGGACCAGATTCTCGACGCGATCGCATCCATGACCGTTCTCGAGGTTTCCGAGCTCGTGAAGGCTATGGAAGAGAAATTCGGCGTTTCGGCTGCCGCTCCGATGGCAGTAGCGGCAGGGCCCGCGGCAGCGGCTGGACCAGCTGTTGAGGAAAAGACCGAGTTCACCATCGTGCTGAAGAGCTTCGATGAAACCAAGAAGATCCCCGTCATCAAAGAAGTGCGCGGGATCACCGGCTTGGGCTTGAAAGAGGCCAAGGACCTGGTTGAAGCAGGCGGAAAGACCGTGAAAGAGAACGTTTCCAAGGACGAAGCTGCGAAGATCAAGGCGCAGCTTGAGGCGGCCGGCGCGGTTGTTGAGATTCAATAAGCCCGCGCGCGCTTTGCGCACCTTTCATTCGCGGCGTAGGGCCGTGAAGTCAATCGACTCTTGAACATGCCACCGGGGAGAACTGTCCCCGGTGGCCTATTCTTTGGCAGGGGGATGGAATGAATCTGGACAAGACCAAGAAGATCAAAAGGATTCTTTTTGGCAGGGGGTACGAGGATGTCATGGAGATCCCCAATCTCGTGGACATCCAAATTTCCTCCTACGAGCGGTTCCTCCAGAGGAAGACCCTGCTGAAGGGCGAGCCACCGCTGAAGCAAGGCTTGGAGGAGGTGTTCCAATCCACCTTCCCCATCGAAAGCCCCAATGGCGACATGCTTCTGGAGTACTGCGGATACACACTGGACGAGCCGAACATCAAGTTCGGCGAGCAGGAGTGCAAGCAAAAGGGTCTCACCTTTGCGATTCCGCTGAAGGCGAAGATCAATCTCATCTTCCTGAACACGGGCGAAATCAGGCAGAAAGAGATTTACATGGGCGACGTGCCCATCATGACGGACAAGGGGACCTTCGTCGTCAACGGCGCCGAGCGCGTCGTGGTAAGCCAGATCCACCGTTCCCCGGGCGTCATCTTCTCCCATGAAAAGGGAGTCTATTCTTCCCGCATCATCCCGTATCGCGGCTCTTGGCTCGAATTCGAAATCGACCAGAAGAAAGAGCTCATTTACGCCAAGATCGACCGCAAGAAACGGATCCTCGCTACGATTTTCCTTCGGGCCCTCGGGTTCGAAACCCGCGAGTCCATCATCGAACTTTTCTACCACGTGGAAAAGGCGAAGATCACCGATACACGCGAGGACAAGGAGAAGCTGGTCGGCCGCAACTTCGCGCGCGGTGTGAGCGTGAAGGAAGGGGAGACCGAGAAGAAGCTCTACCGAGCGGGGGACAAGGTCCACCCGCACGATGTGGAAGAGCTGGTTCATGCCGGCGTGAAAGAGATATTCCTCATCGATTTCGAGCATGAGAGCTCGCTCCATTCCCCCATCATCCTCAACTGCTTCGAGCGGGAGGAGATGAAGTTCACCAAGGAGACCCCCGAACAGGACGAGATCTCCAAGGATGACGCGATCCTCCGCGTGTATTCCATCATCAAACCCGGCGAGCCCATCACCATTGAAAACGCCGAGAAGGACCTTCACTCCATGTTCTTCTCCAGCCGCCGCTATGACTTGGGACGCGTGGGACGCTACAAGCTCAACAAGAAATTCGACTACAAGGAGCAGGTGAAGACTCACACGCTCATAAAGGAAGACATCATCAACACGATGACCTGGCTCATCCGGGTCTACATCGGGGAGATGAACGTCGACGATATCGACCATCTGGGCAACAGGCGCGTGCGGTCGGTGGGCGAGTTGCTCACCAACCAGCTGAAAGTTGCCTTTACGCGCATGGAGAGAATCGCCAAGGAGCGCATGTCCCTCAAGGAAGCGGACACGATCAAGCCCCAGGACCTCATCTCCATAAAGCCCATTGTGGCGACGATCAAGGAGTTCTTCGGCTCCAGCCAGCTTTCCCAATTCATGGACCAGGTCAACCCGCTGGCCGAGCTGACTCACAAGAGAAGGCTCAACGCTTTGGGCCCCGGCGGTCTTTCCCGCGATCGCGCCGGGTTCGAGGTGCGCGACGTACACTACACGCACTATGGACGCATGTGCCCCATAGAGACACCCGAAGGACCGAATATCGGTCTGATCGTGTCGCTGGCGAATTACACCCGCGTCAACGAGTACGGTTTCCTGGAGACCCCGTATCGCAAAGTGAAGAACGGCAAGGTCACCAACGAGATCGAATACCTCTCCGCCATGGACGAGGAGAGGTTCTTCATCGCCCAGGCCAACGCGCCGCTCTCCCCCAAGGGAGAGTTCCAGGAGAAGCAGGTCTCCGTGCGCAAGGGTGGCGATTACATCACCCGATCCCCTGAAGACATCGGGTACATGGATGTGTCCCCCAAGCAGATCATTTCCGTTTCGGCTTCACTCATTCCCTTCCTCGAGCACGACGACGCGAACAGGGCCCTCATGGGATCCAACATGCAACGCCAGGCCGTGCCGCTGATTTCTCCCGAGCCGCCACGCGTGGGCACGGGCATGGAAGGCCGCACCGCCTACGATTCCGGGGTCGTTGTGATCGCGCGGCGCGCGGGGGTGGTGTCCTATGTCACTTCCACCGAGATCCGTATCAAACCGGATGAGGCCAAGAAAGAGGAGGACATCTACACGCTCCTCAAGTACCAGCGCACGAACCAGGATACGTGCTACACGCAAAAGCCCATCGCGATGCTGGGACAGAAGATCGCCGCGGGAGACGTGATCGCGGACGGTCCGGCGACATTCCAGGGCGAGCTTGCCTTGGGTCGCAATCTCTTGTGCGCGTTCATGCCGTGGAACGGATACAACTACGAGGATGCAATCCTCATTTCCGAGAAGGTGGTGGAGGACGACGCATTCAGCTCCATCCATATCAAGGAGTTTTCTGTCGAGGTCCGCGAGACGAAGCTCGGACCGGAAAAAATAACCCGCGACATCCCCAACACGAACGAGCATGCCTTCGAGCAGCTCGACGAGGAAGGGATCATCCGCGTCGGAGCGAGCGTGAAGGCGAGCTCCATCCTTGTGGGCAAGGTCACGCCGAAGAGCGAGACCGACTCCACCCCTGAGTTCAAGCTGCTGAACTCGATATTCGGCGAAAAAGCCAAGGAAGTGCGCGACACTTCGTTGCGTGTGCCTCATGGTGTCGAGGGAACGGTCATTGACGTTCAGCGCCTCAAGAGGACCAACGGCGATGAGCTGGACCCGGGCGTCGAAGAGGTCGTGAAAGTCCTGATTGCCGCCAAGCGCAAGCTTCAGGAAGGCGACAAAATGGCGGGACGCCACGGTAACAAAGGCGTCGTGGCCCGCGTCCTTCCGCTGGAAGAAATGCCCTACATGGAGGATGGCACTCCTATCGACATCGTGCTCAATCCTCTGGGCGTCCCTTCGCGCATGAACCTCGGCCAGATCATGGAGACCGAGCTCGGATGGGCGGCCACCGCCCTGGATGAGTGGTACTCCACTCCGGTGTTCCAGTCAGCGTCGAATGAGATGATCGAGGCGAAGCTGAAGGAAGCCAACCTCCCGACCTCTTCAAAGGTCACCCTGCTGGATGGTCAAAGCGGCGAGCCGTTTGAAAACAAGATTACGGTCGGCACTATCTATATCTTGAAGCTCCACCACTTGGTGGACGACAAGATGCACGCTCGTTCCACGGGCCCGTACTCGCTCGTGACGCAGCAGCCGCTCGGCGGCAAGGCGCAGTTCGGCGGTCAGCGGCTCGGGGAAATGGAAGTCTGGGCGCTCGAGGCATACGGAGCTTCGAATGTGCTCCAGGAGCTTCTCACCATCAAGAGCGACGACATGGTCGGCCGCGCCAAGATTTACGAAAGCATCGTGAAAGGCGAAGTGTCCACCGCACCCGACATCCCCGAGGCGTTCAACGTCATCGTGCAGGAGATGAGGGGTCTGGCGCTGGACATCAGCATATTCGATCTGAAGAACAAGCAGATCGCGCTCACCGAGCGCGACGAGGAATTGATCGACAGGCAGATGAGCAGATTCTAGACCGCCGACTGCCTCCGCACGGGGTACCGTGCTCGGGCAGGCGGATTCCGCGTCCGCTTTGCGGACGCGCGAAAGCGCGCTCGCGGGAGCTCATCGCCGACTCCGCCGAAGGCGAAGGGCGATGCGCGGCAGCGGCGCGCCAGTGAAGTGAGGGGTAATAGATGCGTGATTTGCAGGATTTCGACCATATACTCATAAAGCTCGCTTCCCCTGACCAGATTCGAGCATGGTCCTACGGTGAAGTGAAGAAGCCTGAAACGATCAACTACCGCACGCTGCGCCCCGAAAAGGACGGCCTTTTCTGCGAGCGTATCTTCGGCACGACCAAGGAATGGGAGTGCTACTGCGGAAAATTCAAGTCCATTCGCTACAAGGGCGTCATCTGCGACCGCTGCGGCGTGGAAGTCACGCATTTCAAGGTGCGCCGCGAGCGCATGGGACACATCGAGCTCGCCGCGCCGGTCGCGCACATCTGGTATTATCGGTCCGTGCCTTCGCGCATCGGACTGTTCCTCGACCTGCAGATTGCCGCTCTCCGGTCCATCCTGTTCTATGAGAAGTACATCGTCATCGACCCGGGCGACACGGAATTGAAGCGCATGCAGATACTCACGGAAGAGGAGTACCTGGAGGCGCGCGAGCGCTACGGCATGTCTTTCACTGCCGGCATGGGCGCCGAGGCCATCCGCACGCTTCTGGAATCCATCGACATCGACTCGCTGGCCGAAGAGCTGCGCCGCAAGATGATCGACAAGGGCGCCAAGGCGGACAAGCGGCTTCTGAAGCGCATCGAGCTGGTCGAGAAATTCCGCGGATCGACGAACAAGCCTGAGTGGATGATCCTCGAGGTGATACCGGTGATCCCGCCCGAGCTGCGGCCCATGGTGCAGCTGGACGGCGGACGATTCGCCACCTCCGACCTGAATGATCTCTACCGCCGCGTGATCAACCGCAACAACCGTCTGAAGAGGCTCCTCACGTTGAATGCTCCTGACATCATCATCAGGAACGAGAAGCGCATGCTCCAGGAAGCGGTGGACGCCCTGTTCGACAACTCGAAGAAGAAGAGGGTCGTGAAGGGCGCGGCAAATCGACCACTGAAGTCCCTTTCCGACATGCTGAAGGGCAAGCAGGGTCGCTTCCGCCAGAATCTCCTCGGCAAGCGCGTGGACTACTCGGGCCGTTCGGTCATCGTCGTCGGGCCCGAGCTGAAGCTCCATCAATGCGGTCTGCCCAGCAAGATGGCGCTGGAGCTTTTCAAACCCTTCATCATGCGCAAGCTCGTCCAGAAGGACGTCGTCTATAACATCAAGAAGGCGAAAACCCTCGTCGAGCAGGAGAGCCCTGAAGTGTGGGCGGTCCTGGAAGAGGTCGTGCAGGAGCATCCGGTGATGCTCAACCGCGCGCCGACTCTTCACCGCCTGGGCATCCAGGCCTTCGAGCCCATCCTCGTGGAAGGCAAGGCAATCAAGCTGCATCCGCTCGTCTGTCATGCGTTCAACGCCGACTTCGACGGAGACCAGATGGCCGTGCATGTCCCGTTGACCCCGGAAGCGCAGACGGAATGCTGGACGCTGCTGCTTTCCTCCAAGAACCTCCTGAACCCAGCCAGTGGCAACCCCATCGCGGTGCCGACGCAGGACATGGTCTTGGGCATCAACTATCTGACACGCGAGCGCAAGGGCGCCATGGGGGAGGGAAAGCATTTCTCCACCCCTGACGAGTGCATCCTGGCGGTGGACGCGCATGGCGTGGACTACCAGGCCATGGTCAAGGTGAAGATGGACGGCGTGTGGGTGGACACGACACCCGGCCGCGTCATCCTGAACGACAACATCCCCAAAGACATCGAGTTTCTGAACTACTCCATGGGTGAAAAAGAGCTTCTGAACCTCGTGGCCAAATGCTACAAGGAAAAGGGACCCGCTATCACCGTGAAGATGCTCGACGCCGTGAAGGAGCTTGGCTTCAAATACGCCACGCGGTTCGGCGCGACAATCGGCATGGACGATATCGTCGTCCCCGAGGCGAAGAAGGCCCTCATCAAAGAGGCCAATTCGCAGGTCGACGAAATCCAGCGCCAGTACCTCCAGGGCCACATTACCAACGAGGAGCGCTACAACCGCGTCATCGAGGTGTGGAGCTCGACGAACGAGCTCATCACCAATGAGCTCATGGAAGAGCTGAAGAAGGATCACGACGGATTCAACCCCGTCTACATGATGGCCAACTCGGGAGCGCGCGGAAGCCGCAGCCAGATCCGCCAGCTCGCCGGCATGCGCGGCCTGATGGCAAAGCCCTCGGGAGACATCATCGAGCTGCCCATCCGGTCCAACTTCAAGGAAGGCCTCTCGGTCATCGAGTTCTTCATTTCGACCAACGGTGCCCGCAAGGGTCTTGCCGACACGGCCTTGAAGACGGCCGACGCCGGCTACCTGACCCGACGTCTCGTTGATATCGCGCAAGACGTGGTCATCGCGGAAGAAGACTGCGGAACCATCAACGGAATCGAGAGACGGGCCATTAAGGACGGAGAGGATATCGTCGAGCACCTCCGTGACCGCATCTCAGGGCGCTTCTCCCTCGAGAAGGTGAAACATCCCATCACGGGCGAGCTCATCGTCGACGTGAACGAGGAGATCGATGACGATATCTCTCTTGCCATCGAAGAGGCCGGCATCGAAGGGGTTCGCATCCGCTCGGTTCTGACCTGCGACTCGAAGTACGGCGTCTGCGGACGCTGCTACGGCCGCAACCTCGCAACCTACAAGTCCATCGAGATCGGCGAGGCGGTGGGCATCATAGCGGCGCAGTCCATTGGACAGCCGGGAACGCAGCTGACGATGAGGACCTTCCATATCGGTGGAGCGGCCACGAAGATCAGCGAAGAGAACCGCATCTACCTGAAGTACCCGGTCTACATCGACAAGATCCAGGGCAACATGGTGAAGATCGACAATGGAAACATGCTCTTCACCCGCAAGGGAACGATCACGGTGCACAGGATTCTCGCCAGCCATGAGCTGCAGAAGGGTGACAAGGTCCTGGTGAAGGACGGGCAGCGCCTCCTGAAACGCGAGCCGGAACCCCTGATCGTGCGCAAAGGCGAGACGATCTCCTCCGCCGAGATATGCTACGTGAAGCTTCTCCCGACGCACCTTCTCCTCATCGCGCAGCCGCAGATCATTCCCATTCGTAACGGTGCGGAGGTCATATCCAAGGAGAACGACGTCGTCCCTGCCGAGGAGACGATCGCCTTCTTCGATCCGTTCAGCGAGCCAATCATCGCCGAAGCCACCGGTATCTTGAGATTCCACGATATCGTGCTGGGAACGACCCTGAAGGAAGAAGTCAATGAGGACACCGGCAAGATCGAAAAGAAGATCACCGAGTATTCCTTGGAGACATTGCAGCCGCGTATCACGATAGAAGACGACGCGGGAGAAGAGCTTGCCGCGTACTTCCTGCCGGGAAATGCCTACCTCAATATCGAAGAAGGGGAAAAGGTGAGGGCAGGGCGGATCATCGCGAAGCTGCTGCGTGAAAGCGTGAAGACCAGCGACATCACCGGAGGTCTTCCCCGCGTCGGAGAGTTGTTCGAGGCGCGCAAGCCGAAGAACCCCTCCGTGCTTGCCAAGGTGAGCGGGCGTGTTTCGTTCAAAGGTATCGTGAAGGGCAAGCGCGTCATCGTGGTGACCGACCCCTTCGCTCGCGAGTTCAAACACCTCGTACCCATGGGCAAGCACCTCATCGTGCGCGAAGCGGACGACGTGGCCGCGGGAGACATGCTGTGCGACGGACCCAAGGATCCGCACGACATCCTGCAGATTCTCGGCGAGACGGAGCTCCACAGCTACCTTCTCAATGAGATCCAGGAGGTCTATCGGCTCCAGGGCGTACGCATCAACGACAAACACATCGGCGTTATCATCCGACAGATGATGAAGAAAGTGGAGATCGTAGACGTCGGGGACACGCCGTTCATCTACGGCCAGCAAGTGGACCGATTCAAGTTCCACGAGGAGAACCGCAAGACGCTGCGCGAGGGCGGCCAGCCCGCTATCGCCCGGCCGATGCTCCTCGGCATCACCCGCGTGTCGCTGAATATCGATTCATGGCTGTCCGCGGCATCCTTCCAGGAGACCACGCGCGTGCTCACGAATGCCTCCATCATGGGAAGCGTCGACCATTTGCGCGGCTTGAAGGAGAACGTCATCATCGGTCACTTGATCCCCGCGGGAACGGGAATGAAGAAGTACCGCGAGATCAAGCTCTATGACGAAAACATGGAGGATCTCGATATCTCCATCAACCGGATTATTGAAGAAAAGCGCAAAGAGCGCGAGCTGAAGGCGCTCATGGAAGCGGAGAAGGCGCAGATGCCTTCCGCGGAAAGTGTGTTGAGCGTAGACTGACAATGAGGGCAGAGCCGCGCGCGTTAGCACGCGGCGTGAAGCCCGCGAGCGCGCTACGGAGACGGAAATCCACGGATTACCGTGGCGGAATTCCACGGATTACCGTGGCGGAAATCCACGGATTACCGTGGCGGAAATCCACGGATTACCGTGGCGGAAATCCACGGATTACCGTGGCAGAAATCCACGGATTACCGTGGCGGGGATAGTAGACAGCGCGCCACGCGCCACGTATACTCGAGCGGACTTGGGAGGGGATCCGATCCGACTGCGCTGAAGCGGTATCGACCGCACCATCGCGGTCCGCGGACGCCAGACGATTTTTCTGGCGAAAAGGGCGGGGAACGGATATGCGCGGTCTCTCAGAAGCCCCGGAAATGGCGCAAAAGGGGTTGACTTTTTTTTTGCAGAAGAGTACCGTTTCTTTCCGCGTGACTAACTGGCCCCTGACAGATTTTTCTTAGGGGAAAGAACGCGGTCGCTACTAGCGACATTCGCGATACGCCTTGGCGACGAAAGGGAGCACGGACGGTTTATGCCGACGATCAATCAGCTAGTGAGGATGGGACGGAAGACGGTTCGCAAGAAGACCAAAGCGCCGGCCCTCCAGAACTGCCCCCAGAAGAGGGGTGTATGTACCCGCGTGATGACCGTCACGCCCAAAAAGCCGAACTCGGCGCTCCGCAAGGTTGCCCGCGTGCGGCTCTCGAATGGCATCGATGTGACCGCCTATATTCCTGGCATTGGACACAACCTTCAGGAGCACTCTGTAGTGCTGATCAGGGGGGGCAGGGTCAAGGACCTTCCGGGCGTTCGCTACCATATCATTCGCGGCGCCAAGGATACCCTCGGTGTTGAAGATCGCAAGAAAGCGCGATCCAAGTACGGCGCCAAGAAGCCGAAAGCGTAAAGAGGAAGAGCGATGCCGAGAGGGCAACTGATTCTCAAGAAAAGGATCACATTAGATCCTAAGTTCAAAAATCCGGTGATTGGTAAATTCGTGAGCCGGATGATGGAACAAGGCAAGAAGAGCGTCTCGTATGGAAGCATTTATGAGGCGCTGGAAATAATAGGGCAGAAAGTATCTGGGAAGGATGCTGTCGAAGTCTTTCAGAAAGCGCTTGAAAACGTAAAGCCCGTTGTCGAAGTAAAGTCACGCAGAGTCGGTGGTGCGACCCTTCAGGTCCCTGTCGAAATCCGTGAAGAGAGACGCGACGCGCTTGCCATGCGCTGGATCATCGGATTCTCGCGTAGCCGCCATGGCAAATCCATGGGCGAGAAGCTGGCCGCTGAAATCGTCGATGCTTTCAATAATACGGGGTCTGCCATCAAAAAGAAGGAAGATACCCACAAAATGGCGGAGGCAAATAAGGCTTTTGCCCACTACCGCTGGTAGAGCGAGAGTCAAGGCAAGGCATGGAGTCGCGTTTTCCCCTGTCGTCTATACGCAATATCGGGATTATGGCCCATATTGATGCCGGCAAGACCACGACGACGGAACGTATTCTTTACTATACCGGCAGGACACATAAGATTGGTGAGGTCCATGATGGGGATACCCAGATGGACTGGATGGATCTGGAGAAAGAACGCGGCATAACCATTACGGCGGCCGCTACTTTTTGTGAATGGCGCGGCGTGCAGGTGAACATAATCGACACGCCGGGACACGTCGACTTTACAGTCGAGGTGGAACGTTCTTTGAGAGTATTGGACGGAGCAATCGGGGTTTTCTCCGCTGTCGAAGGCGTGGAGCCTCAGAGCGAAACGGTCTGGAAGCAGGCCAATCGCTACAACGTCCCGCGCATCGCGTTCATCAACAAGATGGACCGAGTTGGGTCGCGCTTCGAGGAGGTTGTGCAGGAAATGCACTCCAAGCTCGGAGCAAATGCGGTACCCATCAATATCCCCATCGGCAGTGAAGATACGTTCGCGGGCATTGTGGATCTGGTGAGCATGAAGGCCCTTGTCTGGGACGAAGACGTGCTTGGAGCAGAGTTCCGGACTGTCGAGATTCCCGCGGCGCTCCAAGAGAAAGCCCGCACGGCTCGGGCGCTCTTGGTTGAGAAGCTCGGCGAGACTGACGATGCCATCATGGAAGCGTTCGTGGAAGGCAAGGAAGTCTCGGTAGAGACCATCATGGCTGCAATCCGCGCGGCAACCGTTTCCGGCAAGATCTTTCCGGTTGTCTGCGGCACCGCCTTCAAGAACAAGGGAATCCAGCCCTTGTTGGACGCCGTAGTAGATTACCTTCCATCGCCGGCGGATATTCCGCCGACAACGGGAACGGTCCCGAGCACGGGGGACTACATCCAGCGCGCTGCCAAGGACAACGAACCTTTTGCCGCGCTCGCCTTCAAGATCATGACCGACCCTTTTGTCGGCAAGCTGACGTTTTTCCGTGTTTATTCGGGCACGCTTTCGTCGGGGTCGTACATCTACAACTCGACCGCGGACAAAAGAGAGCGCGTCACGCGGATACTGCGGATGCACGCCAACGACCGCGAAGAGATCAAAGTGGTTTACCCGGGCGACATTGCCGCGGCCGTCGGTCTCAAGAAGACCACGACTGGCGACACGCTCTGCGACGAGGACAACCAGATCATACTTGAATCCATGGTTTTCCCCGACCCGGTTGTTTCCGTTTCCATCGAGCCGAAGACCAGGGCGGACGAGGAAAGACTGTCCATGGCCCTGCACAAGCTCTCCGAGGAAGACCCCACCTTCAAGGTGAAGTTCGACAAGGAGACGGGGCAGACCATCATCAGGGGAATGGGCGAGTTGCACCTCGAAGTTCTCGTTGAACGGATGTTCCGCGAGTTCAACGTAGCAGCGAACGTGGGAGCTCCCGAGGTCGCCTACCGCGAAACCATCCGGGGAAGCTCCGAGGCGGAAGCGAAGTACGTCAAACAGACGGGTGGTCACGGAGCCTACGGGCACGTGGTCATGAGCTTCGAGCCTCTTCCCGCGGGAACGGGGTTCGTATTTGAGAACAAGGTCGTCGGCGGCCGCGTGCCGCGGGAGTACATCCCCGCGGTAGAGAAGGGCATTCGCGAGGCCATGGAGAACGGGGTTCTCGGCGGGTATCCCATGGTGGATTTTCGTGCCTGTTTGCTGGACGGTTCGTCCCACGACGTGGACTCCAGCGAAATGGCCTTCAAGATCGCGGCATCGATGGCTTATAAGTCGGGCTTAGCTAAAGCCAAACCGACTATCCTTGAACCGATCATGGCCGTGGAGTGCGCTACTCCAGAAGAACACCTCGGGGATGTCATCTCCGATTTCGGCGCACGCATGGGCCACGTAGAGGGAATTGAAGATCGGCCTGGGAGTAAGGTGGTGAAAGCGCTTGTACCCTTGCGTTCCATGTTTGGGTACACGACGGCGATACGCTCCATGACAAAGGGGCGTGCGTCACACACCATGCAATTCTCTCACTACCAGGATACCCCTCGATCGATTCAGGAGGAGCTCGTCGAAAGGACTCACGCAAGCTCACGGTAGCTTCGTGGATCTTCGGTGGGCTACGAAAATCCTCGCTTCGCGCGGAGAGCGCGAATGAGGCAACGTGCGTGAGAAACCGGCGGTCGTTCGTGGTCGCTCAAGCGGCACGGGCGCCCGATGTGCGGTTTTCGTGAAGATGCGTCGTCATTTCTCGCCCGTGGGCGGGGCTGCGGCGCGTGACTGTGGAATCTGGAGCGCGTCAAGACTGACGGCAAAAATGTCGCCAGAACCGACGGCACTATTGTCGCCAGGAGCGACCGATGTCGCGATAAGCGACCGCTAAGGAGGAGTTGTATGGCGAAGGAGAAATTCGTACGGTCAAAGCCTCATATCAACGTGGGTACCATCGGCCACATTGACCATGGAAAGACCACGCTGACAGCTGCGATCACCATGTACTGCGCCAAGAAGTACGGCGACAAGCTGATGAAGTACGAGGACATCGACAATGCCCCCGAAGAGAAGGCGCGCGGTATCACCATCAATACGCGTCACGTGGAATATCAGTCCGAGAAGCGCCATTACGCTCATATCGACTGCCCGGGACACGCGGACTATATAAAGAACATGATTACCGGCGCGGCCCAGATGGACGGCGCGGTGCTCGTGGTTTCCGCCCCCGACTCCGTCATGCCCCAGACTCGTGAGCACATCCTCCTTGCGCGTCAGGTCGGCGTTCCCGCCATCGTCGTTTTCCTCAATAAGGTCGACATGGTGGACGATCCCGAGCTCATCGAGCTCGTCGAGGTCGAGATTCGCGACGTCTTGAAGTTCTACCAGTTCCCCGGCGACACGATCCCCATCGTGAAGGGCTCGGCCCTCAAAGCCATGGAGCACCCCGAGGTGCCGGAGAATGTGAAGTGCATCGAGGAGCTGCTCACCACCATGGATGAGTACTTCCCGATTCCTCCGCGACCCGTCGACAAGGCGTTCCTCATGCCTATCGAGGACGTGTTCTCCATTTCCGGGCGCGGCACGGTCGTCACGGGCAGGGTTGCCACGGGCGTCGTCCACATCGGCGATGAGTGCGAGATCGTCGGAATCAAGGATACGCGCAAGACCGTCGTCACGGGCGTTGAAATGTTCAACAAGCTGCTCGACGAAGGTCAGGCGGGCGACAATATCGGAACATTGCTGAGGGGCATTGAAAAGGACGACGTCGAGCGCGGGCAGGTTCTTGCCAAGCCGGGCTCCATAACGCCGCACAAGAAATTCAAATGCACCGTCGTTGCGTTGACGAAGGAAGAGGGCGGACGCCATTCACCGTTCTTCACGGGATATCGGCCCCAGTTCTACTTCCGCACAACGGACGTCACGGCCTCCGTTACGCTGCCTGAGGGCAAGCAGATGGTCATGCCGGGCGACCACGTCACCGACCTCCAGGTCGAGCTCATCTACCCCATTGCCATGGACAAGGGGTTGCAGTTCGCCATCCGCGAGGGCGGCAAGACGGTCGGCGCCGGTCAGGTCACCGACATCATCGAGTAGGGCATCGCGCATCATCAGAAGGAGCGGGGAATAAGAGATGGCCAGGGAACGGATTCGAGTGCGTCTGCGAGGTTTCGACATCGAGCTCATAGATCAGAGCGCGAAGTCCATCGTGCAGACGGTTTTGAAGGCGGGGTCGCGCGTTTCCGGCCCGATCCCGCTCCCGATGCGGATCAACAAGTTCACGGTTCTGCGCTCGCCGCACGTGCATAAGAAATCGCGCGAGCAGTTCGAGATGAGGACCCACAAGAGGCTCATCGATATCCTCGAGCCCACCCCCGCGGTGATGGATGCTCTGATGCGTCTCGAGCTCCCCGCCGGCGTGGACGTCGAAATTAAGCAGTGAGGCTCTACCAATGCTTGCGCTAATCGGCAGAAAGATCGGCATGACCCAGTTGTTCAACGATGAGGGGATGCGTATTCCCGTCAGCGTGATCCAGGTGACGCCGAATATGGTCGTGCGTGAACGCACGACGGACAAGCACGGCTACAGCGCCATGGTTGTCGGCGCGGATCCCATCAAGAAGTCGCGCGTGCGCAAACCCATCGCGGGGCAGTTCCCGCAGGGCATCGAGCCGACCCGTTACCTCATGGAGTTCAAGAACTTCGAGAAGGAATGCAAGGTGGGTGACGCTCTGGGCGTGGAAATCTTCGAGGGCGTGCGCTTCGTGGATGTCCGGGGCACAACCAAGGGCAAAGGTTTCCAAGGCGTCGTGAAGAGACACAAGTTTCAGGGCGGACCGGGCGCGCATGGTTCCAAGTTCCACCGCGAAAACGGATCCGTGGGAACGGGCGCGTTCCGCAAGATCGTCAAAGGCACGAAAATGCCCGGGCGAATGGGGAACGAGCGCTTGACGGTTCAGAATATCCGCCTGTTCCGCGTGGATAAGGAGAGGGGCCTGCTGCTGGTAAACGGCGCGGTGCCCGGCCGACGTGGCGCGATGGTCGTCGTGCTCAAAGCTACGAAGAAGTAGGGCTGCGACAAATGAAGACACAGGTCTATGGACTGGATGGCAACGCGGTGCGCGAGATCGAGCTCTCCGACGCCGTTTGGGGACGGGATGTGAGCGAAGGCTCCATCTACCATGCCATCCGCAACGAACTGGCTAACAAGAGGCTGGGCACCGCCAAGGTCAAGGATCGCGGCGAAGTGCACAGCAGCAACAAGAAGCCCTGGAAGCAGAAGGGCACGGGCCGTGCGCGCTCGGGACAGAGAAGCTCCCCCATTTGGGTGGGCGGTGGTAAGATTTTCGGGCCTCGCCCCCGCGATTACAGCTATACGCTGCCGCGCAAAGTGAAGAGGCTCGCCCTCATCTCCCTGTTGTCTCTGAAGGCGAAGGAAGATCGTCTGCGGGTCGTCACGGATTTCACCGTGGAAAGCGGCAAGACGAAGGATCTGGTAACGGCGTTGAAGAATCTCGCATCGCAGGAAAGGACCGTCATCATCCTGAAGGATGACGACGCCATCATTCGGCGGGCTGGACGAAACGTCCCGTGGATCAACTTCCTCAGTTACAATCGGCTGGAAGCGCATGATCTGTTCTATTGCCAGAAGCTTCTCGTTCTGGAAACGGCCGTCACGAAGCTGAACGACTTCTACGGAGCTTCGCAGAGCGCCGCCGCGAAGGAGGCGAAGGCATGACAATGGAGAGGATCATCATCGAGCCGGTGGTCACGGAGAAGACGAATATCATGCGCGAGTCGCACAAGTACGTCTTCCACGTGGATAGCCGGGCGAACAAGTACCAGATCATGGAAGCCGTGCGCAAGCTGTATAACGTACATCCGTTGAAATGCAACGTGCTGCGGACGGCGACGAAACCCAAGCGCGTGCGCTACAAGCTGGGATACACCGCGTCCTGGAAGAAGGCCATCATCACCATCGCGGAAGATGAGAAGATCGCCATCTTCGAAGGCGTGTAAGGAAAGGGCGGGGAGCACTCAATGCCAATAAAGAAATATCGGCCTCTCACCCCGGCGCTTCGTTTCAAGACCGGCCTCACCTACGAGGAGATCACGAAGAAGAGCCCCGAAAAGGCCCTGACAAAAGGAAAGCCTTCCAACGCCGGGCGTGGTGCCGGCGGCCGGATCAGCGTGCGCCGCAAGGGCGGAGGACACAAGCGCGCTTATCGACAGATCGATTTTCGCCGCGACAAGATCGGGATCCCGGGCAAGGTGAGCTCAATCGAGTACGATCCGAACCGCAGCTCGTTCATTGCACTGATCGTGTACAAGGACGGCGAGAAGCGGTATATCCTGGCCCCTGAAGGTCTGGGTGTCGGTGCCTCCGTCGTGAGCGGTCCTGATTCCGCATTCGAGATCGGTAATGCGCTTCCCATCGGCAAGATCCCGTTGGGACTTCAGATTCACAATATCGAGCTCAACCTGGGCCGCGGCGGCCAGATGGCTCGTTCGGCTGGTACGAGCGCAACGGTCGTTGCCAAGGAAGGCGAGTTCGTGACTCTCCGTCTGCCTTCCGGCGAAATGCGACTGGTCAATCCGCGCTGCTACGCCACCATCGGCATCCTTGGGAACAAGGATCATATGAACGTCTCCCTCGGCAAGGCGGGGCGAAGCCGCTGGCTGGGCAGAAGGCCGAAGGTGCGCGGAACGGCGATGAACCCCGTGGATCATCCGCACGGCGGCGGCGAAGGAAAGACGAAGGGCGGTCGGCACCCCGTCACTCCGTGGGGTCAGCCCACGAAGGGGTACAAGACCCGCAAGAAGCGCAACACCACCAGCCGCTTCATCGTGAAGAGAAGGAAATAGGGGGAACCGGGCGTGTCACGATCCGTAAAAAAGGGACCGTTCATCGCGAAGAGCCTGTACAAACAGGTGCTCGATATGAACAAGAGCGGCGAAAAGCGCATGGTAAAGACATACTCGCGGACCTCCACGATCATTCCTGAGATGGTCGGGTACACCATTTCCGTCTACAACGGAAAAACTTGGGTCCCCGTGTATGTCACGGAGAACCTCGTGGGACATAAGCTCGGCGAGTTTGCGCCCACCCGCATTTTCCGCGGTCATTCGGGCTCGGACAAGAAGGTGGTGAAGAAATGAGCGACACGGACAAAACCCCGGCGCCGTCGGGGAAGCCGGTGAGGAAGGTACGGCCGCCGCGCAAGATTACGACAGGGTATCGCGCGAACGTCCCCTTCCAGCGCGTGTCGGCCACCAAAGTGCGGCGCATCGCGGACAATATTCGCCGCAAGCCGTATGTGGAAGCAATCGCCCTTCTGGACGTTCTCCCGCACAAGGGAGCGCGACTCCTGAGGAAGCTCATCCAGTCCGCCGCGGCCAATGCGCTGGCGCAGAACAAGAACCTGGATGAGGGAATGCTTTACGTCAAGGAATTGCTCATCGACGTGGGGCCGAGCATGAAGCGCATGTGGGCACGCGGCCGTGGCCGCGCTGACCGGCTCATCAAGAGATCCTGCCATATTTCGGTGGTGGTCGACGAGATTGGTGCAAAAGAGGTGGTCAATGGGTCAGAAGGTTAACCCGATCGGGCTGCGGCTCGGGATCAACAAGACCTGGTCCTCGCGTTGGTTCGTGGATCCCAAGCTGTACGCAACAACCCTCCATGAGGACCTGCGCCTGCGCAAGATCATCATCGATGCGGAAGAGACCAAGGGAGCCGACATCGCCGAAGTCGAGATCATTCGCCACCCCCAGCGCGTCACCGTGATCATTCACACGGGACGACCGGGCGTTCTCATCGGCGCCAAGGGCGCCAACATCGAGAAGTTGGGCGGCAAGCTCCAGAAGAGCATCGGCAAGAAGATCCAGCTCCGTATCAAGGAGATCAAACGCCCCGAGACGAACGCGAAGCTCGTCGCGGAGAACATCGGTCGGCAGATCAAGGCGCGCGCCTCGTATCGCCGCGCGTGCAAGATGGCCATCCAGAACGCCATGAAGACCGGCGTTCAGGGCATCAAGGTGAAGATCTCCGGGCGGCTCTCGGGCGCTGAAATGGCCCGCCGCGAGGAGTTCAAGGAAGGACGTATTCCTTTGCACACGTTCCGCGCCGACATCGACTACGGAACGGCCACCTCGGTAACGACCTTCGGATGCGTCGGAATCAAGGTGTGGATATTCAACGGCGAGGTCTACGGCCAGGCGAAGAAGGACGACGCAGGCCTTCTCGTCCGCCGAGGCCGCGAGGGACGCGATGATCGTGACCCGCGCGACGCGCGAGATTCCCGCGGCGGGGATCGCGGACGCGACAGAGGGCAGGAGTAGAAGTCATGCTGAGCCCCAAGAGGACCAAGTTCAGGAAACAGCAGCGCGGCAAAATGAAGGGCCGGGCCACGCGGTGTACGGAGGTCTCCTTCGGCGATTTCGGTTTGGTCGCCCTGGAAAGGGAGTGGATCACCAACCGCCAGATCGAGGCGTGCCGTATCGCCATCACACGTCACGTGAAACGTGGCGGGAAGGTGTGGATCCGCATATTCCCGGACAAGCCGTATACGAAGAAACCCGCCGAAACCCGCATGGGAAAAGGCAAGGGAGCCCCCGAGTACTGGGTGGCGCCGGTAAAGCCGGGAACGGTGATGTTCGAGTTGGGCGGTGTCGACCGCGCCATGGCGGAAGAGGCCATGAAGCGCGCCGGCAGCAAACTGGGAATCAAGACGAAATTCCTCGTCCGATCGAGCGTGGAGTAGGAATATGAAGGACTCATTCAAGGAGCTGACGTATCCCGAGCTGCTCGCGAAGCGCGAGGAGCTGCGGAAGCAGTACAATGACGTTTGCGCCAACATGATCATCGGCCACGTGGACAATCCGTTGTCCAAGCGGACCGCGCGGCGAAAGCTGGCGCGCGTGGTGGGTATCATCCGCGAGTTCGAGCTGGGAATCAGAAAGCGCTAGGAGAGCGGCACGTGGAAGAATCAACCAAGAAGGTAGAGAAGGTCCTCCAGGGCCGCGTGGTCAGCAACAAGATGCAGAAGACGATCGTCGTCGAGATCCATCAGCGCAAGTTGCACTCCTTGTACAAGAAGTACCTGACCCGGTCCAAGAAGATCAAGGCGCACGACGAAAAGAACGAGTGCGGAATCGGCGACACAGTGCGCGTGGTCGAGACGCGGCCGTTGAGCAAGGAAAAGCGCTGGCGCTTGCTCGAAATCGTCGAGAAGGCGAAGTAGGGAAGGGACCCGCCATGATACAAATGAAATCGCTTCTCAACGTCGCGGACAACAGCGGCGCGAAGCAGGTGCAGTGCATCAAGGTTCTCGGTGGCACCCGACGCAAGTACGCGCGTATCGGCGATATCATCGTCGTAGCCGTCAAGGACGCGCTGCCCAACGCCGCAATCAAAAAGGGCGGGATCGAGAAGGCCGTAGTGGTTCGCACACGCAAGGAATTTCATCGCCCCGACGGGACCTTTATTCGCTTCGATGACAACGCGTGCGTGGTCATCGACGCCAATAACAATCCCAAGGGAAAACGCATCTTCGGCCCCGTGGCGCGGGAATTGCGCGAGAAGGACTTCATGAAGATCGTGTCCCTCGCACCGGAAGTGCTGTAGGAGGATGGCGCGTATGGCGACACTGGGAAGAATCAAGCTGCGCAAGAATGACACCGTCAAGGTCATCGCCGGCCGCGAAAAGGGCAAGACGGGCCGCGTGGTCAGCATCGATCGCATCAAGGGTCGCGCTGTCATCGAAGGCCTCAACATGGTGAAGAAGGCCGTCAAACAGAAGAAACAGAACCAGAAGGCGGGTATCACGTCCGTGGAAGCCCCCTTGTCCGTCGGCAAGCTCATGATCATGTGCAAGAAATGCGGGCCGACGCGCATCGGATACCTGATCGATGACAACGGCAAAAAGCGCGTGTGCCGCAAGTGCGGAGGGGATCTGTGAGCAAAGAAAAGCAGGGCCAGGAAGGGGCGGAAGATACCGCGAAGGCCGCGAAGGCAGCAGATGCCGCCGCAGCCCCTACCATGGTAGAAAAGGCGGCGAAGCCGGACGCTGGCGCCAAGAAAGCGGATGCCACTGGCTCCAAGAAGGCTGACAAGGCCCCCCGGGCCGAAAAGGGGCAGAAGGGCCAGAAGCAGTCCGACGGCGGATCCGAGAGCAAAGCGAAGGCGGCCCCGGTGGCTGATCCTCCGGGCTATAAGCCGCGGCTCAAGGTGATGTATGTTGAGTCCATCGCCAAGGATCTGAAAGAGGAGTTCGGCTACAAGAGCGTCATGCAGATCCCGAAGCTGACTAAGATCATCGTGAGCACGGGTCTCGGCGAAGCAATCGAGAACAAAAAGCTCCTCGACTCCGCCCAGGCGGAGATCTCACAGATCACGGGACGCAAGACCGTGCGCACGAAGGCGAAGAAATCCATCGCCAACTTCAAGGTGCGCAAGGGCATGGACCTCGGAGTGCGGGTAACCCTGCGCGGGAACGTCATGTACGAGTTCCTGGATCGGCTCATCAACGTCGCAATGCCGAGGATCAAGGACTTTCGCGGGGCGAACCCCAACGCTTTCGACGGCCATGGCAACTACTCTCTCGGGGTGACGGAACAGATCATCTTCCCCGAGATCGACTACGATAAGATCGAGCGGGTGAGCGGCATGAATATCGCTGTGGTGACCACGGCGAACACGGACCAGGAGGCGAGGAGCCTGCTCGCGCGCCTGGGTATGCCGTTCAGGAAATAGAGAAGGCGGAGAGAACATGGCAAGAAAAGCGGCGATAGAAAAATCCAACGCGAAGCAGAAATACATGACGCGTCGGACCAATAGGTGCAAGGTATGCGGGAGACGGCGCGGGTATATCCGCAAGTTCAAGCTGTGCCGCATATGCTTCCGCTCACTGGCCAGCGAGGGTAAGCTCCCTGGCGTTACAAAATCGAGCTGGTAGGGAGTAGGGACAATGAGTCTGTCAGACCCTGTAGCTGATATGCTGACGAAAATCAGGAACGCGAGTGCCGCGCGCTTCGAAAGCGTCGACATCCCCACTTCGAAGCTGAAGTTGGAAATCACCAAGATCCTGAAAAACGAGGGCTACGTCAAAACCTTCAAGAAGGTGACGCAAGACGGCCGCAACCTCATAAGGATCTTCCTGAAATACGACGGGCAGAACGAGCCGGTCATTCATGGCCTGAAGAGGATCTCCACGCCGGGGCGACGCATGTACGCCGGTTACCAGAGCCTCCCGCGGGTTCTCAATGGCTTCGGGACGCTCATCGTAACAACCTCCCTCGGTGTCACCACGGGCAAAAAAGCCCTGGAGAAAAAGGCCGGCGGAGAGCTGCTCTGCACCATTTGGTAGGCAAGGAGAACTGGAGTGTCGCGAATCGGACGTTTACCGGTCAAGATCCCCAAGGGGGTGAAGGTCTCCGTTCAGGCGGACCATGTGCTCCTGGAGGGCCCCAAGGGGAAGGTCACGCAGACCTATGCTCCTGAGGTCGCCGTCAAGGTGGAAGGGGAATCCCTCTTCGTTACCCGCGCCGATGACTCGATCAAGGCGAAGAGCCTGCACGGTCTGTACCGAAACCTTCTGAAGAACGCCCTCATCGGGCTTTCCGACGGTTTCTCGAAGACCCTCGTGATCACGGGCGTGGGATACAAAGCGGAAGTCAAGGGCAAGGCGCTCACGCTGAGCCTCGGGTATT
>Ga0265342_10001370_pt1 | contig 22787 bp, 21 predicted proteins | sample 4CB327metaG_FD_203125 | JGI IMG/M metagenome (GOLD analysis project Ga0265342, IMG submission 203125) | Rhizosphere microbial communities from Carex aquatilis grown in University of Washington, Seatle, WA, United States - 4-CB3-27 metaG | ecosystem: Host-associated > Plants > Roots >... | reverse complement strand
ATTTCGCGCCGGAGATGCCCTCGGAGCTCGGCGCTGCCGTTGCGGCGCCTTGCGTGGCGTCGAGCGAAGCCAGACCGGCTATCGCACCGACGATACCCACAATCTTTGAATCCATGAAACCGCTCCTCCTGTTGTTTGTCAAAATGGTCGGAACACTCCGAGCCGCAGGTTAACCAAGCGGTGCGGCTTTTGTTCCCATAAAAGATTCTCTGACAAGTCCGACGATCTGAACAAACATTCACATTTCTCGGGGGCATGCCGGACGACATTTCATGCCCCGATCAGGTCACGCGCGCTGCGATTGGCACTCGGAACGAAAGCTTGCGACGAATGGTTACTGAAGCGCATCGCGGTTCGGACATTCCGAGCTCGCGGTGTTTAACGGAAGGACGTTTCCCATGGACCAGAAGATTGCAGGACTTGTAGGAGCAATTGCCGGACTGGCTTCGCTCGACGCCGCGCAGGGTGCGGCCACGGCAGCGCCTGATCCGGAGCAGCTATCCGGAGCGGGATCATTTGCGGAGCTGCTCAGTCCGATCCCGAATGCACTCGCAATGTTGCGGGCGCAGGATGCGACTGTGCGCTCAATACCTAATCCGGACCGGGCGGATGCGAACTCAGACGTAAAGCTTGCGCAAAACCACCACCATCATCACCATCACCGCTACATCAAACCGAAACGCCGGCATCATCATCACCATCACCACCACCACAATGACTGAGCGCTACTGGACCGAGATGAGTTCTTGGTCCGGCCGACACCAGCCGGCTTCCACGGAGGCCGGCTGACTAGACCATTGAGCGGAGCGACCAACGTTCACGCGGCGCGATCGGGCTCGACCTCCCGCTAAGTAGCGGTGCCCACAATATTTTCTGCTGATTTACGCCAGGGATAAGGCCGCTTTCAGACGCAATATCGGCGCAATGTCGCCCCAGGCTCGGGCATGAAAAGGGTCACGTTCATGCCTGTCTCCGATCGCAAACCAAACTCCGCCAAACCAATCTCAGTGAAGCCTCCGGGCTTGAGGGCGTTCTGGGTCGCATTGACCCTTGCTGCGTTCGCGACCGCCATCTTCGTCGAGCCCACGGCGGCTCAGCAATGGAGAGGACGACACGCCGGCGGCTATGGTGCCGGCTGGAGCGGAGGCCATGCAGGCTGGGCGGGCCGAGCGGGATTTCAGCAACATGGAACCTTCGGAGCCCGGTTCAACGGACACCATCCTGGCGGCGAGCACCAGGCCGACCGCGCGCGTGCGTTCGCGGGACACAACGGATTTGAACACCGGCCGTGGCCGGGTGAACGCGGTTTCACCGGCGTGCCTCCGCTGGGCGAGACGCGTTTTCGATCCAGTGAAATGGTGTTTCATGTTGACCCCAACGTTTCTCCGCAGATCGTCGACGCGGCGGCCCGACGACTCGGCCTCACCACTGTCGATTCCGAGAGCTTCAGCCTGACCGGGGGCACCCTGGTCCATTTCCGCATTGCCGACGGACGCCCTGTCTCCGACGTGATCCGGGCGTTAGAAGCGGAAAAAATCGGCATCGCCCAGCCCAATTATGTATTCAAGCTGCAGCAGACGACAAACCTGGCCGCGCTGACGACACAAGGTCCGCCCACGCAGTACGTCGTCAACAAGATGCGGCTTCCGGAGGTTCATCGCATCTCGATCGGAACCGACGTGTTGGTCGCAGTGATCGACTCCGAAATCGATGCCCAGCATCCCGATTTGACCGGCGCCGTGGTCGCGGAATTCGACGCCGTCGGCAAAACCGAAAAGCCGCATAATCACGGAACCGGCATGGCGGGCGCCATCGCGGCCCACCGCGTACTCCGTGGCGTCGCGCCCGGCGCACATATACTGGCCATTCACGCCTTCAGCCCGGACGCTGCAACGGCCGAAGCCACCACCGACCACATCCTCCGTGGCATCGAATGGGCGATCAAGAAGGGCGCGCGGATCATTAATATGAGCTTTGCCGGGCCCGACGATCCGATCCTTCACGTTGCGCTTGAGAAGGCGCGGGAAAAAGGGGTGATCCTGATCGCAGCAGCGGGCAACGCCGGGCCCCAATCGCCGCCGCTTTATCCGGGTGCGGATTCCAATGTCATCGCGGTAACGGCAACCGACGAGCGGGACGCGATCTTTCCCCAAGCCAATCGCGGATCCTATATCTCCGTCGCCGCACCCGGCGTCAACATTCTGGAGCCGGCCCCGAGCGGCGGTTATCAGATCACCACCGGCACCTCGGTTGCTGCCGCGCATGTGAGCGGTGTCGCCGCCTTGCTGCTGGAGCGCAATCCAAAGCTTGATGCCGCCCAGTTGCGCGAGATTCTACAGACAACTGCAAAAGATCTCGGTCCCCGCGGTCGCGACGACGATTACGGTTGGGGGCTGGTCGATCCCTATCGCGCGCTTCAGGCCTTGGACGCCAGTTCAGTTCCAACGGCCTCGGTGCACCCTGACAGCCAACGCGTCAGCGCGACGCCCGCTCCCACCAGTCGAAATACGATGTCGGGCCCCGCAACGGCTGCGCCGCTATCGCAGACTGTTCGTTGAGGTCCTGACCGTTCGCTGACGGATTAACTTCAGCGTTCCTCTCGCTCGTGTCGACAGCGGCTGCCTGATGGATGCGGTTGCCTGACGGATGCGGCTGCCTGCGCCGCCTGCCATCGACGCACGGCGTTTCGCGCCACGCTTCCTGATCGCTCATTCACCTTCCCTACAGACAGATGAACGAGGCATTCCGGCTCGTTTCATTCTCAGTGCGACATCATGGGCCATCTCGGACGCACTGTCGTCCCGCCAAAAGGAGTTGCCCCATGAACACCCGATCCAAAGTTTTGCGCATCAGCGCTGTTGCTCTTTCCCTCGTTGCCTTCGTTGGAGCCGCAGGCACTGCTTCTGCCGACACCTGGAACCAACGGCATCCCCGTCGCACCGAAGTCAACGCGCGGCTCGCCAACCAGAACCAGCGCATCAACGAGGAGCGCCGTGAAGGCGAATTGACCGCCCGACAGGCGCATCGGCTGCACTCCGAAGACCGCATGATTCGCCGCGAGGAGCGTTTCATGGCGTCGCAAAATCACGGCGCAATCACCCGCGCCGAGCAGCGCGCGCTCAATCAGCAGGAAAACGCCGTCAGCCGCCAGATCGGCCGTTGATTCCGGGGGGTCCCCTCGGACCGCGGTCCCTCGTCGAACCATCCGGATTCATCCACCGACGATGTTTCGCGAGGGACCGCGCGCAGCCGATGCACGCCGATCACGGTCGCGCACGCCCGGCCAAATTTACATTTTAGTAACCATAAATGTGGCAAGGCTGCTGAGAGCGATCCTTGATAGGGTCGGTGGAGCATCCCGTGGCCATTTCCAGTATCGGCGCCGCCGGCGCGGCAGCAAAAGCAGCTCCTGTCAAAGCGCACCCGGCGAAGCCCGTGGCTTCCGCACAGGAGGCAGCGACGAACGGCCCAAAGAAGCCGATGGCGCCGCTGGGTCAGCCGGGCCATCACGTCAATAAGTTGGTGTGAACGTCGATTGAGCGCGAACGCGGGCCGAAATTTCAATCCGTCGCGACTCTGCGGCGGCTACTCGCAATAACGGCAAGGCCAACGACGCAAAGGACGGCACCTGGCGATGCGTCGACGTATTCGCTGTTGAACCCGAAGGCGTTGGCGGCCCACGTCACCATGCCGGTCACGCCGAGATAGAAAAGCCCGCCTCCCACTACAATCATCAGCAATCCCACGACAACGCCGACCAGGCCGAAGCGACGGCGCCCTTTTTGGGCGGGGACAGACGCCTCCTCCTCCGGCACGGGTGCCGCAATCGCATACGCTGGATCCGGATGAAACCCCTCCAGCGACCGCGGATCCCAGCTTGCGCCGTTGGCGGCAGCGCCCGAGGCATCATGGGTTTGATCGCTACCACCATTGGAAACGCCCGCATCCTGCGGGGCCGTCATTTTGGCGTTGGCGACGATTTCCGCGAGATCGCCGGCCCGAATCCAATCGGGCAGGCTGTCGTGCCAAATGTAGACGTCCTTGGCATTGGGAAGATTCGGAAGCGTGTCTTTGAGTTCTTGCAGGCTGATCGGCCCGATCTGCCCGTCCGGGGCCGCGTAGTACCAACTGTCACGCATAAACCAACTCCCAACGACAGCCCCACCTTATAGTATGTCAGGCTGAAAAAAAGCCCGTGAACGGAGCAAGAAACGGTGTGCAACGGCCGAAAAATGCACCGTCGAGGGATCGCCGATCGTGTTGCAGCGTCCTTAATCACGTAACATCCTACCGTCGATTGTATCGCGTCGATGCCACGATTTTGCCGGCGCGCGTCTCTAGTCTTCAATGATGTCAGCGGACCGCGACTACGACGAGTTGATGAGGGGCTGGATCGAGAACCGCCTCTTAGATCAGATTCAGGACTACATCGGCCGCGGTCGACGCCTCGTGGGTATCGACTACGCGAAACTGCGCCGCGAGTGGATTGCGGGCATGAAGCTCTGGAGCACCAAGTCGGCGAACGCCGAGGATCATAAATTGCGTGAGGATATCCAGGCTGAATTGCAGCTGCGCGGCTATCAATTGCCCTACGATTCCGTCAAAGACGAATTGAGCAAGCTGACCGCCATGTCGGAAATTTTCATCGACAGTCTCAAACCCGAGGATCGCGCGCGCATGAGCCGGCGGATCGGGACCCAGATCGAGACCTTTCACGCCAGCGTCAAAAAGAGCCTCAAGAACTGAAGTTCTCCGCATAGGCGACGCAAATCGACGTCGCGCGTTCAGGTCTGCGGGCCGGGCCGCGGCGATCGGCTAATACACGGCCGGAACATACATCTCCTTGGGAACCGGTCCGCGCAGATAGTTCGGGTTGTGAACCCGTGCCGGCATTTCAGGCGAAACGTGCGCCACTTCTTGGTACGGAATCTGGCTCAGCAGATGATGAATACAGTTGAGCCGGGCCTTCTTTTTATCGACGGCATCCACCACCCACCACGGCGCCTCCTTGATATGCGTTCGCTCCAGCATGGTTTCCTTGGCCTTGGTGTAGAGCTCCCAACGCCGCCGGGATTCGAGATCCATCGGGCTCAGCTTCCATTGCTTGAGCGGGTCGCGTATCCGCATCGTGAAGCGAAGATTCTGTTCGTCGTCGGTGATGGAGAACCAATACTTGATCAGGACGATGCCGGACCGCACCAGCATCCGCTCGAATTCCGGAACGGAATGAAAGAATTCTTCGTATTCCGCGTCGCCGCAAAAGCCCATAACACGTTCAACGCCCGCGCGGTTGTACCAACTGCGGTCGAACAACACGATCTCGCCGCCCGCCGGCAAGTGTGAGACGTAGCGCTGGAAATACCACTGCGTGCGTTCACGCTCGTTTGGCGCGGCCAGCGCCGCCACCCGGCAGACCCGTGGATTCAGCCGTTGCGTGACCCGCTTGATCACGCCCCCTTTACCAGCGGCATCGCGCCCTTCGAAAATGACCACCAGCTTTAGTTTCTGCTTCACCACCCAGTCCTGCAGCTTGACCAATTCTCCCTGCAGACGAAATAGCTCGCGAAAGTACAAGCTGCGATCGATTGTGGGCGGTGCCGCCTGACCCGAAAGCTCGGACGTCAGCTGCGCCAAGCGGTCGTCGTCGATTTCCATTTCCAGCTCTTCGTCGAGGCTGTCGAGCCGATCGTCCCGCATCCGCTGAATAATGAAATGCTTATCTTTTCCTTTGGAGCTCATGGGATTTGAAAACCTCTACGCTGGGGTGGTGGACTGCGGGATCACCATTCTCGCTCGTCAGCCAAATTGATGCGGCGTCCGCATGACGCGATGGCGACAGCACGCAAATGCGAAACGACGATTTGGGTCTTCAGGCGCGACGGAAAAACAAAAACGCGGCCGGAGTTCTCCGGCCGCGTTTATTGTTGGACACACCTTGCTCAGGCGCCGGATCAGAACAGGCTGTAGGTGCGGAACAGATAATAGAGACTGCCCGAGAGCAGGATCGCGACCGGCAAGGTCAGAACCCAGGCCATCAGCAGGTTGCGCACGGTCGACATCTGCAGGCCGGATTTATTGGCCGCCATAGTGCCGGCCACGCCCGACGACAGCACGTGCGTCGTCGACACCGGCAATCCGAAATTGTCGGCCGCCGCGATCGTCGCCATGGCGACAAGTTCGGCGGTGCCGCCCTGCGCGTAGCTCATGTGGGTCTTGCCGATCTTTTCGCCGACGGTGATGACAATGCGCCGCCATCCGACCATGGTGCCGAGGCCGAGCGCAATCGCCACCGCCACCTTCACCCATAGCGGGATGAACTTGGTCGCGCCGTCGAGCGATTTCTTATAGGCGTTGAGCGATGCCACTTCGTCCTTCCCCAATCCGTTTTCCTTGTCCTTCATCAGGAGACGGATGGCCTCGGAGGCGAGATACATGTCGTTGCGGGAGTTGCCGACGGCGGCCGCCGGCATCCGGCTGATCGAGCCGTATTGATCGACCTGCTGGGAAATATCGCGCACCAGAATCGCCAGCGCCGGATAGGTGCCTTCGCTGATCTTGCGCGCCGCGACGTAGGCGGTCACGGTCGGACGCGGATTGCCGATGACGTTGTAGCCGGCGGCCTGATGTTCGATCACGGTCGCTGCGGCTTGCGAGGTGGCGCGAAACTCGACCAGCGCGCTTTCCGGCATGGCGCGGTTCAGCGCATAGGCGGTCGGCACCGTGCCGATCAGGATGAGCATGATCAGACCCATTCCCTTCTGGCCGTCGTTCGATCCGTGCGCGAAGCTAACGCCGGTACAGGTGAGCACCAGGATGCCGCGAATCCACCACGGCGGCGGCGAGGCGCTCTTCGGCTCCTCATAGAGCTTGGGGCTGCGGATGACGAACTTGATCACCAGCAGCAGAATCGCGGCACCGAAGAACCCGACGATCGGCGACAGCAGCAGCGCATTGCCGACGTTGAGCGCCTGGCCCCATTCCACGCCGCTTGTCCCCTGCCCGGCCGGCGCCATCAATTGATTGGCAATGCCCACTCCGATGATAGAGCCGATCAGCGTATGCGAGCTCGACGCCGGCAGGCCCAGCGACCAGGTGAACAGGTTCCATAGGATGGCGGCAATCAGAAGCGCGAACACCATCGCAAAGCCGGCGTTGGAGCCGACCTGGAGAATGAGTTCAACCGGCAGCAGCGACAGGATTCCGAACGCCACCGCGCCGGTCGAGACCAGAACGCCGAGAAAATTCCAAAACCCCGACCACACCACCGCCACATGCGGCGGCATGGAATTGGTGTAGATGACGGTCGCAACCGCGTTTGCGGTATCGTGAAACCCGTTCACGAATTCGAATCCGAGCGCGATCATCAGCGCCACGCCCAACAGCAAGAACGGTGCCCAGGTGGTGGGCGCGGCCTGCGCATCCGACATGTCCGTCCACAGGCTGTAGGCCGTGAACAGCAGGCCGACTGTCAGCAACCCAAAAAAGACGATGAGCGTCGAAGGACTGATCCCAGTCGTAAGCTGCGGCCGATGGGGCGGCGCGGCGATGTCCGCGGGCGAAACGGCAAAGTCGGTCATGACATGCTCCGGAGGTTCGAACAGGCGCGGCGAACCCACCAGATGCTATGTTTGGATGACAGATCGATGACAAATTCGGTTCCGCGACGGACGCCCGCTCTATCGCTGTGCAACATGCATAATGACGGGGGGCGCCGGATCTTTGTCATGATCCTGTCGGCATGCATCTTTAGCGGATGACGCTTGGTCCGACCTGAGACCACAATCAATCTTGTGAAAAGTGCTTCGTTCAGCCGCGCCTTCGCGGACGCTGGGCACCACCGCCGCAAGATCGGGAGACGATGATGCGGGCCCTGCTCCTTCCGCTAACCCATCGATTCGGCGTCTACACGCTGTCGCTTGCCGTGACTGCACTGCTCGCCGCGCTGGTCTGGCAGACACCGCAACAATTGCCGTATCTCGTTGTTCCGTTGCTTGGATTTGCCGCTCTCGCGGCGCTCGGCACCCGCGACCTGCTGCAGACCAAGCACGCGATCCTTCGCAACTATCCCATCTCCGCCCATCTGCGTTTTCTGCTCGAGGAAATCCGCCCGGAGATGCGGCAGTATTTCTTCGAGGATGAAAAGCACGGCCTGCCGTTCAGTCGCGACAAACGCGCCGTCGTCTACCAGCGCGCCAAGATGGTGCTCGACAAACGCCCGTTCGGCACCCAATACGACGTGTATGCCGACGGCTTCGAGTGGTTGCGCCACTCGATCGCGCCACGGCCGCCGGCAAGCACCCCGTTTCGGATCACGATCGGTGGACCGGATTGCACTCAGCCTTACTCGGCGTCAGTGTTCAATATTTCGGCCATGAGCTTCGGCGCCCTCAGTCCCAACGCCATCCGCGCTCTCAACGGCGGCGCCAAAAAAGGCAACTTCGCCCACGATACCGGCGAAGGCGGATTCAGCCGCTATCACCGCGCCAAGGGCGGGGACATCATTTGGGAGATCGGGTCAGGCTATTTCGGCTGCCGAAATCCGGACGGCAGCTTTTGCGCCGACAAGTTTGCCGAGACCGCCGCGAGACCGCAAATCAAGATGGTGGAACTCAAATTGAGCCAGGGCGCCAAGCCCGGGCATGGCGGGGTCTTGCCGGCGGCCAAGGTGACGCGCGAGATTTCCAAAACCCGCGGCGTCGCGCGCGGCAAGGACTGCGTTTCGCCCGCGGCCCACAGCGTGTTCTCGACACCCATCGCGCTGTTGCAGTTCATCGCCGAGATGCGCCGACTGTCCGGCGGCAAGCCGGCAGGATTTAAGCTGTGTGTTGGACACCCGTGGGAATTCCTCGCGATTTGCAAGGCCATGGTCGAGACCGGCATCACTCCTGATTTCATTGTGGTTGACGGCAAGGAAGGCGGCACCGGCGCCGCGCCGCTGGAATTCGTCGATCACCTCGGCATGCCGCTGCGGGACGGCCTGAGCTTCGTGCACAACGCATTGATCGGCATCGGCATGCGCGACCGCATCCGGATCGGCGCCAGCGGCAAGCTCGTCTCCGCCTTCGACATCGCCCGCGCGATGGCGCTCGGCGCCGACTGGTGCAACGCCGCCCGCGGGTTCATGTTTGCGCTCGGCTGCATCCAATCGCAGAGTTGCCACACCGACCGCTGCCCAACGGGTGTCGCTACCCAGGATCGATCGCGTCAACGAGCGCTTGTCGTCTCCGACAAAGTCGAACGTGTCGCCAATTTCCACACCGCGACCGTCCATTCACTGATGGAACTGACCGCCGCCGCCGGCCTCGATCATCCCAGCGAATTCAAGCCGCACCATTTTTCCCGCCGCGTCTCCGGCAACGAAGTGCTGACCTTCGCGCAGCTCTACCCGCAACTGGAGCCGGGCGAGCTCTTGGTGGGCACCAACGACCCACGCTTTCGCGACGCCTGGGCGATGGCCAGGGCCGACGACTTCCGGCCGGCGAGCAATGTGTAGTTCCAAGATACTAAAGGTGGATCCCTTCACGCCGCCAAACTGGCACCAAGGCCGGTCGGCTCGACCACAAACCTGATTGTGCGCCCGTTCGATTCGGTCGCCCGCCAGCAATCGCTGTCACGATCATAATCAAAATCGTCGCTGCTGCGCGCCGCGCTGAACTCGGCCATCGCCATCGCGTCTTCTCGCAGATCGAACAATGGCTGCAGCGCCATGCGCGCAACAACTTGATGCCGCTCATTCAGCACAAGTCTGACGAGTTGGAACACTGGCATCCTTTCAAGTCGCCCCTTCATCGCAGTCGCGAGGCGAACCTGCCATCATCATTTTGACAGTGTCACGACAATGTCCGTGACCATTGGCCGCGACGGTGCGTCCGGCACGAGGTCACCAATCACGTTAGCTTGAGGGGAGATCATCGCTTTATTCCAATGCACACAAAACCGTCAGAGTCCCGTCACCGGTTTTCTATTGATTTGCCGCAACGCCTTCTGCGCTTGAAGAGACCGTTTTTATTCACTTCTTATGTCGACGTTCTGATGGCAGTCACTGCGGTCCGTCCCACTGCTCCGGGGCATCCATATGACAACTTCATGACTGATCTACCGCAAGGCGGGAAAGACTGACTTCCGATTTTATTCAATAGGGACCGGACCATCGAATTCTCACCGAGATGCACCGCTATGAGGAAGATCGAGATTGTCGAACGGCTCGGCGAGCAGGCCGTCCTGCTGCCGACCCTGCTGGCTGAGGCGCTGGCGGCCAACGATCGGATCAAGCTCGGGTTGAGTCTGCTGCAGGAGGCCGTCCGGCGTGCCCGGCACCCGGATCAAAAGCCGCGCTCGTTCGAGACGGAAAGACGATCAGCAGGTCTTGCTGATGCCCAATTCGACACGACGGTCTCCGGCGCGCGGTCAATTTCATCGAACCGTATGCTCGTTCCGGGCGCGAAGGCGCTGCTCGCGAGCCTCGATGGCGACCTGTCGACCATGCTCGTCCCGCTTCAGTGTGTCGCCGGTGATACTTCGAATGCCCTCAATGATCGTCTCGTTGCCATCCGCACGGCGATGCCCGCCGCGGAGAATGATGAAATCGCGATCCGCGACATCGACGCCATGACGTCCGCTAGTCGGGGCAACGCCGACAGCCTGCATTTGCTCGTCATGGACGCCCATAGGGCCATCAATCGGCTAGCGGCGGATACCGCCATCGAGACGATCGACGGCGCCCGCGTGCACCATGTCGAAGCGATTGATCGCAACCGGATCAAGGCATTTATGGCCGGCCTCAATCGTACCGCTCCGCTGGCCTTCGGCCATCCGGGCCTCGGGACCACGGCGGCGCGAACGGGAACACGGCTGACCATTCAAAACGACATCGGAACAACCGATGCTCATGTGCTGGTCGTTCACGTCGAGGATAAATTCGTGACCGTCACCTATACGGACGTGCACCGGGTGCGGGCGAAGTTCTTCATGTCCCTGTTCGAAGACAAAGGCATCCAATGGAGCCCGCTGGAGGAACAAGACGCGCGGGGCCTCGGCGAAGAGGATGTCTTCTATCTCGTGACTGGGCGCTTTGAGGCGATCGATGAGACCGCACTCGAAACCTTCCTCGCATTTCTTGGCTCTCGCATCGTTTTCCTGATCGACTGGAACAAGGGCCGCAAGGCGCTACAGACTTTCGTCGGCAAAGCCGCGGCGGCGGATATCCTCACATGGGCGGCGAATCATGATTACGGTCACCGGGCATTTCTGGAGCTTGGAGGTATCGATCTTGTCTTCGAGGCAATCCGGCGCGTAGCCTCGGGCCATATTCCCTATGGTGCCCGGCTCGATGAAACGTTGGGCACGAGCGAGAGCGCGGACTTTCTTCGACGGGTGCTGCGACAGACCAGCGACGGCCTCCTGGCGGGCCGTTCGGCGCGGCTGATACGCGATGAAGTCCAGGCTGACCTCTCGCAACTGTTCGAGACGGCGGAGTCCGCGGTCTTGACCGTCCTGGTGCGTCATCTTGGCCTGTCGCGCATGTTGGCGTGCAACATCATGGAGGTCTTTGCGCCCGACGGGCTGGCACCGGAAAGCGAACGCGGCGCACTCGCGTCAAAAGCCAAGCGCATCGAGGAGAAGGCCGATCGCTTGACCGTATCGGCGCGCGAAATCTGCGAGCGCGTGCACGACGCGAAACAATTGCGCTTGGTTGTCGACGAAGTAGAAAATGTCACCGATGTCCTCGATGAGTGCGCATTTTTGCTGAGCCTCGTTCCAAACACCGGCGATTCCGGATCACTTGAACAGCTCGCTAAGCTTTCGGGGATCGTGATCGAGGGCATCAGCCAATTGGTACGCGCGCTCGAAGCCGCTTCACGGTTGCCGCAAGGCTATCGGTCCGATGCCGCCGATGCTCTGCAGGCGATCGACGCCGTTGTTCTTAACGAGCGACGCGCCGATGTCGCCGAGCGCGAGGCGTTCAGCGCATTCATGGGCAGTCCGACGGCCGATGCCCGCGGCCTGGTGTTGCGGCTCGAAATCGCGCGCGCGCTCGAAACCGCGACCGACCATCTGGCTCACGCCGCCCTATCACTGCGCGATCGAGTCCTGGAGGAATTGTCCGCATGAGCGAGCAGATTGCACTGCCATTGTTGATCGGCATGGCCGGGGCTTCGGCGAATGTCACGGCCGAATTCGCGGGCTCCAAGGCGGCGCAGCTTGCGCGCATGGCGCAGCTTGGACTGGAAGTCCCGCCGGCATTCGTCATGCCGGCCACCTTGTGCGCCCCCGCCAATGTCGACGACGAGCAGACGCTCCGCGCACTCGACCAGGGCCTGCGCACTGGAATTGCCCGGCTCGAAGCCGCCACCCGCCGGCGCTTTGGCGACAGCCGATCGCCGCTGCTTGTATCGGTGCGCTCCGGCGCGGCGAAGTCCATGCCCGGTATGCTCGAGACCATCCTCAATGTCGGATTGAACGACGAAACCGTTCACGGATTGATCCGCATGAGCGGCAATCCGCGACTGGCCTGGGACAGCTATCGGCGCTTTATTCAGGGCTACGCTGAAGTCGTTCATGGCATCAGCGGTGCCGTATTCGAGCAGAGTCTCGCCGACATGATGCGCCGCGAGGGCGTCGCCAGCGAGGCGGACCTCGATCCCGAGGCGCTCGAACGCCTGAGCCACGACTTTGGTGAAATATCGGTGCGGCTCGCGGGACACGCGGTGCCCGACGACCCGAACGAGCAGCTGAATACGGCAGCCCGTGCCGTGTATCGATCCTGGGAAAGTCCGCGAGCGCGGGAATACCGCCGGCTCAACAAATTGGAAAAGCTCGCGGGAACCGCGGTCACGGTCCAAGCCATGGTCTTCGGAAATGCCGGCATAAAATCGGGCTCGGGCGTCGCGTTTACGCGCAATCCCGCGACCGGAGAAAACGAACTCTACGTCGATTTCCTGTTCGACGCCCAAGGTGAAGACGTGGTTGCAGGCCGACGTACGCCGGGCAACGTCGCACAACTCGCCGCCCGTCTGCCGGATATCGCGCGACGTCTGAATGACGGGGCGAAGCGGCTCGAACGCGAGTTCCGCGACGTACAGGACGTCGAATTCACCGTCGAGAGCGACAAGCTCTATTTCCTGCAAACCCGCACCGCCAAACGTACACCCCGCGCGGCCTTGCGCATCGCCGTCGATCTCGTGCGCGAAGATCTGATCGATACCAAGACTGCGCTTGGGCGTCTCGCGGAGATCGACCTCGCGCACGTGGGCGTCGCCCGCTTTTCGGGGAGTGCCGAGCCCATCGCAGTCGCGATCCCCGCTTCTCCCGGCGTGGCCAGCGGACGCATTGCTTTCGACAGCGCCTGCGCGAAGCAGCTGTCCGACGCCGGAGATCCGGTCATTCTCGTGCGTCCGGAGACCTCGACCGAGGATATCGCCGGGTTCGCGGTGGCTGACGGAATCCTGACCGCCGCAGGCGGACGCACGGCACACGCCGCTGTGGTCGCACGCCAGTTGGGAAAAGTCTGTCTCGTCGGCTGCCGGAGTCTCGTGATTGACGAGGCTCGCCGGTCGGCAAATTTCGGAGCCGCGGCCATCCGCGAAGGTGATTGGATATCCCTCGACGGCGACACCGGCGGGATTACGCTAGGCAAGCGTTCCATTGTCACCGAACGGCCGGAAGCGGAGTTCGCCGAGATCCAACGTTGGCGGGATCAGATCACAAAGTAACAATTCCCGCACTGAGCGGGACGCACTCAGGTTCCGGTCATTCTAGCGCTGCAGGACTCGCGCATGGCGTCGTCTGCCGATACGCTGGCTCTGAATATCTAGCTTCGGCGGTTGACGTGTGACGGAGCCCGCGCCCCATGACGAGTGAATATCCCACTTTTTCGGTTCCGCCCGGCTTTCTCGGGCTTGGACGCCGCGACGGTCCTGTGGCGATTACGATCGCCGGCATTCCGCTCGATATCGGCACCACCAACCGCAGCGGCGCCCGATTCGGTCCACATGCGATCCGCCATGCCAGCCGCATGCTGGTCGACGGCGCCCATCCGACGGCGTGGATCGATCCGGCACAATTGAAGCTCTCGGATATCGGCGACTTCCGCATCGCGCTCGGAGACATTCCCGCAAGTCTCGGGGTCATCGAACAACAGGCCGCCGCGGTCGATCATCTCGTCGCGCTCGGAGGAGAACACGGCATCACTCTCGCCCTGCTGCGCGCACTGGCGCGCCGCACGGAGCCGCTCGCACTCGTCCAATTTGATGCCCACGTCGACACCTGGCCAGAGAATTTCGGCCAGACATTTGCCCATGGCTCGGTATTTTACCACGCCATCAAGGAACAGCTCGTCGATCCTCGGCGCATGATCCAGATCGGAATCCGCTCGCCAGTTCATCACGATGTTTTCGACTGGACGCTTGCCCAGGGCGTCACGGTCATCACCGCCGAGGACGCTCATTTGCAGGGACCGGCGGCGATCGCGGAGCGCATCCGTTCGATCATCGGCAAGGCTCCGTGTTATCTCAGTTTCGATATCGATGCGCTCGACCCAGCCTTCGCCCCTGGCACTGGCACGCCGGAAATCGGCGGCTTGGCGTCGTGGCAGGCCCAGTCAATTCTTCGCCGCCTCGCCGGACTGGACTTCCGCGGCATGGACGTGGTTGAGGTCGCGCCGGCGTACGATGTGGCTGAGATCACCGCACTCGCGGCCGCCACTATGGTTTTTGAGTATCTGGCACTCCGAGCTGTCATGTGAACTTGCCCAGTTCGGTGTAAAACCACAGCGACATTGATTGAACGCGAGGCCAACTATGTTTCCGATTGCGACCAGCGTGTTTCTGACCAAGGGCATTGGCGTTCATCGCCACCAGTTGACGTCGTTTGAGCTCGCCTTGCGCGACGCGGATATTGAGCAGCAGAATCTGGTCTCGATCTCCTCAATTCTGCCACCGCATTGCAAGCTGACCTCGCGTGAAGAGGGCGTTACGACCTTGCGCCCGGGTGAGATCACTTTTTCGGTGCTCGCCCGCGCTGAAACCAACGAACCAGGCCGCCGCATTCATGCCAGCATTGGATTGGCGCGCCCGGCAGATCCCGACATGTACGGGTATATTGCCGAGCACCACGGATTTGGCCTAACCGCGGATCAGAGCGGAGAATATACCGAGGATCTCGCCGCCACCATGCTAGCCTCGACACTCGGCATAGAGTTTGATCCGAACGCCGCCTGGAACGAGCGTAAGAAACTCTACGAACACACCCAGTTGATCATCGAAACCTTGTCGGTCACCGCGGGTGCCCAAGGTGACGATTCCGGCTTATGGACCTGCACTGTCGCAGCGGCCGTGTTCCGATTCTGAACAGCCCGTCGTCAGCGATTTCCTAAGCCGTAGACGCCTCGATTGTAGTCCATCAGCATCTGCGCCCGCGTTCGCGGATCCGGATCGCTGCCCACATAGGTTCCAGCCGAGTAGACATCATAAGGCGAGTGGTAGCCCGGGCCATAGACCGTAACGCTCGCATAGGGATGCAGGCGATGTCGGTGCTTCGCCAGCGCGGCGCCTGACAGATTGACGAGCGCCACAATCGCGACAGCCGTCAGCAGCAAGCTTTTCATCCTTGGCCCTTTCCGGCGTGACCATGTCGCCAATGCAATGAGAAATCGCGTAGGGTTTAAATCTAGCATCGCAGGTATCCGGCGGCACAACAATGTCCCGTGATCGGGCCCGCGGGTTCCGGGCGGTGTCATTCGGTTGCCATGAATCGGATGGTAAGAAGCGATGCTGTCTACCCCATCCCAAGACTTAGCCCCTGCCCTGGCGGGGGTTATTTTCTTTTTGGCGAGGCCGTTGGTTCCGCTCCGTATTAACATTCGGGCGAGAGGCGTCCGCGCCAATCCCACAATTGGCATCCTTTGCAAACTCCTCACGCTTGCGATCATACAATGAACGCTTTCGGGCCACCCGAGCGCCCGACGGACAATCCTCAGACTGCCCAACTTGATCTCGCGGAAGCCGCAATGCCGATCTAGGAAATCGGTCTCGGGGGCAACAATTGCATCCGAACCGTTGAACAAAACGGAGATGGCGACATGGAATGGACACTGCGCACGCTCGATCAATCAGTGAAGCCCGCCATGTCGGCGGATTGGACGTTCCCATCGAGAGTGGCGGCGTTGCGAGCGGCCAGCGACGTGATCGCACGCCAGCATCTCATCAAGGTTATCGCCCTGGAGAGCGCAGAACAGCGGATGGAGCTTGCCGATATCGAGGAATGGTGTCGCGATCATATATCGCAGGAGGCATGATACCGACTGCGGCCATTAACGACCGACTCTCGCGGCCACAGCGCCCAATGGTGGCCGGACGATCGAACCTATTGCGCGTGGGGCGCTTGTATTCGAAGACGCTCCAACGCGGATTGCATTATGGTTGCATTCAATCCACAATTCCCGTGCAATCCAGACAAGGCGATAATGGGTGATCCGACGAAAAAACTGGACAGATCAAGGAGACGGCCGATGACCATTCGCACCACGTTTGTCCTGGCGGCGATTGTTGTGTCTTGTGCGCCGGGCTTGGCTGGCGCCCAGTCGCCATCATCGGACACCGCTCGCCCCCCGGCGCAAGCCTTGGATGGAAATTACCAAGGAACGCTGGTGTGCGAGCAGATGCCATACGCCGGCGGTCCATTGCGTGCTCCGCTCGACATCAACGTCAGCAGCAACGGCGTGCAGTTCGCGCGGCCGATCTTCAGCCTGGACGGGAGCCGCGTCATTGGAAGCGAAATCGGGACCGGTACGCTTGAAGCCGACGGAAAGTTGCACCTGGTATCGAGTTGGATCACCAATGGTGCGACCGCCCAGGCGACTTACGACGGTGTGCTGACCATCAAGGGCGGGACGTTGTCGGGCAATCAGAACTGGGTGCTCGGCGGCGAACCTCACACACGGCAGTGCTTTGCCGCGATCGTGAAATCCCGCCTGGATCCGCCGACCCGGTGAGCCCCCTGAGGCCGCTTTTGCGGCATTCTGATCCCGCGCTATGCTCTCCCCGGCCTCAGCCGCCGGGGGATAGCCTATGATCATCGGAGCCGAGCTTATCGGTCGTCTGCGTCGCTTGCCTGCCATCGCGATGGCCTTCATTGCATTTGGCGTCGCCAACGTTGATCGCGTGGCTGCAGAAGACTTTCCGTCGCGGTCTTTGACCCTCGTGGTTCCGTTCGCAGCCGGGGGGCCGACCGACACCCTCGCCCGCATCCTCGCCGACCGCATGCACGCCAAGCTCGGCCAATCCGTCATCATCGAAAACGTGAGTGGCGCCTCCGGCAGCATTGCAATCGGACGGGTCGCGCATGCATCTCCCGACGGCTACACGATCGGCATCGGACATTGGGGCACCAATGTGCTCAATGGCGCGATCTACACGTTGCCCTATGACCTCTTGCGCGATCTGGAGCCGGTTGCGCTGGTGGCGAGCGGTCCACAGATCATCGCGGTGAAAAAAGATCTGCCGGCGAACAATCTGAAGGAACTCATCGCCTGGCTGAAAGCCAATCCGAACAAAGCATCGGCGGGCACCGCTGGCGCGGGCTCGGGAGCCCATGTCGCCGGCGTGTTTTTCCAGACCATGACCGACACCCGCTTTCAGTTCGTCCCCTATCGCGGCGCCGGTCCAGCCATGGCGGATCTGGTCGCCGGTCACATCGATCTGATGTTCGATCAGGCCAGCAATTCATTGCCGCAGGTGCGCGGCGGCAACATCAAGGCCTTCGCGGTCACCGCCAAGGCCCGCTTGAGCTCCGCGCCGGAAATCCCGACGGTCGACGAAGCCGGTCTGTCGGGTCTTTACATCGCCTACTGGCATGGGGTCTGGGCGCCCAAGGGAACGCCCGCCGATGTTGTTGCCAAAATCAACGCGTCGATCGTCGACGCGCTATCCGACGCCACGCTGCGAGACCGCTTTGTCGAACTGGGCCAGGAGATTCCTGCCCGCGATCAGCAAACGCCGCAGGCTCTCGGGGCCTTCCAAAAAGCCGAGATCGAGAAGTGGTGGCCGATCGTAAAAGCTGCCGATATCAAGGCCGACTGACCGGTTGGTTACCGAAGAAGATAATTGGTCGGAACGGCGGTGGTGAACTTCATTTCCTCCATGGCGATCGCAGAGCTGATGTCGGCGAACTCGAGTTGCTTGATGAGACGCTTGTAGACGGCGTCGTAGGCATCAACGTCGGGAACAACAATGCGGAGCAGATAGTCCACCTGCCCCGTCAGCCGCCAAGCCTCAACGATCTCGGCGATATCGGCGATCACCCGACGGAAATCTTCGAGCCATTCAACAGCGTGCCGGGTCGTGCGGACCGATACGAATAAGGTCATCGGCACGTTAACCTTGCGACGGTCCACCAGCGCCACCCGAGCTTTGATGACGCCCTCATCCTCCAGCCGCTTGATCCGACGCCAGCATGGCGCGGCGCTGAGACCCACCTGTTCAGCGATGGCCGTCACCGGCATCGTCGCATCTAGCTGAAGAATATCGAGAATTTTTCTATCAATGAGATCCATGGCCGGCTCCGGAGAGGTAGACGCAGTCTTATTGCTACCATATCCGATTTAACGCATTTTCATTGCCTGTTTTGTGCTGTTTCTCGCCTTTTGATGCTCATTCTTGATGATTCCGGCACCAATATGCAACCCGTTTGCTTCGCTCGATCGATACCCTGATCGCAGATTTGGTGACCGCCAGAGATGGACAGACACATGCGCATCATCGGGCTGATCGGCGGAATGAGCTGGGAAAGCACCGCGGTTTACTACCGACGCATCAACGAGCAGGTGCGCCAACAATTCGGCGGGTTGCATTCGGCCGAGGTGATCATGCGCTCGGTTGATTTCGCCGACATTGTCGCACTGCAACAGGCCGACAAATGGGACGAGGCCGGCACCATGCTGTCGCGCATCAGCCGCGATCTGCAGAATGCCGGGGCGTCATGTGTCGTTATCTGCACCAACACCATGCACAAGCTTGCCGACCGCGTTCAGAGCGCGATCGACGTGCCGCTCATTCACATTGTCGACGTCACCGCGCAGGCGCTGCGCGGCGCTGGTATGCGCCGTCCACTGCTGCTCGCGACGCGCTATACGATGGAGCAGGACTTCTATCTGTCGCGCCTGCGCGAACGGCATGGCATCGCAGCGATCGTGCCGGCGCAGCCGGATCGAGCCGCCATTCACGACATCATTTTCGGGGAGTTGTGCCGAGGCGTGGTTTGCGACGCTTCCCGCCAGCGCACCATCGACATCATTGCACGCGGACGATCCGACGGCGCCGACAGCGTCATCCTGGGCTGCACGGAGATTGGACTCTTGATCGGCCCGCAGCACAGCGCCCTTCCAGCATTCGATTCCACATTGTTGCACGCCGACGCCGCCGTCGACTTCGTCCTCGGACGAGCGCAAAGCGTCGAGCGTGTCGCAGCAGACATTGCAATCTGAGATTTCCCGGTTCGCCGTCGATCAATGTCGGCGCAACGGCCGATCAATAACGCCCCGTTTTGGCCATAGACTTCGCCTGTATTGCTCAGAGATGATTCGTCATGGTTCGGCTCTTTGCAGTAAGCGGCAGTTTGCGTCCATGCGTTTGCGTGTGAAGAACTGGACCGCCCTCGTGTGGCGGATCTGAAGGTCCTGCCGGCGTCGCAGAACGCTCGCGGAGGGGCCTTGGGCGCGAGGGCCAGAAGCAAAAACTTGCGGATGGCAACGCATGTCGGCGACGGATGTCGGCGGCGCGCGAGCGTTCATTCGTCCTTTGCTCGCAAGCATCCGGGCATCCCCCGATGCAACGATCATTCGCGCCAAGAATACCGGGATTGACGACGCCCATCGTCGTCGCATTCAGAGGTCACAGCAGATGCGCGTAACAACGCACCCACGTCCAATGACAAGATCACTCCGTTTTCGGGGACGCGCACCTCCGCGCCCCTCGTCATGACCTGACGGACGCCCGATCGCGCAGAGACGATTGATCGGCTCCGTCCCCATCCGCCATCGCTGATTATCCTGCTGACGCGCTCTTCAAAAGAGAGGTGCCATATGAGACGTATTTTGACCGCCGGAGCGATCGCCTATGAACTGCTGTTTGCTGCCAACGCCGCACAGGCGCGGGCGCGCCAAGTCGAGCATTGGCGCCACACGCATGTTCGCCACGCATCGCACTTCGCGCGATCAACAGCGTCCATCGCTTGCGACGAACGTCGCTGTTCGGAGTCGCCGCCAACGCTCAGTGGCGGATCCGGCAATTCCCTCGTCATGCTTGCGCAATCGCAACTTGGAAATGGCGCGATCTACGGCCGCGGTTCGTTGTGGTGCGGACGATTCATGAATTGGACCCTGACCCGCGCCGGCTTTCACGGGACGGGGTCTGATCTTGCCAAAAGCTTCCTGTCGCTTCCGCGTACGTCGCCCCACGTTGGCGCGATCGCGGTGCTGGGTCGCGGCGGCCGCTTTGGTCATGTGGGGATCGTCAGCGGCTTTGACGCGGACGGGAACCCGATTCTCATTTCCGGAAATCACGGGCACCGCGTTGGACGCGGCGTCTATCCGCGCCGTCGCATCCTCGCTTACGTATCACCGGAGTAAACGGCGGCACAGACTTCGCTGTGCGCGCGGCACCGCGGACGCCTCCGGGCGCTTGCGATGCAGCCGTGCAACATACGGACCACGGCGGCCGCAGCCGCCCGCGGACCTCGGTCAAGCCGCGGATGTCAGGGCGCTCACCTTGGCGCCGATGGCAACCGAAAAGGCCGGTCTGGCATCGATCGCAGCCTGCCAACGCGACAGCTCCGTCAACGGCGGACGCTCGATCGGAAATTCCAGACAACGCTTGACGATGGGGCCCAAGGCGGCCTCCGCCAGCGTAAAACGGTCGAGCGCGATCCAGGAGCGCCCCGTCAGGTGCCCGTCGAGGATCTTCATCTGCGCGACGAGATCGGCGCTCTGGGTGGCGAAGTCGGCGGAGCGTTCGCCGACCGGCTTCTTGGCGTCCTTGAACACGGCGAGATAGGGCGCATTAACGGCGCCGAGTTGCCAATCCATCCAGCGTTCGACCAGCGAGCGCTCCGCAGGCGTGGCGCCGGCCAGGGCGGCGCCATGGTTCGCAGCGAGATAGCGCAGGATGGTATTCGATTCCCAGATCACCACGTCGCCGTCGACCAAGGTCGGAACCTTGGCGTTGGGATTGAGGTTGCGATAGGCCTCGGTGGTGGTGTTTCCGAATTGCCGACCGTAATCCTCGCGCACATAAGGCACGCGCAACTCTTCCAGCAAGAAAATCACCTTCTGCACATTTCCCGAGGTCTGACGGCCGAGCAGTCGGATCATGAGCGTTCTCCTGTCATTCTGTGTTGTCGGATCAAACTTGGCTGCGGCATCTGTGCTACCGCTTGAGTGCCTGGGCACCGCTGAGGAACTTGTCGCTAAAGGCTGCCGAGGCATCGATGCTCTGCTTCATGGCGCCTTGCTCGACCAGAGTCTTGACGGTCTTCTCCCACCCGGACTGGGTCATCCATCCGAGGCCGTTGGCCTTGGTGTCCGCACTGAAAAAGGTTCCCTTAATGTCAGCCTCAATCTGTTTGACCAGGACGTCCTTCTTCGCGGCATATTCGGGATTGGCGCGTACGATGATGTCAGCGGCTTCCTCGGGCTTCTGAACAACGTCGGCGAATGCCTGCGTATAGGCCTTGACGAAACGCTGCACCACGTCGGCCTTCTCGGCGATCATTTTCTCCGAGGTAAACAGTCCGGAGCCATAGACCGGATAGCCGAAATCCGACCCTTGCATGATCGAAAGCGATCCGGGCCCACCGGCCTTGGCCTCGAGTTCCGGCACTTCGGCGTCGATATAGCCGGGAACGGTGTCGACGCGGCCAAGCAGCAGATAATTTTCATAGGGCGGCGTCACCGTGCTCTGCTGGATATCGTCGAGACTCATGCCGTTGACCGCGAGAAACGCCTTCAGAAACACGTAGGTCGAGCCCGAAGGCTGGACCCCGACATTGAGACCCTTGAGATCCTGCGGCTTCGTCAGCTTGTGCTTGGCCGACAGCGCCAGCATGCCGAGCGGGCTGTGCTGGTTGACGGCGGCCAAAGCGACGACCGGCACATCCTGCGAACGGGCGACGGCGAGCGTCGGCAAATCGCCGAAACCGAAGTCCGCATTGCCGTTACCCACCAGCCGCATCGCGTTCGGCGAACCGGTCCCTTTCTGGATCGCAGTGACCTCGATGCCGTTATTGGCGAAATATCCCTTCTCCTGCGCCACAAAGAACATGGCGTGATTGCCGCGCACGACGTAGTCGAGTTGCACGCTGACCTTGTCCGCGGCATCGGCCCTTGTTCCTATCAGCCCAACAGCCAGAGTCGCGAGGACGATTCCTGCGCGTCTTGCGATCGATGGCAGCGATGTGCCTGTCATGTCCGACTCCTCACCCTTGTTACCAGCCACCCGGTCTTGTCAGTTTCGATGCGCGAGCTCGAATTTCGGCGCCCATGGCACCAGGACGTGCTCTGCGAATTCGACGATGTAGTAGAACAGCAGCCCCAGGACCGAGACGACGACCAGCGCTGCGAAAACCAGCGCCGTATCGAGCTGGGTCGAGGCAAATTGGATCACATAGCCGAGCCCTGCATTGGCCCCGGCAAACTCACCGACGATCGCACCGATCACGCTAAAGGTGATCGCGACCTTGAGACCCGCCATCAAATACGGCAGCGAATGCGGGATCCGCACGCGCAGGAGAATCTC
>Ga0265342_10001369_pt1 | contig 22813 bp, 14 predicted proteins | sample 4CB327metaG_FD_203125 | JGI IMG/M metagenome (GOLD analysis project Ga0265342, IMG submission 203125) | Rhizosphere microbial communities from Carex aquatilis grown in University of Washington, Seatle, WA, United States - 4-CB3-27 metaG | ecosystem: Host-associated > Plants > Roots >... | reverse complement strand
CACCCCGCCACCCCTGCCCGCGGCTGCGCCGCGCGCGTCGCCGGACCGGAATGTACTGATGTACTTGAGGACCGGAAGCGCAGGCCCGACCGACACGGCCAGCGGCCCATCCGCGTGGGCGCAGGCGAGCTTTGCTCGCCGAAGCCCGTCGCGGGAGGTGCGGAACCCTTCCAGGGTTCTGCGCGACATCGTCGGCCGTCGTCCCTTCACTGGTGTGAGGCAACGCTTTCATTAGTCGTCCGATTGCATGGCCTGGCGCGGGCTCACCCGCATGGCCAAGAGGCCTGGGTAGATGCTGGAGATCGCGCTCACCACGAGCACGATGCCGAGGGAGAGAATGACGTTGGCCGGGCTCAAGCTGGGATGCAGGCGCGGGCCGGAGAACAGGAAGTACAAGATGTCGTTGAAGGCCGGGATGCCGATGGCGCGGACCACGGCCACGATGCCCGCGCCCAGAAGGGCGCCCAGGCTGCCGAACAGCACACCCACGGCCAGCGATTCGACGAGAAGCATGCCGAGCAGGAAGCGTCGCTGCGCTCCCACGGCACGCAAGGTTCCGATCTCGGGCATGCGTTCCAGGGTGGCCATCACCAGGGCGTTGTTGATGATGACCAGTGCCACAGCAAAGATAATCAGCACCGACACATAGAGCACGGCGCGGATCAGGGTCACGAACTGACCGACCAGACCCGATGCCTTCTGCCAGGTGATGGCGTGCAAGGGAATCCCGGCCTTGGCACCGGCGGCCTCGATGTCCTTGATGGTCTGCGAGATCCTCCGCGGATCCTTGACGATGACAGCCGCGTTGAGCACGTCGCCTTGTTCAAGCTGCGCTGGATCGTATGGCTGAGTCGCGCGGTCCTCGCGCTGTTGCCGGCCGGCCAGGCTGCGCAGGGCTGCCTCCGCCTCGTCCACGGGATGCCGGGCGCTGCCCGCGGACGCCGCCTCGCCGACATCCGGCTTGCCGAAAAGCTCGGCCTCGGCTTGATCCCGCGCAACCTCCTTCATGCCTGCCTCGGCCTTGATCTCCTGAACTTCCCGCTCGCGCTCCGGGGTGAGCGAGCCGTACAGTTCGCGGAAGGAAACCATGTCCATCAGGTTGAGCTCGCCCGCGATGTGCGAATCCTCCAGACCCTCGAAGGCAAAGGTGCCGTACACGCGCAGCTTGACCGACTGGACATAGCCGCTCTTGGTGAAGGATTTGATGGTCAACATGTCGCCCACGCGCACGCGGTACAGTTCCAGCATGGGCGCCAGCTGGTCGTAGAAAAAGCGGTAGCGACGCGCGAAATTCGCGTCGTCGACCCGGAAGAATTCTGCCAGCAACTTGGCCACGTCGTTGTCTTGGCTGGCCAACTCGCCCTGCAGGAGACGGCGAAAGCTCGCCGTCTTCTGCCCATCGAGCTGCAACATGATCTCCTTTACCTCGGTGGTGTTCTGCTTGATCCAGCGCTGCAGCTCTTCGCTGCTCGCGATGGTCTTGCTGCGCTTGTTGATGCCGTCGTTGATGCGGTCCATGCGCAAGGCGGTCTTCAACTTGACCTGCTGCTCGTAGACCCACTTGGAAAACAAAAAGCCGCGCTGGCCGCGCGGAATGGCCTTGCCATCGACAATCCTCATGCGGTCAAAAGACTTGGCAAAGGCATCGGTGTCGGTGCCCAGGTAGCGCAGGAAGAGCATGTCCGCGTCGCTGGCCAGGGGCGCGATGCGATTTTCGAGGAACTCGAGCACGGCATAGGGATCGCGGTCGAAGTCGGCCCACAATTGCGGCGAGGCCGCCTTGGCCACGGCGTCCAGGTCCTCCTGTGCGATGGCTTTCTCGTTCTGGATCTTGCGTATGTTGTCGATGTCCCCGGACAGCACCGTGATGATCTGGCGCACGTGATCCTTTTCGGACTCGTAAGCAACCTGCACGTCCTGGCCCGCGAGCTTGCGCCGGGCCAGATCGCGCAGCCGTTCCAGCACCACGTCCACGGTGTTGCCCGCCGTCACCATGGCCGCCGAAAGGCCCATGGGGACCACGGCCTTGACATTGGGCACGCCGAGCAACATGCGGTGCAAGGCCGCAAAGTCGTCGATGGGCGTCAGATCGGGCGACTCCATGTTCATGCCGCCCATCACGGTCAGCTCGTCCTTGGACTTGGCCGAATACACCTGGATGTGGCCAGCCACCGAGCCGATCACGCTGCGGCTCATGGAGGCGTCCACGCTGTCCACCAACGCTGTCCCCACCACCACCAAGAGCGAGCCGAACAGGATGATGCCGCCGACAATCAGGGTCTTGAGTCGACTGGCGAAGAGATTACGCAAGGCGATCTGGACGATCACCTTGAGCGTGTCGAAATACCCGCGCATCAGGCCGGCCTTCCCGTAGGCAGCCCGCCCGCGCGCACCGCCTCCTCGGCCGACACGCGATCCTGGATCTGTCCGTCAGCCAGGCGCACCACCGCGCTGGCGTAGGCCCACACGCGCGCGTCGTGGGTGGAAAAGATGAAGGTCGTCTTCTCGCTCTGGTTCAGCTCCTTCATCAAATTCAGGATGTTGGTGCCGGTCACCGAATCCAGATTGGCGGTCGGCTCGTCGGCCAGCACCAGCTTGGGCCGCGTGACCAAAGCGCGTGCGATGGCCACGCGCTGGCGCTGCCCGCCGGACAGCTCGCTGGGCCGGTGTTTGCCGTACTCGCGAATGCCCACGCGGTCGAGCAAGGCGAGCACGCGCTCTCGTCGCTCGCGCGCGTTCAGCTTGCGCTGCAGCAGCAATGGCAGTTCCACGTTTTGCAACACGCTGAGCACCGACACCAAGTTGAAGCTTTGAAAGATGAAGCCGATGGTGTGCAGGCGCAGCCGGGTCAACTCACGTTCGGACATCTGCCCGGTTTGCTTGCCGTCGACGGTGACCGTGCCGGCGCTGGGGGTATCCACGCAGCCCACCAGGTTGAGCAAGGTGGTCTTGCCACTGCCCGACGGTCCCGCGATGGCGAGAAACTCGCCCTCGGCCACGTCCAGGGTGACCCCGCGCAAAGCCGGGACCACGACCTGACCCAGATTGTAGTTCTTGCTGACATTGTTGACGGAGACGATGTGGTTCATGAGTATGTCTCGCTATTCGTCGTCCTCGGGGGCGTCCTCGGCCAGCAGCCGATACAGCGCCCGCCGGGCCTGGTTGAGTATTTTCTGGGCTTCGGCGATCTGGGTTGGGCTCCCGGTGTGGACGACCTGCAAGGCTGCAGCCGCAATCTGCTTCAACTCGCCGAAAAAGCCCATCACAGAAGCGTCGCTCTCGGGCTGGCCAGCCGCCTCCCAGGGCGCCGACAAGGTCTCGCGATGCTTGGCTACGTAGGCTTTCCCCTGTTCAGTCAGGTGGTAAAGCCGGCCGCTGCTGGTCGTCTCGGCCCGCACCAGGCCTTCATCTTCCAATTGCGCCAGCGCCGGATACACGGCGCCCGGGCTCGGCCGCCAGGCCCCGCGGCTGCGCTGTTCAAGCTCCTGCATGATTTGATAGCCGTTGGTTGGCTTCTCGGCCAACAGGACCAGAATGGCCGCGCGCACGTCGCCGCGTTTGGCGCGAACCCCGCGGCGAAACAGCGACCAGGGGAATCCCCCAAATGGGGGAAAGGGCGGAAACGGCGGAGAGCCGCCGCCGGGCGGTCCCCAGCCAAAGTGAGAGCTGCCTTTGCCTCCCCCGGAATGCCGACCGTGACTGCCGGCCCAAAGCGCCGCATGGATGATGGCCCCGGGAAAGTCCTGGCCGTGAAGTCCTTGGTTCCTATCTCCAGCAAGCATCTGCGTCTACGTATCGCGACCCTTCGCGATGGTTCAAAGATATATCGTTAGCAACCGAACCAGTCAACAGAAAAGACGAAATGCTTGCGAATTCCGCCGTGCCGAGTGTTTGCGTCCGCCATCGCGCAATACTTGGAGATAAGTTGAACGAACTCTGGCATCCATCCATGCTTGAGCCTCACCACAAGACCCGGAGTTGCTTGCATGCCTGTTCTCGAGATTGCACCGTCTATTCTTTCTGCGGATCTCACACGCTTGGCCGAGCAAGTGAAAGAAGCCGAGGCGGCAGGGGCCGAGCGCATCCACGTCGACATCATGGATGGTCGTTTTGTTCCCAACCTGACTTTTGGTCCGATCATGGTGGAGGCTGTTCGAAGGTCGACCAAAGCCGTGGTCGAGGCTCATTTGATGATCGTCGAGCCCGAAAAATACATCCCCGACTTTGCCAAGGCAGGCGCGGACATCATTCAGGTGCACCAGGAAACCTGCCCGCACCTGCACCGGACGATTCAGCAGATCCACGAACTGGGCAAGAAGGCCTGCGTGGTGCTCAACCCCGCCACGCCGCTGGTGACAATTGAGGAAATTCTTGGCGACGTGGACGAGGTTCTGATCATGACGGTGAACCCGGGCTTCGGCGGTCAGAAGTTCATCGAATCCACGCTGCCCAAGATCGTGCGCTTGCGCCAGATGCTGGATGCGCGCGGCCTGCGCTGCGACCTTGAGGCAGACGGCGGCATCGGCCCGGCCACGGTAGCGGCCGTGGTCAAGGCCGGCGCCCATGTGCTAGTCGCCGGCGCTGCTGTCTACGGGTCCAAGCTGGGCGTGGCCGCCGCGATCAGCGGAATTCGTGCTGCAGCCCAAGCCGGCTAGCTTCAGTGCGTGGCGGTTACGGTAGCCGCCAGGGTGCCGGTGACGCCCTGGAACGCCGCCGTCAGGGTGACCGAGCCGGCGCTGACTGCGGTGAAGAGACCGCGTGACCCGGCGGCGTTTGAGACCGTGGCCGTGGCATCGCTGGAGGACAGCCAGGTCACATCGTTCGTGATATCGCGGGTCGACTTGTCGTCCCATGTGCCGGTGGCCGCGAGCGGCTGGTGCCCACCGACTGCGACGCTCAGGGGCGAAGGCGTGATGGCGATGGAGGTCAGTTTCGCCCCGCTGATCGCGAGCAACGTGGTTCCAGACACGCCCTCATAGGTGGCGGTGATGGTGGTCGAGCCAGCCTTGAGCGGCGTGGCCACCCCCGTGGAGGCGCCCGTGTTCCCCACGCTGGCCACCGTGGTGTCCGAGGATGTCCAGGTCGCACCTGCCGTCACGGCGCCGGTGCTGCTGTCGTCGTAGACCGCTGTGGCCACAAAGGCCTGATTGATGCCCAACACGGCCGTTGGATTCGTGGGTGTCACCTGGATCGCGGTCACCTTCTTCGTCACCACGGTCAGGGTGGTGGAAGCCGACATCCCGCCATAGGTCGCCGTGATCGTGCTGGTGCCTGTGGCTAGCAGCGTGGCTCGGCCGGCCGTGCCGCCTGAGCTCGCGATGACCGCCGTCGTACCATTTGATGACGACCAGGTGGCCGACGCGGTCACGTTGCGGGTACTGTAGTCCGCGTAGATGGCTGTAGCCACGAAGGTCTGGTACTGGCTGGCCAAACCCGCGGTCGGGTTGGTCGGCGTGATCTCGAGCGACAACAACGGCGGGTCGGTGACGATCAGCGCCGCTGTTCCGGTCACGCTGATCCCGTTCTCGGTGTAGCTCGCGCTGATGGTCGCGCTGCCAGCCGCGAGCGCGGTTGCCGTGGCGCCGCCCACAACTCCTCCACCAGGGAACCCACCTCGGCCGCCGCCGCCCACGCCCACGCTCATGACCGCCACGGTCTCGTCCGACGAGCTCCAGGTGGCGGAGGCTGTCACCGTGGCGCTGGTGCCATCGTTGTAGACAGCCGTGGCCACGAAACTCTGGGTCAGGTTGACCTGAATCGTGGCAGCAGGCGGAGTGATGACCAGGCTGGTGAGCACTGGCGCCGTCACGGTGAGAGTGGCTGTGTCGCTGAAGCCAGCCGAACTGGCGTTGATGGTCACGTTCCCAGCGGCCACGCCCGTGGCCAGACCGCCGCCGCCGCCACCGCCTCCGCCGCCGCGGCCACCGCCAGCACTGGTGATGGTCGCCACCTTGCCATTCGATGTGGTCCACGAGGCGGTGCCCGTCACGTCCGTGCTCGTTCCATCATCCCAGGTCGCCATGGCCGCAAACTGCTGCGTCCCACCCACGCGCACCGAGGCCGTGGCGGGCGTGATGAATAGGCCAACCTGCTTGGGCGCTTGCACGGTGATGGTGGCCTGGTCGGTCAGCGTCTGGCCACCGGCTGTGTAGGTGGCGGTGATGGTCGCACTTCCTGCGCCTATGCCCGTGACCATCAAAGCGCCGCCCAGCCCGCCCCGGCCGCCGCCCGGCACCGCAGCCACTGTTCCGTCGGAGGTGGTCAAGGTGACCCCACCCGCGATCGGCGCGGTGGTTCCGTCGCTGTAGTCCCCGTCGACTGTGTACGCCTGCGTCCCATTGACTCGAATCGTGGCGCTCGCAGGCGAGAGCCGGATGCCTGTCAGCGTCTTGGGTGCGGTCACAGTGAGCACCGCGGAGTCGCTGAAACTGTTGCTCCCGCTGGTGTAGGTAGCCGTGATGGTGGTGGTTCCCGCGGCCACGCCCCTGGCCGTGGCTCCGCCGCCGCCCCCGCCGCCGGCCGTGATGGTGGCCACTCCGGTCGACGACGATGACCAGTTGGCGCCGGTGAGGACGGCGGTGGTTCCGTTGGCATAGACCCCTCTGACGGCGAAGGCTTGCGTGTCGCCCACGGTAATGCTGGCGGTCGCCGGTGTCACCGTGAGCGACACCAGAGTCGGCGCGGTGACGGTGAGGGCAGCGGTCCCCTGCACGCCTTGTAGGGCCGCTGTGATGGTCGCGGTCCCACGAGTCAAGGACGTCACGACGCCGTTGCTTCCAGCGGCGTTCGACGCCTGGGCCACAGCTATATTGCTGGACGACCAGGTGACCTGGGTTGTGATATCGAGGCTCGTCGAGTTGTCGTATTTCCCTGTCGCAGTGAACGCCTGCGTTTGGCCCGCGCTCACGCTCGCTGTGGCAGGCGCCACGACAAGTGAAAGCAACTTGGCACTGGCAACCGTCACCGCGGCCGATCCACTGATTCCAGACAGGGTCGCGGTCACGGTGGTGCTGCCAACCTTCACGCCGGTGACCTGACCAGCTGTGCTCCCGACATTGCCCACCGTGGCGATCGAGTTGTCTCCGACTGTCCATGTCGCTAGTGTGGTCACATCCTGGGTGGTCTTGTCCCCGTAGGTGGCGACGGCCTTGAGTGGGAGCGTGAGCCCGAGCGGCAGGTTGAGCGGATTGGGGGTCACCGCAATGCTGACCAGCGGGGCCGCCGTGACCGTCACCGTAGCCGTCCCCATCACGCCGGACAGCGAGGCCACGATGTTGGAAGTTCCCTTGGCCAGAGCCGTGACCAGGCCGCGCGTTCCGGCTGCGTTTGACACCGACGCGATGGTGGTGGTGCCAGCCGACCAAACCACCGAATCAGTGAGGTCAGCGGTCGACAGATCGGAATAGGTTCCCTGTGCCTTGAGCTGGGTGGTGGTGCCCGCGGAGATCGTGACTGTGGCGGGACTCACGGTGATCGAAGTCAGCGTGGGTGCAGTCACCGTCACTGAGGTGGTGCCGCTGATTCCGTTCACATTGGCCGTGATAGTGGTCTGACCCGCAGCCACGGCCGTGGCCAGTCCGGCATTGGCCCCAGTGGCGACGACAGTCAGGATGGAAGCGGCGCCGGTTGACCAGGTCGCTTGCTGGGTCACGTCGCCGGTGGAGTTGTCGTCGTAGGCAGCGGTGGCCTGGAAGGGATTGGTCACACCCTTCTGCAAGATTGGCTGGGTGGGCGTGATCGCGATGCTCGTGATCTTCTTCGCGACCACACTCACCTGGACCGTCCCGCTGATGGTCTGCATGGTCGCGGTCACCGTGGCCGAGCCCGGAGCCACGCCCGTGACCTGGCCCTTGGCGCTGCCTGTGTTGCCCACGGACGCGGTGCTGGCGTCGGATGAACTCCAGGTTGCCTGGGACGTCACGTCCTGTTTGCTGCCGTCGGAAAACACGCCTGTGGCGATCAGATTCACCGTCTGGCCGATGGCTACTGGCGCCACGGTCTGGATGCTGATCGACTGCAACATGGCGTCGAGAACCGTGACCGTCGCGGTGGCGGTCTTGCCCTGGTAGGTCGCGGTGATGGTCGCCGTTCCGGGATGAACACCCGTCAGGACGTTTCCAGAGACGGTCACGTAGCCCAGGGCGCTGGACGTCAACGTCGCCAAGCTGGACACGTCTTTAGCACTGCCGTCGGAGTAGACCGCGGTGATCACGACGGGAAGGGTGGTTCCGTACGCAAGCGACGGGGCAGGAGGCGCGATCTCGATGCTCGACAGGGTCGGCACAGCGTCGCTGCCTCCGTCGCGCGCATCGCTCGGCGTCGATACTTCGGCGCGGCCGGTCTCAGTGGCCGGCACATCTCTGCCGCCATCGAGCCCAGCCTCAGCGCGAACCTCAGGTTGCCCACCTTCGATCTTGGCATCACCTGCACCAACCTCGGCCCCGGTTTCCACCGTTGCCACTTCGGCCCTGGTCTCTGGCGTCCCGCCTTCCCTCAAGCTGGTGTCCAGTGCGAGACCGACCTCAAAGTGGCTGTCCGGGCCTACTCCATCAAGACGCCCGTCGGCGCTGCCACCGCCGGCGTCACCTCCATCGCGGGTCCCCACGCGAAGCCCGCTGCGGCCACCACACGCGCCGAGCGCGCCGATCAATGCCAGACAGAGTACCAGTCTTGTTCTTGTCATAGCTCCTGCTTCTCCTGACACATTTCGTGCCGTTCCGGACACCCTGGCCCCTGCCCAGCCGCAACCGCCGCGCCCTCACACCCGCGTGTAAGAGTGTCGGGCGCTACCAAATTGTCAACGCCAGCAAAGACTTTCAATCATCCGAGACTGGTGGGGCGTCCACTGCCGGACAAACCTGGCCCGTGGCCGTTGCTCACACGACTCCCTTGCCCGGATTCATGATGCCCTTGGGGTCCAGGGCCTGCTTGATCCGGCGCATCAGGTCGATCTCGACCGCGCTCTTGTAGTGCCGCGCCTCTTCGCGCTTGGCCACGCCGATGCCGTGTTCCGCGCTGATCGATCCGCCGTGAGCCACCACGAGGGCGTGCACCACGTGCGTCACTTGCTCCCAGCGGACGAGGTACGCTTCCTGGTCCACGCCCACGGGTTGGCTGAAATTGAAGTGCAGGTTGCCGTCGCCCACGTGACCGAAGGGAACCGGCCGGATGCCAGGAACCAGCTTTGCCACGGCGGCCAGCGCCTCTTCGATGAAGATCGGGATCTCCGACACAGGCACTGAGATGTCGTTCTTGATGCTGCCGCCTTCGCGCTTCTGTGCCTCGGAGATGGATTCGCGCAGCTTCCACAGGGCCGCGGCCTGGGCCGCGCTACCCGCCAAAGCCCCGTCGCTGACCAGCCCGTTTTGCAACGCCTGGGTCATGAAAGCCTCGGCCGTGGCGCGCGGGACCGTGAGGTCCGCCAGCACGTACCACGGCGATGCTGTCGCCAGCGGATCAATGGCGCCCGCCACGTGCTTCACCACCAGATCCAGAGCGAATCGCGGAATAATCTCAAAGGCCAGCACCCCGCCGTCCCCCGACACCTCGCGCGCCAAGGTCAGGAGATCGAGCACGGCCCTTGGATTGGGAACGGCAACGAACGCAGTTTCCACCTGGCGATGGCGCGGGAACAACTTCAACACGGCGGCGGTGATGATCCCCAGCGTGCCCTCGGCGCCGATGTAGAGCTGCTTGAGATCGTAGCCGGTATTGTCCTTGCGCAACCCGCGCAAGCCGTTCCAGATCGCCCCCTCGGGAGTGACGACCTCCAACCCCAGTACCAAGTCACGCGAATTCCCGTAGCGCAGCACATGGATGCCGCCGGCATTGGCCGAAAGATTGCCACCGATCTGGCAACTGCCTTCGGCAGCCAGGCTGAGCGGGAAGAGCCGGTCCTGCTCGGCCGCGGCCTGCTGAACCGCCTCCAGCACGCAGCCCGCCTCGGCCGTCAGAGTGTTGTTGATGGGATCCACGGCCCGCACGCGGTTCATGCGCGACAGGCTGACCAGGATCTCGTGGCCGTCGGCGTGCGGGATCTGCGCCCCGACCAGCCCGGTGTTTCCCCCTTGCGGCACGATGGCCACCTCGGCCTCGGCGCACACCCGCACGATGGCCGCCACCTCGGCGGTGCTGGCGGGCTGGAGCAGCAGCGGGGTCTTGCCCTGAAAGCGACTGCGCCACTCCACCAGGTGCGGCGCCAGAGTCTCGGGATCGTCGGACCAGCCGGCAGGACCGGCGATCTGCTTCAGTCGTTCGAGGGTGGATTTGTCCGGGGCGCGAGGCATGGATGTGTCCGTGAAGTGTGACTCATCTTAGCAGCCGCTCGAAAATTCATAGCCGTCACTGCCCGACCTTGAGAATCACTTTCCCCATCGGGCCCTGCGCCAGACGCTCGAACGCCTTGGGCAGGTCTGCAAAGGGAACCACGGAATCCACCAGCGGCCGGGCTTTGCTGCTCGCCATCAGTCTCACGACTTCTCCCCACGCCGCGCGGCTCTCGGCGCTGGTCCAGGCTCCCACTGCCACGCCGCCCATGCGGATGCGGCGGAAAAACAGGGTCGCGGTGTTGAATTCCGGCACCGGCCCCGCCAGACGTCCCACCACGCTCACCTTGCCCAGATCGCCCAGCAGATCGATGACCTCGGGAAGCACCTTGCCGCCGATGTTGTCGACGGCGAGATCGACCCGGCGGGGAGCGATGGCGGTTTTGGCCGATCGCTGCCAGTCGGGATCTTCAGGATCGAAGGTCATCGCCGCACCAAGTTCCAGCAAGCGGCGGCTTTTGTCCTGACTGCGTGACAGGGCAATCACTTTGTGCCCCATGGCCTGCGCGAGTTGTACGGTGGCGACGCCCACGCCCCCCGACGCGCCAGTGACCAAGACCAGCGAGTCCGACGGCAGGGCGCCCCACATGGTCAGCGCCTGATACGCAGTCAGGCCGACCAGCACCCCGCCGGCAGCCTCGGGGTCGCTCCAGCCCGCTGGAATCTCAATGAGATTGTCGACGGGAACTGCGACTCGTTCCGCAAACGTGCCGGGCCGGTTCACACCCACCTCGCTGCGCAGAACCGCCCGCCGGTCGCCTGGGCGAAGCGCCGTCACCCCAGGGCCCAGTTGCTCGACGGTACCCACGCCGTCGCGGCCGAGCACATGCGGCAGGCTGGGCGTGGCCGGATACAGTCGCTCGGCCAGATAGCGGTCAGCGGGATTCAGACTCGCGTAGCCAATCCGCAAAATCACCTCGCCGGGCTGCGGAATTGGATCGGGCACTTCCGCCAGACGGAGGCTGCCAATACCGGTCAAGTCGTCCAGCAACCAGGCACGCATGGTTGAATGACAAGCCGCTCTGGGGTTTATGTCAAGGCTGGCGCCACCAAGTATCAGAAGAGTGGTCCGGGCAATTGCAGATAGTGAACAGGGGCGGACATCACGGCGGCGCCGGAATGACGGTGCCCGGCTTCTTGCGGTACACGGTCCAGGTTCCGCTGTGGGCCAGAATTTCCATGCTCTCTTGATACGGCCCAAACGGAGTGGCATTGGGCGGCGGGCTGTGCACGAAGAAGTAGTCAAAAATCGGCACAGACTTGCTGGGCTGGATGTCTTGGGGTTTCCAGGGATTGGGTAACTCCGCGCCCGCGGGCTTTCGCGTGCAGGGCATGTGGCGCATCCCACAGTAGGACAGCGGCGCCATACTGCCAGGAGCCGGTCGCATGACCACGTAGAAGTCCGGCAGTCCAAGAAAGGCCGACTCGATTCGCATGGTCTTCGACCCACGGTTGAATACCACGCCCACGGCCTTGCCCCCGGGCGGCGTCTTGCGCATCACCTCGACAAAATCTGCGGTCTCCCTGCCGTAGAGGCGGTAGTGCCCGATCAATTGGACGCCATAGACCGCACACACAATCACCGCCGGCACTGGAACCACCAAGCGCAGCCAGCCGCGCACGCGCCCCAACGCAGCCGGTATCAACGCGATGGCCATGAGCACAACCAGCACGGCAAAGCGCGGAAAGAACGTCATCAGTTCCAGCTCGGACAGGTGGTGCGGCAAGATCAGATAGGCGGCCAGTGCCGCCACGAAGGCCACCGCGATGGCGGGCCAGGTGCGCAGGCGGGGGCGCGCCAGGGGCGGCGGCGGCAACAGTCGCCAGGCCACCAGCCCAGCGACCAGGTAGACAGCGATCACCACCAGCAAGGCACGGCAAGCGGCAATATCCACCTGGTCGGAAAATGAACGCATGGTGTGCCCGGGAAGAGCCACGAGGCGCAGGCCGAAATCGTGCAAGAAGGTCCTCTTGCCGAGATCCTTCAATCGATGACGTTTGATCAACCCCCAGGCGTACTCGAAGGTGGGATTGGCCGCGGCGTTGGCCACGGAGACAACTAGCCGCCAGTACAGCAAAGCGGCGAGCGCCGGCAAGAGCGTGCTCGCACCCAGCAAGCGTCGCCGCCAAGGCACGGGCGCCAACAGCGCAAACGCCAGGACCGCACCCACGCCGTAGAGGAAATTCTGCAGGTGACACAGGAAAAGGAACACGGCCAGCGCGGCGGTCCAGAGCCAGCTCCGTCTCACCTGACCTGGCTGGCTGTGAAGGTGCTTCACCACCTGCGCCAGCAACAGCATGAGCACCGGCAGCGAGAGCGCGAAGCTGATGAAGCCGTAGTGTAGGGTCAGGTTGTACGCGAGCGGGAAGGCCAGCAGCGCTGGAACGCGACTGCGCCCACAGGCCTTGAGCAGCGACGCCGTGGACAGCGGCATCGCCGCGATGTACAGCGCCACGATCAACTTGTGCGCCAGAAGCAGGTTCATCACCTTGCCCAGCGCCACCAGCATGAAGTAGTGGGCCGCGTAGGGCGCCAGGCGCAGGCTGCCCTCGTAAAAGGCCGCGTAGGGAGAGGCTGCCGAACCGCGCTTGCTCAGCATGTCGGCCACCGCCAGATGGAATGGCAGGTCCAGCCCGGGCAAGATCACGGTGACGAAGAGCGGCGCCAAGTAAAGCGGCAGCAGGATCAAAAAGCAGGCCCCAAAGACCTTCGCGTCTGCTTCCGCTACGGGAAGACCTCCCACGACGGTGCGCCACGCGAGGTGGCGACCAAGCCGGCGGGCTCCCCACGCGATGGGGCTATCGACTAGCCTTCGCCGGAGGCGTGTTTTCAACTCTGTGAAACCCAAGTGACTGCCTGTGTATACACCAACTCGCGGGACATTACGGCGTGCGATCAAGGTCCCCGCTAGCACCTGCGATCACTGTGGTATAGATTCCGCCGACCCATGGCCTTGCTCGACATCTTCTCCAAGGAGAAGCGCGAGGAACGCGCGCTGGCGAACCTCATTCGGCGCGCGACGCATAAGTACTTGCAGTCGCCCGAGCGCTACAAGGCCATGGAAGGGCTGGCCAACCTGGGCTCGGACGCAGCCCTGTATGGCCTCTTGTGCCGGTTCGGCATGGTGTACGACAAGTCCATCGAAGACGAACAGGAGAAGGAGTGGGCCTTCGACACCCTTGCGGCCAAAGGCCGCACGGCGCTGCCTGCGGTCACGCGCTACCTGCGCTCCGCGGATTCGGTTTCGTGGCCGCTCCGCCTTTTGCCCAAGGTGGCGAACAAAGAAGAAGAATTCGCCCTGGTCGAGAAGGTTCTGGCCGAGCATGAGCCAGGCTACGAACGCGACCCGACCAAGAAGATTCAGCTGCTGCGCCACCTCAGCCAGCAGAAAGACCCAAGGGCGCCGTCGCTGGTGGCGCCCTATCTGGCTGACATGGACGAAGGCGTGCGCATGGCCGCGGTGGAGAGCCTGTTGCGCCTGAAGAACGAAGAGGTGGCGCGCGAGGCGCTCCTGCAGCTTTTTGTCTCCGACACCGAAGAGAGCTTGCGCCTGCGCATTCGCATCGCCGAGGGATTCGCCGAGCTCGGCTGGCTGGTGCACGGTCACCGCGGCGGCGTGGAAAAGAAATTGCCCGAGGGTTTCCAGCTCGACCGCGAGGGCCACATCCTAGACCGGCGGTCCGAGTAATGCCTCGAAGAACAGACATCAAGTCCGTCCTCATCATCGGGTCCGGCCCCATCGTCATCGGCCAGGCCTGCGAATTCGACTACTCGGGCACGCAAGGGGTCAAGGCCCTGCGCGAGGAAGGCTTCCGGGTGGTGCTGGTCAATTCCAATCCAGCCACCATCATGACCGACCCGGAGATGGCCGACCGCACCTACGTCGAGCCGCTCACCGTCGACTTCGTGACCAAGATCATCGAGCGCGAGCGGCCCGATGCGCTTCTGCCCACCCTGGGCGGCCAGACCGCGCTCAATCTCACCGTCGAGCTGGGCCGCGCCGGCGTGCTCGATCGTTTCGGGGTCAAGCTCATCGGCGCGCAGATCGCGGCCATCGAGAAGGCCGAGGACCGCGACCTGTTCAAACAGGCCATGGCCAACATCGGCCTGCGCGTGCCGTTTTCGGGCTACGCGCATTCGCTGGCCGAGGCGCGCGAGATCCGCGACGAGCTGGCCCGCCGCACGGGCGGCAGCTATCCGGTCATCCTGCGGCCCTCCTTCACCCTGGGCGGCTCGGGCGCGGCCATCGCGTGGAACGGCGAGGAATTCGACAGCAAGATGCTGTGGGGTCTACAGCAGAGCCCGCGCCACGAAGTGCTGGTCGAGCAGTCAGTGCTGGGCTGGAAAGAATACGAGCTGGAGGTGATGCGCGACGGGAAAGACAACGCGGTCATCGTCTGCTCGATCGAGAACTTCGACCCCATGGGCGTGCACACCGGTGACTCCATCACCATCGCACCCGCCATGACCCTGACCGACAAGGAATACCAGTTCATGCGCGACGCGGCCCTGGCCGTGATTCGCGAGATCGGGGTCGACACGGGAGGGTCCAACATCCAGTTCGCCATCGACCCGAAGAACGGCGAGATGGTGGTCATCGAGATGAACCCGCGCGTGTCGCGCAGCTCGGCGCTGGCCTCCAAAGCCACCGGGTTCCCCATCGCCAAGATCGCCACCAAGCTGGCGGTGGGCTACACCCTGGACGAGATCACCAACGACATCACGCGCGAAACGCCGGCCTGCTTCGAGCCGACCATCGACTACGTGGTGACCAAGGTGCCGCGTTTCGCCTTTGAGAAATTCCCGGGCGCGGATTCGACCCTGGGACCGCAGATGAAATCGGTGGGCGAGGTCATGGCCATTGGCCGCACTTTCAAAGAGTCGTTGGGCAAGGCCCTGCGCTCGCTGGAGATCGGGCGCTGGGGCTTCGACCTAGAACGCGTACCGCCGCTCGAGGATCTGCGGCACCTGATCACGCAACCCGGCCCGGATCGCCTGTGGCAACTGGCCGAGGCCCTGCGCCTGGGCATGACGGTGGACGAAGCGCAAACCCTGACTGCCATCGACCCCTGGTTCCTTACGCAATTGAAGCAGATGATCGACCAGGACGAGACGGCCCGCCTGGCCGGGGCCGCGCTGCTCGACGATCCATCCACCCTCCTGCGCTGCAAACAGTTCGGCATGTCCGATCGCCGGCTGATGAAGCTGGCCGGTGTGGCCGAGGAAGACGTGCGCCAAGCGCGCCTGCGCCACGGCATCCGGCCGGTGTTCAAACGCGTGGACACCTGCGCCGCCGAGTTCGAGGCGCACACTCCTTATCTATACTCCACGTACGAAGAGGGTTCTCACGCCGACAAGACCGCGGAGTCGGAAGTGCGCCCCACCGGCAAGAAGAAGATCGTGATTCTGGGTGGTGGGCCAAACCGCATCGGGCAAGGCATCGAATTCGACTACTGCTGCGTGCACGCCGTGATGGCCTTGCGCGAAGAGGGCTTTGAGACCCTCATGGTCAACTGCAACCCGGAAACCGTGTCCACCGACTACGACACGGCTGACCGCTTGTACTTCGAGCCGCTCACCCGTGAGGACGTGCTGGAGATCGTCGACGCCGAGAAGCCCGAGGGCGTGATCGTGCAATTCGGCGGTCAGACGCCGTTGCGTCTGGCTGTGCCCTTGCAAAAAGCGGGCGTTCGCCTGCTCGGCACCAGCGCGGATGCCATTGACCGCGCGGAGGACCGCCAGCGTTTCGGCGAGTTGGTGCGCAAGCTGGACCTGCGCGCGCCGGCCTGGGGCACGGCCCACGGCCTGGAAGAGGCCCGCGTAATCGCCGAAAAAATCGGCTATCCGGTCATGGTGCGGCCCTCGTACGTTTTGGGCGGCCGGGCCATGGAGATCGTGCATGACGCCGCCGGGCTGCACACCTTTGTGGGCGTGGCCCTGGAGGCGGCCCGACGCGAGAGTCTGGCCTCGGGCGGCGGCAAGGGCGACGAGAGCGCGCCCATCCTGGTGGACCAGTTCCTGCGCGACGCCATCGAGGTCGACGTGGACGTGGTGGCCGACGGTCAGGACGCCGTCATTGGCGGCGTGATGGAGCACATCGAAGAGGCCGGCATCCACTCGGGCGATTCGGCCTGCTGCCTGCCGCCCTTCTCCTTGCCCCCCGCGACCGTGGCCATCATCAAAGATCAGGCACGCGCCCTGGCGCGCGAGTTGGACGTGCGCGGCCTGATGAACGTGCAGTTCGCGGTGCCGCGCGATGGACGCGGCGTCTTCATTCTCGAAGTGAACCCGCGCGCCTCGCGCACGGTGCCCTTTGTGTCCAAGGTCATCGGCGTGCCGCTGGCCAAGGTCGCGGCCAAGATCGCGGCGGGTCGCACCCTGCGCGAGATGGGCATCCGCGAAGTTTCGCCCAAGCACATGGCGGTCAAGGAAGCCGTGTTCCCCTTCGTCAAGTTCGGCGGCGTGGACGTCTTGCTCGGCCCTGAAATGCGCTCCACGGGCGAGGTCATGGGCATCGACAGCAGCTTCGAGGCGGCCTTTGCCAAGAGCCAGATCGCGGCCGGCACGCGCCTGCCCATTCCCGGCGGCGACAAGCCGGTCACGGCCCTGCTCTCCATCAAGGACGCGGACAAGACCGCCGCGGTGGATCTGGCCCGCCACCTCGACAAGTTGGGCTTCCGAATCCTGGCGACCAATGCCACGCACGCGCGCCTGAGCCAGGCTGGCCTGCCCTGCACACGCGTGAACAAGGTGCGTGAAGGCCGGCCCCATTGTGTGGACCGCATGATGGACGGCGACGTCCACTTGGTGGTGAACACCACCGAGGGCGCGGATTCCATCCGCGATTCCTTCTCGCTGCGACGGACCGCGCTCATGCGCGGGCTGGCGTATTTCACCACCATGTCGGCGGCGCGCGCGGCGGCGGTTGCCATTCAGCGCCTGCAGGCCGGCGACATGTCGGTTCGCTCTTTGCAGGAGTTCCAACATGGCTGACAGAATTCCCATGACCCCGCGTGGGGTGAAGAAGCTGCGCGAGGAGCTCAAGCGCCTGCGCGAAGTGGAACGCCCCAAGAACGTGCAGGACATCGAAATCGCGCGCGCCCACGGCGACATCTCGGAAAACGCCGAATTCTCCGCCGCCAAGGAACGACAAGCCTTCATCGAGGGCCGCTCGCGCGAGATCGACAGCATCCTGGCCCAGTCCGAGGTCATCGATCCGTCCACGCTGTCCGGCGATCGGGTGGTGTTCGGCGCCACCGTGCGCCTGGCCGACACGGATTCCGGCGAGGAGAGCAGCTACAGCATCGTGGGTGACCACGAGGGTGACATCAAAGAGGGACGCCTCACCATCTCGGCCCCGCTGGCGCGCGCTCTCATCGGTCGTGAAAAGGGCGATACGGTTACTCTGCGCACCGGCAAAGGCAGCCGCGAGTACCAGATCGTGGACGTCCAGTTTCTTCCCGTGCAAGACGCCTGAGCGACATGCCGGGAATCGAAGTCGTCTTCCTGGATTTGGGCAACGTCCTGGTCTTTCACGACGACGCGATACTGAGTCGTCGCCTTTCCCAGTTCGGCGGCGCCCCGCCTGAAGTGATTCGCGAGCGCCTGCTGGCCCTGTGGGATCCTTTCAACCGCGGGACCGTGGCCGGCGACGAGCTTCGCCGAGCCGTGTGCCAGGCTTCCGGTGCGACCACGCTGATGGATGAAGAAACTTTCTTCCAGGTCTGGAACTGCCACTTCCGCGTCCACCACGAAGTCATGCCGCTGGTCGAAGCGCTGCTCCATCGCTGCAAGGTCGCGCTGCTCTCCAACTGCAATGATTTGCACTGGCGCTTCGTACGACCCCAGCTTCCCCTACTCGAGCGTTTCAGCGCCCGTGTGCTGTCGTACGAACTCGGTTTGGCCAAGCCGGATCCCGAGATCTTCCGCACCGCCCTTCGTCGTGTGGGCAACCCGCCGCCCGAGGCCTGCGCCTTCTTCGACGATGTGCCGGCCTTCGTGCAAGTCGCCCGCACGCTCGGAATTCAGGCCGAGGTCTTCACCACCGCCGCGAATTTCCGCGCGCAGCTGACGCGACTGGGACTGGCGGCGTAGGACGAACCGCCAATAGCCAACGCCACACAGGCGGCTGCAGGTTCCCCTTCGCTATGGAGACTTGTTCAGGGCTGCCTTCTATGACGCATGATCCGGGAATCGTGACTACCGTCAAGGATTGGCGATCGTGGTCACCACCGCGCGCAATCGCAGCGCGAGCTGGGCCAGCCCTTCACGGCTCGCGACGATGGACAGCGGGGCCAGAGTCTTTTCGAGAAGGGCCACTTGCTCGCGATCGTCGAGGTCGGCGAACAGCAGGGCGGGCAGGCCGATGCCCTGGCTGCGCAGGTGCTGCAAGATGAGAATCCCTTGCGCCGCGGACCAGCGAGCGCGCTCCTCGGTCGACGGCGCATGCGACGACGGCCCGCGATCGCCCAGCAGGCGCTGAGGGGGCAGACGCCGGAAATCCAGGTCCAGCAAGAGGCCAGCCGCACCCTCCGAGCGAGCCGCGGCCTCCGCCGCTTGCCCGTCCACCACGCGACGGAAGCGGAATTCGCGGCCCAGGAAGCGCTCGAAACGCTGCGTGTACTCCTCGCCATCCTCGCACACCAAGAATAGCGGAAGCGCCCCGCTGGTCATGCCACCTCCTCGGGCGGGGCGGAAAACTGCACGCCCACGGCCTTGCGGAAGGGGGCCGGCTCGGGCCGCACGAAGATCTGACCGCCCCAGCGCCGCGCGGTCTCGCGCACGATTCCGAGACCGCGATCAGCCGCGCGCGCCTCGATGTCCTCCTCGCGCAGGGTCCGCGGCGAAGAATCGACGATCATCAGGCTGACTGTGCGACGGCCGGTTCCATCGCGGCCCTGCTCCACGCGTACCTGCACCGATCGCGACGGCTGCTGCGCCACCGCGTCCACGGCATTGCGAAGCAGATTGCTGAAGATCGAGCGCAGGGTGGATTCATTCATGGGAAACGCGATCTGCGCCTCCTGCAAGAAGAGTCCAGGAGCCACCCAGGCAGGCCGGCCCGGCTCGCTGGCCACCCCGTCGATCCAGCGCAAAAGCAAGCCCGCATCGAGTCGCGTGCGCGGGCCAGAGCGCAACAGCCGCTGCAGTCCATCAGCGTGCGGCCCGCGCAGACGTTGATCCAGCACGCGCAGCTCGGCGTCGTGGCGCGGGTCATTGCGGCCGAGCAGTTCCTCGACATGCTCCAGATCGCGCACCAGCGGCCCGAACACAGGCTCTCGGCCGAGTGGGCGCAAGCGCACGCCCAAGCCGCGAGCCTCCTGCACCAGCTGCTCGAAGATTCCTGTCACCTCGCACGAGGCAGGCATGGGTTCCAGCAGCGCGCGGACCACGTCTTCCCGGTTGGTCGTGGGATCGGACAGCAGTTCCAGCGCACTCGCGCGGTGCTTGATGACATCGTGGCGGACCTTGCCGATGGCCTGACTGAGGGCAGGAAACAGCAGGGGCTGGCTGCGCAGGGCACGCCTGAGCGAGAATCGCCGCGCCCAGCGCCGAAATGCGAGAACCAGCAAGATCAGCGCCGCGCCTCCCGCCAGGGCGAGCCCGCGCCTGACCCGCTGTTTCTGCTCCACCCGTTCCTGCTCCATGGCAACGCGAACGCGTTGTTGAATCTCGCGGGCTTCCGCCAGACGCGGCTCGTCGGCAGAGGCGCCTTTGAAGAAGACGCGCAACTCCCACTCGGCATCAGGCCACAGTGCGTGCGCCTCGTCCAAACGAGCCAGCGCGAGCGAGGCCAGGGCCACGCCAGCGCGGGCGGCCTCTTGCAGACTAGGACGAAGTCGCTCTAGCTCTCCCGCCGGCAGTGCGGCGGCCACCGCACCCAGCCGTTCCCACGCCCGCTGCATCTGTGCGGCGCTCGCCTGCGCTCCGCTGCCGATGTGGTAGCAAGCGAGCGCGCGGCCGGCATCGCCCATGTACTCGTACACGTGCCCCAGGGCCAGCAGGTTGTCGACGGGCAACCCGACCGCGCACGAGCCGCCCAAGGCCGCCAGCGCCTCGGCGGGCTTGTCCGCGGCCAGGCGCAGATGAACCAGACGCTCGGGCGAATCAGCGACGGTCGCTGCGCCCAGTGTGACCCGCAGGGCGCGCGCCTCTTCCAGACGCGGCGGCGAAGGCTCCGCAGCCACGTAGTTGCGCAGATCTTCCAGTGCGCCCGGCCGATCGCCCGCTGCCGCTCGTAGCGACGCGCGAGCAAAGCGCGCCTCCTGCACGCCCAATTCCACGGCGCGGTCGATCCAGGGCCGCGCCAACGCCGCCGCCTCGCGGGTGCGCAGGGCCGTCACCTGCGTTGCCAGTCGCCACAGAGCCGCGCCGTCGTTCCACAGCGCCTTGACCGCGGTCGCAGGAACCGCGTGCTCAAGGTTGTAAAGGGCGACCGCCGCCTCCACGAACCCCGGCGATTCAGCCAGAGCCTGACGCAACAGCGGCGCCGCCAGCTCGGGCGCTTCCATGCCGATCCAGCTTTGCGCATCCTCGAGAAGCTGGCGCGCCCTGGCCGTGGGCTCAGGCACGGACTCGCCCTCGCTCTTGTGCCCGCCGCGTGTGCGCTTGGCCGCCACCTGGTTGCGCAGCTCGCGCAGATCCGCCCACGACGGCTCCAGCGCCAGCGCCTGGCGCAAAGCCTCGTCGGCGCGTTCCGCCTCGAAGCGACCGCCATGCAGGGCCAGGATCTGGCCCAGGTGCCGCCAGGCCAGGGCATGCGTGGGGGCGAGCTGAACCACGATGGTCAATTCCGCACTGGCGTCGTCCAGTTGTCCCAGGCGCTCCAACACACGCGCCCGCTCCCAACGCGCCTCGTGCCACGCGGGCCAGCGCGCGACCAGGGCATCCAGGATCTCGAGCGCGCCTCGCTCGTCTGCCATGGCGTGTGCCTTGGCGAGGCGGTCGCGATCCTCGCGCGCGACAGTGGGAGCAGGCCAATCCTCCAACGCCCGGGCGCGCGCCTCAGCATCCACCTCGTCCATGAGCCTGGTCGCCCGCTGGCGTACCTGGACCGGCACTGTTGCCCGGCCCAGCCGCTGCAGGCGGGCGCGCGCATCGGCGGCCCGGCCCAAGCTGCGTTGCAGTTCGGCCAGCTTCAGCTCGATGTTCGCAGAGGCTTTGGCGTCTCCGGCCAGGGTCTCCAGGGCTTTTTCCAGAAAGGCGACCATCTCGTCGCGCCGCTGCCAGCGCATGGGATCGGTACTCCACAGCTCGGCCAGGTTCACGTAGGCATAGAAGCGCCGCGGATCCAGCTCGATCGCTTGCCTGAAGAGCCGCTCCGCCTCCTCGCGCACACCGAGGTGGGTCAGGGTGTAGCCGAGATCGGTGGCAATCGCGGCGTTCTTGGCGTCCTTGTCGTGTGCCACACGCAACAGCTCGGCCGCTTCCCCCCACGAGCCTTCCTTGATCTTGGCCAGAGCTTTGCCCGCGAGGCGCTGGGCACCCGCGCGATCGAAAGAATCCGTCGCGCCCGCGCTGCCGGCCTCGCCTGCGTCGGCCGTATCTGCGCCGGCATCCCCTCCCGCAGCGAGCGCCGGTGCGCCGGCGGCCGCGAGCAGGCAGAGCAAGGCAATTCCCCGGGTGATCATGCCAGCTCCGCGCGCAGCTCGCGCAGCTTGAGTCCGACTTGATTGAGGCGCAGGTGAACCTTGCGCGCCGAACCCTGCGAACCCAATAGCTCCTTGGCCATGCGCTCGAGATCGCCCTTGCAGCGCAAGAACGTCGCGCGCAGGTACTGGCGCTCGACCTCGGCGCTGATGCGCGCAAAGGACGGCCGGCTGGGCAACTCTATCTCCAGTCTGCGCCCACGGCCGAAAGTGGCAGCGCGAGGCTCGGCCAGAGGAGCCGCGCCGCCCACCAGCTTGTCCACCAGCTCGTCGGGAATAGCCAGCAGCGCCGGCGCCCGCTCGGCGCCATTTTGCGGCGCCTTGCCATCCAGCAGACGGGTCAGCGCGTGGACGAGCAGGTTGGTCGCCAGCAGGCGCAACTCGCGGTGGTTGCCCGGCCAGTCGTGGCGCAACAGCCGATCCAGCGCGTCTCGGCTGACGAACACAGTGAAGGCGTCCCGCCGCGCCAGCCGCGCCGTTGGCCGACCAATCGTGATCAGATTCTTCTCCTCGGAAAAGTCTTCGGGCGTGGGGAACTGGGCCAGGTACGCGCGCACCAGCGGCCGCAGGCCATCGCAGCGCAATGCCTCGAGCAAGGCAAAGCGCACCAGGTCGGGAAGATCCTCGCGCCGGTTTCGCAGAGGCGGCACGCGCAGGCGGGTGGCGGGATTGAGCCGCATGTAGAGGTCAGCGCGAAAGCGACCCTGGCGGACCAAATCTTCCAGCGACTGGTTGGTGGCGGCCACCAGCCTGGGCGCGGCCGGGCGCGGCCGGGTGTCGCCCAGCCGGGTCACGGTCCCGCGCTCGAGAACCAGCAGGAGCTGCTTCTGCAGTTCGAG
>Ga0265342_10001368_pt1 | contig 22817 bp, 19 predicted proteins | sample 4CB327metaG_FD_203125 | JGI IMG/M metagenome (GOLD analysis project Ga0265342, IMG submission 203125) | Rhizosphere microbial communities from Carex aquatilis grown in University of Washington, Seatle, WA, United States - 4-CB3-27 metaG | ecosystem: Host-associated > Plants > Roots >... | reverse complement strand
CGACAGCGGGACTCTGGCTGAGGTGCGGCAGGGTGTCCGGTTCCTCCATGCGGCGCCGGGTGAAAATGTGTTTGGTCCAGGTACGACGGCGAAAATCGCGAACCTGCCGCTGCGTGATGCGATAGAGCCAGCCCGGCAGGTTGCCGCCGTCGAAGGCGTCCAGCCGGCGGCGCACCACCAAGAAGACTTCTTGGGCGATGTCGTCGCGGTCGGCATCCGGGCCGCCCAGCGCCCGAATCCAACGGCAGACCTCGTCGAACCACTCGTGATAGATCCGTTCGAATCCGCCCCCGCCGGGCGTACCTCGCCATCGCTCAGCGGCCTGAGGTCCGCTTTGGCCCATTTGCACTTGCAAGGATACTACAGACTGCACTTAACTGATGTAGGGCACCCAAGAGGTGATAGCTTCACGAAGAATCTGGATCGTCGCTGCGATGGCTCGCCCGAATAGCACTATCGTCTTCGGAGGCTATGTGAGGGCATGTCGGTATCTATGGGTATGCGTTATCGCGACTTCCCTGTTTGCAGCAGGGGGACGAGCGCATGCCGCTGATGACGCGACCAAGAGCGCAGAATCATCGCCGAGCGAGAGTAGCGGGTCGGCTGGGTCACGCGCGCTTGTCCCGGTCATCGGCGAAAGCCTTTGCCCTGTGCCCGACGCCGTCTGGCAAGAGCTTGTCACGCTGGTTCCGCGCGAGCGCCTGATAGCGCGATTGCGCGGGCCGGGCAAGCCCAACGCCTCCATCCAGATCGAAGATCTGGGTGCGATGTTTCGCATCTCCGTGCTCAACAAGGTCCGCGAGTATCGCGAGGAGGCCCGCGAGTGCGCGTACCGGGCCAAAGTGGCGGCGCTCTTCGCCGCGCTGATCATCGATCCCACAGCGCTGGTCAGCGCCGGTCTTTGCGAGCGACCGCCCTGTTCACCGCCGCCGGAACCAGCGCCGCCGGCCAGGATTGAGGCTAAGGCGGAAGCCCCAGCCCCGCCTCCTGCCCCTCCGTCGCAGCCGCTGGTCCGCCTGGAACTCAGCCCGACCTTGATGACCGGACTGGGGGCCAAGGAACTCGCGGCACACTGGGGAGGCGTTCTGCGGATCGCTTTGGGACGCGGCCCCGTCGTTCCCCTTCTGGGAGCAGCGGCGCTCTGGCCCGCGAACACCAGTGTCGGGGACGTGCGTCTTCGACAGTGGAGACTTCCGCTGGACCTCGGCATCCGCGCGACCTTGCCGAGTTCGTGGATCGATCTGTATGGCGAGGTTGGTCTCGCGTTCGCGCTGCTGTCAGAGCGGGCACGCGATCTGGCGACGGCGAAGACGCAAACGGGAATTGAACTGGGTGGGCGTGTCAGCCTGGGCGCCCGTCTCTCGCGGCGGGCTGGACTCGCGCCCTTCATCTCGTTACAGGCCGAGTTCCTTCCCGATCCACCCCGGGTGTTCGCTTTGCCTGAAGGTGCAGCGGGCCGGACCCCCTATGTATGGATGGGCGCCTGCGTGGGCGCCTCGTGGGGAATGCGATGAGAACGCGCGCAACACTCTTGGCCCTGTCGGGCCTGCTGGCCTTGGGCTGCGGCCAAGACCTGGATGTCGGCTCTGATGTCCTGTGGGCTTCGCGCTTTGAAGGGGGCAACTTCGCCGAATGGAGCTCTGATCCGTTCGGCTTCGGCAACTCCAGCGCCACGACGCCCAACACGATAGAGGTGTCGAACGAGCGGACGCACCTGGGATCAGCATACGCCGCGAAGATGACCGTCTCGGGCACGGCGACCAACACGCAGGGGATCGGGGCCAGCCTCGTGCAAAACGGGGGTCTGCCCACCCAGGCCTACTACAGTGCCTGGTACTACCTGCCCCAAAGTGTCACCGTTGGCTACTATTGGGTGATCATGAAGTTCCGCGCTGCGCTTGGCAATCCGCCAACGCAAGCCGAGTTGTTCGACGTGAACTTCACCAGCCCGTCAGCCGGGAAGATGTCTCTGCGGGTGTACGACCATCGAAATGGCGACCTGCCGCTGAGCGTGCCCCAGCCCCCCGACGTCCCGGTCAATACCTGGTTTCAACTTGAGGCTTTCTACCGGGATGCCAGCGACTCCACAGGCCGTTTCACTCTTTGGCTGAATGGCCAGCCGATCCTGGATTGGCAAGGGGCCACGGGCCTGACGTCGTGGGTTGCCTGGGACGTGGTGAGCGTGGGAGAAGCTTTGTTGCCGGAGCCGGCGATTCTCTACATCGACGATTGCGCCATCAGCCGCACCCGCGTCGGTCCCACCGGCCTGCTGGCTGAGTAGTCAATCTGCTGTTCCGATCCAGTACTGATCGGTCTGAAAGTCGATCACGAAGGAACCCGAGCGCATGCGTCGGCTGTCCAGCCGCGCGGGCCGAGCCCCGGAAGCAGCTGCGATCCATTCCAACAGCACGGTGCTCATCGCCCCTGGCAGAAAAGCCACGTCCATGGTGCCCTCCATCGAGCGACAGAAGTCGGACCAAGTTGCCACCAGGCGACCGTCGGCCAGGCGTTGCCCCTGCGTGGCCAGGTAGTCCACGGCGCCGACCAGGGCGCGCTGGCGTTGCTCGAGTTCAGTCAGGCGCCGGTCCTTGTCCAGCACGCGGTTCACCAGTGTCGGCAACAACCGGCCCAGCCACAAGTTGCCAGCGAGGTCGCGCTGCAGTTTCTCGCGATCCAGCACGGCGACCTCGACCGCGTCGAGGGCCCGCACCATGGCGGTCCGGCGGCCCTCGGGGACAAGCGCCAGCTCGCCAAACACATCGCCAGGTCCCAGAATCGCCAGCTGCTTCTCTTGTCCACTCATCGTGGTCCGCACCACCTCGCAGCGACCCGCAATGATCAGAAACACCGTGGTGGCGGGCTCGTCCTGGCGAATGATGATGTCACCCGGGGCATAGGCACATCGATTGAGCTTCCACACGTTGTCGACAAAGGCCTGGAGGTCCTTCTTCAAATCCTTGACCGACTGGTAGCGATGCTCGGGCTCGCGGGCCATGGCCCGCACGATGATCTGGCGCAACCACGCCGGCAGTGCCGGCGCACGGTCCAGCCTGTCTTCGAATTCGCAACAGCTGGCCGCAACCAGGGCCTCGTTGGCACTGGGCGCCTCGAAGGGCGGGCTGCCCGTCGCGATCTCGAAGAGCAAAGCGCCCACGCCAAACACATCCGTGCGGCAGGAAATCCTGTCAGCCCGCCCCTGGGCTTGCTCGGGCGATGCGAAGGACGGCGTGCAGGGCAACGGCTCGGTCCGGTGGCGGCGATACTCGGCCGGGTGCGCGGGGGCGCGCAAGCCGCGGTCCGGCTGTCGCGCCATCTTGGAAATGCCCCAGTCGATGAGATGGACCTCGCCATGCTCGCCCACCATCACGTTCTCCGACTTCACATCCAGATGCAGAATGTCGCGAGCATGTGCGAAATCGAGGGCATCGCACACGGCGATGACGATGCGCAGACAACTCAACAATTCGCCAGGGGCGCGATGGGCCGGCGGATTGCGGGCCAGGCGATCGCTGAGCCGCTGTCCGGCCAGCAATTTCATGGTGTAAAAGCGGCGACCTTGGGCGTCGATGCCCGAGTCATGGACCGGCACAATGTTGGGGTGCTCCAGGGCAGCCAACAATCTCGCCTCTTGGCTGACCAGCTCGGTCAACTCCTCCTCCATGGTCCGCGTGTCCTTCACGCGCTTGAGGGCCACTTGGCGGTCGAGTTCACGGTCGTAGGCCTTGAAGACCGCTGATGTCCCGCCCTCCCCGGCCAAGGATAACTCCACATAGCGCTCGCTGTTGCTCATGGTGGCATGAGTACTACCACGCGATCCCTTCCAGGGATTTCCTTTCCCGACGGAGATCACAGCGGGTTCCCTTGGAGCTTCATGATATACGGGGCTGGTGAATCGCGTGAGAGTTACCAGCGCCTTGGAGATCGCTGCCGCCGGAGTGGCCGCGATCTTCGTGCTCGCTTTCGTCGTGATCGCGGCGGTGCGATTGCCCTTTCCCTTCGAGATCGGCTGGTCAGAGTCTGCCCTGGGCGGCGTGGTCGCCGCGCGCATGCTCGGCGCCTCCACGTATGCGGCTCCCTCCCTCTTCGACGGAGCAGCCTATCTGTATCCGCCGTTGTGCACGGATTTGTCCGCGCTGGTGGCCCGCCTGCTACACTTGGACGGCCACAGCGTGTCCTTCCTGCCCATGCGGCTGGTGTCCGTCGTCTCGTGCGCGGGGATCTTCATCGCCGCCCTGTGGATTCTGCGCGCAAGAAAGCGGTTGAGCTGGACCATGGCTTTCGCTCTCGCCGCAATTTTCCCCGCCAGCTATGGCCGACTTGAGTTCTGGTACGACAACGCACGTGTGGACACCCTGTTCGTGCTGTTGCTCTTCATCAGCACGGCGCTCTTGCTTGAGGGCGAAAGCCTGTGGTCAGCGACGCTGGCGGGGGTGTTCGGTGCGCTCGCGACGTTGACCAAGCAGCCGGGACTGGTCCTCATGGGTCTTGTGGGCTTCCACACCGTGTTCGTGAGGCAGCGCTACGGTCGGGCGGCGGCTTTTGCCATCGCCTTCGCGTGTTTCCTTCTGGGCTACCTTTGGTTGACCGGCGATCTTCTCAACCCCCAATTCTATTTCTGGATGTTCAAGGTGGCCGGCGGTCGGCCGCTGCTGTGGGCAAGCTTTGTGCGCGGTCCGCTGTTCCTACTGGCGGTCATTCCGTTCATGGTCAGTCTCGCCGCCGCCGTTCTGATCCTTCGATTCACATCCCATCGAGAAATCTCCAACACGACGACCGCACAGCCAGCTTGGTCGTGGTCATTGGTTTTCGCCCTATGGACGCTGTTCTCGCTCATCCTTCGCGCCAAGCAGGGCGCCAGCATCAACTACTTCATGCCTTCGCTCGCTCTCGGCGCCCTGGCCATGGCAGAAGGCGCGCAATGGATCGCCAATCGTGGTCTGGATGGACGGCGTATCGCGGCCCTCGCGACCCTGGCCCAGCTTTGCATCTTGGCGTACAACCCGCAGCTGTTTCTTCCCACGGCCGAGGCGGTCAAAGAAGCCGGTCATCTGGTGGAAACTCTAAAACTGGTCGATGGGCCGATTTGGTTTCCCAGCTTTCCTTCCTATGCCGCGATGGCCGGCAAGCCCTGGGTCGCACACTATGGAACCTTGACTGATCTTGATGCGGCCAATCCCGGCCGGGTGGCCGACGAACTCTCGCGCGCCATCCGGAGTCGCTGGTTCGCCGCCATCATCCTGCATCCCAACGATCCCTTCGTGAACATGGCGGAGTTGAGGCAATTCTACGAAGAACAACCCTTTCCGGAAATCCATTCGCCTTTTCTCCGGCGCGATTTCAACCTGGAGTTCAGCGCCATTTTCACACGCAAACGCCTGACGCCGCTTTGAGCACGAATGGCGCCGGCAGCTGACTAGGGTCCGGAACCGCCCGAACCCGCTGCTGCCTTCATACGCCTGAGGCGGCCCGCCATGTCGCGCATGCGTTGCGCGAGATCGTGCACCACATTGGAGGAAGCCGCCGCATCGGCTGGGAATTGCTGGTCCTTGGCTTGGACCGGCGCAGTCACAGGGAGCGCCAAGACCTTCTCGGGGGTCTGCTCAGGCGGAACCGGGGCCGCCACAGGCTCCACGGGCGGCCGTTGCAGCAGAAGCTTGGGCACTGAGCGACCGCTACCCAAGGAAAGAGCGCTGCCCGTTCCGTCACTGGTCTGTTGCATCGTCTGGTCGCCAGGAGCATCGGGCTTTCCCCCGAGCACGATGGCGAGCGTGACAATGATCCCTAGGGCGACAGCCAGCAGACCCAGCCACAATCGCCCCCTATGGCCCGCGCCCGCACTCATTGGCAAACGCTGGAGCAATTCGCGTCCATGCAAAGGGCGTAGTTCATGAACTGGTCCCCTCCCGGGGAGTTCGAAGTCAGGCAGCTGTTGACGCATACCGTGTCCGAGGAGGCGCAGGTGCCAATGCAATCGGTGACGGACATGCAAGAAGTACTGCCAATGCACGTCATGACCAAGGCACAGCAACAGCTTGCTAGGCACTTGCCACAATTATCCGTTGCAATGCGGGCGCACTGGGCGTTGCTTGCGCCACATTGACCGCCTGAATTGCCTGAACTGCAGCCGGAACTGACGCCCAAGGCGGCACCCAATACCAAAGCCATGAGTCCGCGCGCAAACACAGCACCTTGTGCTCTCATTTCGGCTTTCCTTTCAATTGGCTCTTCGCTCCGGTCTGCCACCCGATCTGCATCGAATCTTTAGCCCAGCGCCCCCACGACAGAGCAGCGCGACGGCTGGCGCTCCCCAAACCATCGCGTCATTTTCCGGTCGGTGGCTCTGCAAGTCAAGCGCAAACAGGGTCGATGTCAGCCGATGCGCCCACAGGCTGACCCGACCGCCCCCCTTTTTCGAGAGCTTCGATGTCGTCGGGCCGTCTCGTCGTCGGGCCGTCTCAAGGAGGGCCAGGCAGCCGCCGAACACTAGTCTGCTGGAGCGATGAGCAGGAAGGCCGGGCTGCGCCGCAGGCAAAACGCGGTGAAGGAAGATCCTGCGCTGAAGGCAGCGAGGCTGTGCCGAGCAGCGAAGCTGGCGATAGCCCAGGGCAACCTCGATGTGGCACAAGAAGCGTATGGTGCCGCCATCGAATGCGGCACTCGGGACCCCGAAGCATTCAACGATCTGGCGACGATCTACGACAAGAAGGGCGTCAAGGCCGAAGAGCGTTTCCAGCTACTGAGCAAGGCTTTCGAAATGGCGCCAGGACACCCGGTGATCCGGCGCAACTTTCTCAACCTGCTGCAGGGGCTGCTGGTGGCGTTTGAACAGGCTGGGCGCTTTCGCGAAGCCCTGCCGCTGCACTTGCGACGAGTGGCCATTGAACCCGATTCCGCCCCGGCCCAGCGTGCCCTGGGCTATTGCTATCGCCAGGCCGGCCAGAGCGAAGCCGCGGTTGTGCACTTCACACGTGCGACCAGTTTGGATTCCGACAATCCCGGCTACCACAACGATCTCGGCCTGGCGTGGCTCGAATTGCATCAATTGTCGGAAGCGCGGGCCGCCTTTCAGCGGGTTCTCGAACTGGACCCGCAATCGGTCCCGGCTTTCGTGCATTTGGGAGTTCTCGCCAATATCACCGGGCTCACCGACGTGGCGGTCAACATGATGCGACGAGCATTGCGAGTGGACCCCAACTGCATCGAGGCGCACAACAACCTCGCGATGTTTTTGCGGGATCAGGGCGAGCTGGTGGAATGCAGGCGCCATTATCAGCAGGCTCTTGGCCTCAAACCTGATCAGGCAAGCGTCTTTTCCGGGTACCTGCTTTCGCTCAATGACGATCCGGCAGCAGAGCCCGACTGGGTCGCGAGCGAACACCGCCGCTTCAATGGAATCGTCAAGTCGAGGTCTCGGCTCCTGGCGCCGCGGTCACTGGACCCCGAAAAGAGGCTGCGCATTGCCTACCTGTCGCCCGATTTTCGCACGCATTCGGTTGCCCACTTCATTGCGCCGCTTCTCGAGGCTCACGATCGCTCCGTGGTTGATGTCACGTGCTATGCGACCAGCAACGCGGAAGACGGCATGACGGAGCGGATACGCCAGGCGACAGATCGTTGGCGTCCCGTGTTCCGGTTGAGTGACGACGACCTGGCTGCGCTTATTCAAGAAGACCAGATTGACGTGCTGATAGAACTTTCGGGCCATACCGCCGATAACCGCTTGACCATGCTGGCTGAACGCACAGCTCCGGTGCAGATCACCTATCTCGGTTATCCCAACACCACTGGACTTGCGAGCATGGATTACCGAATCACCGACGCCGTGGCAGATCCTCCTGGAGTGACCGACGCGTGGCACACGGAGAAGCTCTTGCGAATTGACGGGGGCTTTCTCGCTTATGCGGCCCCGTCCTTCGCCACGGAGATCCCGGTTGGCGCGCCGCCCGCGGGCAAGGCCGGTGCCTTCACGTTCGGCAGCTTCAACAATCTTGCAAAAACAAACGACGCTCTCTTGCAGAGCTGGGCCACAATTCTGGCCCGGGTGCCCGACAGCAGGCTTCTCCTCAAAGCGCACGGGCTGCGCAATGAAGGGGTCAGGCAGCGAATTCTCAAGACATTCGCCGCACACGGAGGAATTGCACCGGAACGGGTGTGTTTCATGGGCCATGAGCAATCGGCCGCAGACCATCTGCAGCGCTACCATGAAGTGGACTTGGCCCTGGACACGTTCCCCTACAACGGGACCACCACAACGTGCGAAGCGCTTTGGATGGGAGTGCCTGTTCTCACTTTACAAGGCCGCAGTCACGCAGGCAGGGTAGGCGCGAGTCTATTGAGTCGCGTGGACTTGCAGGAATTCGTTGCCCAGGATTGGTCGGACTACGTGGAGAAGGCTGTCGCTTGGGCAGGAAGGCCGGACAGCTCGCGTGAGTTGCGCTCGAAGTTGCGTGGGCGGCTTCTGGCGTCGCCTGTGATGGATGCCGGGCGTTTGGCGCATGGGCTGGAAACCGCCTTTCGGGAGGCCTGGCGGGCCTACTGTCGAGGCCGCTGATCTCAAGGAGATGCGCCAACCTGTCGACGTTGAACCTGTGGGCACCAGCAACGAGACAGATGGGTTGACCGAGATCCGGGAGGAGCATCTGCAAACCGTCTTCCTAGACATGGCAGGCGCCTGCAATCTGAGGTGCGTTTACTGCTGCCAGAGCGACGCCAAGTTCGTGCCTCACGATGGAATCGCGGATGCGGTCTTCGCCGAGATCGTACGTCGCTTGAAGGACTACCGTGTGGCGACAATCAACATCACCCCGTCGGGCGAACTGACTTTTCTGCCTGACTGGATGGCGCGCTGCCAGACGCTTTTCGACCGAGGATTTCGCCTGGCTGCCACCAGCAATCTTGCCAAGCCGCTCTCGGACGAGGAAGCGGCATTGCTCAGCCGATTCGATTTTCTGTGCATCAGCCTGGATACCGCCGACGCCAAAGCACTCAAGCAGGTGCGGCGCGGACTCGATCTACGAATTCTGTTGTCCAATCTGGTCACCATCCGGGCCGCGGCTATTCGGCGCGGCGCGACTCCCCCCTTCGTGGCGACAAACTCGCTTTTCACTAGCGCGAGCGCCGGTGGCTTTGTCGATCTGGTCGCGCTGGCGGCCGCTGTGGGAATCAAGTGTGTCAACGTCAGTCCCCTCAACACCTTCGGTGCCTTTGACTTCCGCCGTTTCAAGATGCACGGTCGCGAGGTCTTTCAGGTGAACGACCCATGTGAGAGTCTCTCGCCCGAAGAGGCGGTCCCGGTGACGCGCGACCTGATGGCGGCCGAGGCGGCTGGCCTGCGAAGCGGGGTTCGATTTACCGTCGCGCCGGTCCTCGTCCAGCGCCTGAACGCGAGGCTGGCAGGCCAAACATGGATCTCCGGGTTGGCGCCAGGACAAACACGCCTTTGCACGCAGCCGTGGACAAGGCTTCTGATCCAGCACGACGCCACCGCGATTCCCTGTTGCTTCGGCCATCCGTCGATAGGCTCGGTTCGTGGATCCTCATTTTGTGAGTTGATGAACGGCGAAGAGGTACGACGACTGCGCCGCAGTCTGCTCACCGGCGATGCATTGCCGGAATCGTGTCGGGCGTGCGCTGGCGAGCTAGCGGGAGCGCCGGAAGACCTACGCAGGATGGTAGAAGGTCTGGTGGCTGGCGGAACAACGGTCGCGGGCGCGACCGCGTCCGGGTAGACGGGGATAGGCGCAACCTTCTCACTTCGTTTCAAGCAACCAGGCTCAAAAGTCGCGCGCACACCTGGTCCACTTCCTCCTCGGTCAGCGTCGGCGATGCGGGCAGGCTGATGATCTGCGAGGCCAGGCCTTCGCTGTTGCCCACGGGCGGGCCGGCAAAAGGTGGCTGGGCAGACAGCGGATAGAATCCCGGGCGCGTCTCGATTCCGTCGGCCAGCATGCGCACGATGAGGGCGTCGCGGCTCATGGGAATCCGCTTGGGGTCCAGTCGTATGGCCACGGCCCACATCACCGGGACAACCTCGCCAGGGATGCGCGGAAAGCGCAGGCCAGGATGGTCGGCCAGGCGTGTCTGATACCAGCCGTACACCTGCGTGCGGCGTTGGGCCAGTTCCTCACGATGGCGCCACTGTGCGCACAACATGGCAGCCTGCAGATTGGTAAGGCGGAAGTTGTATCCCACCGTGTGGTGCCAGTATTTCTTATCCGCGCGCATGCCATGACTGCCGATCAGGCGCATGCGTTCGACCAGCTTGGCATCGCGGGCCAGCACCAGCCCGCCCTCGCCGCAGGTGATGGTCTTGGTGGCCTGAAAGCTGAACGTCCCCACATCGCCCCAGGTGCCGCACGGGCGTTCGCGGTAGCGGCTGAACAGCGATTCGGCGCAGTCTTCGATCAGCGCCACCCCTGCGTCGCGCGCGATATCGGCCAGCGTCGCTAGGTCGCACAGGTTGCCGTAGCTGTGGACCGCCACGATGGCGCGCGTGTGCGGGCTGAGCCGTCTGCGCACGTCCTCGGGATCGATGAGCCAGGTGTCGTCGGTGACATCCGCCAGCACGGGCCTTGCCCCGCAGGCCAGTGTCATGTTGGCGGCGGCCGCGAAGCCGAAGCCGGGCACGATCACCTCGTCGCCGGGGCCGATGCCCAGCGCGCGCAGGGGCAATTCCAGGGCTGCAGTCCCGTTGGCCACCAGCAACCCTCGACTCCCGTTCCCGTGGAACTGACAGAACTCGCTTTCGAACCGATCAATAAAGGGGCCGCCCGAAATAGCAGTTGATTGCAGCGCCTCGGCGACCAGCAACGCTTCGTCACCAAAGAGAAGGGGTCGTGCCCACGGAATCATGGTGAAGCCTCCGTCACAAAGCCTCCAGGTTCAAGTTCTCGCGCGAAGACGCGAAGTAGTAGAGAATCAGCGAGAGGGACACGATGGAAGACTATCGGCGTGCGAGCGAAGCCTACTACCGCGAACAGGCTACCACGTTCGGCTTGGACGGCTCGTCCACCATGCCCGACCAGGTGGTGCGCGAGCGAGAGCTGCAAGCCATCTTCGCTGTTCTCGACCGGGTCATGAAGCCCGCGAGCCGTTTGCTCGAGATCGGCTGCGGCAACGGCTTGCTGCTCGCGCAGCTGCGCGCCCGCTACCCCGACGCTGGTCTCACCGGAATCGACTACACGCCCGCCATGGTCGAGCTGGCCCGTTCGCGGGCTGTGCCCGACACGCGCATCGAGCGCGCCGATGTAACGGGTTTGCCGTTCGAGGCCGCCCGTTTCGATGTGATGGTCTCGGAGCGGGTGATCATCAATGTGCTCAACCGCGACGATCAAGCGCGGGCCTTTGCCGAGGCGGGACGTGTGCTGGCTCCCGGCGGTCACTTCGTCTGTATCGAGGGCTTCGCCGCGCCCTGGCGCCGGCTTAATGAGGCGCGCGCCGAGCTGTGCTTGGCTGAGATCCCAATGCCCGCGGTCAACCGCTGGTTCGAGGATGAGGACTTCGCGGCTTACATCGCCGGGAAGTTCGAGGTGGTGTCCGCGCCTGACTTGCCGCCGCCCAATTTTTTGAGCAGTCACTACTTCGTCACACGGGTCTTCCACGACGCCATCCGCCCCGCCCAGGGCAAGTTGCGCAACACCCACTTCGCCAAGTTCTTCGCCAGCGCCCTGCCCCCGGTCGGTGACTACGCGCCGGTCAAGCTGTTTCTGCTGCGCCGGCTGTGAGGCGTTCCTCACAATTCGCCCGCCGCTTGTCATGCAGCAGCCGCCAAGGCACGGTCCAGCGTGCCGACGAATCGTCGGACAAAGTCCGTGTCGTCTTCGCGATAGAAGATCACATTGGCGATGAGCGGGATCTGGTCTGCCGACAGGTCTTGCACGACCTGCGCGTCTTTCAGCCAGTAGCGATCCCAGATGCCTTGCTTGAAGGTGCCTTCGTCCTCGTAGCGCAACAACAGGGCTTGGTAGCCGCGGGCTCGCATGGCCGCAAAGCCTTCGCGAATGTGCTCCAGCTTCTGCTCTGGAAACTCGCTGTTCAGCTCGATGAACACAAAGCGTGGCGGCAGGGCTGCGAAGTCATGCGACGTCAGCACCTTCAGATCTTGCCCCTCGGCGTCGACCTTGAGAAAGTCGACCCGGCTGGTTTTCAGCGTGCGCAGGTGCTCGCCCAAGCGCACTGCCGGCACCCGGATGACTCCCTCGGTGTCGCCATAGGGAGATGGTCCCAGCCCCGACAACCCGTTGATCTTGGCCTTGTAAAAGGAAATGCTGTCGTGCTCCTCGTCGCTGACCGCCAGGGGGTGCATCTGGGCTCGCTCTCCGAAACCCGCCAAAGCCGATCCCATAACCTCTCGGCAGGCGGGGTCGGGTTCGAACAAGTCGGCCGTCCATCCCGCGTGTAGAAAGGGAGCGGCCATCTCTCCGTAGCAGGCTCCCACATCGACCATGTGCAGGGGCGACGCCGCAGTGGCTGGCGGAAAGCACGGCAGCAGCACCGAGTGCACAATTTCAGTATCGGTCAGGGATCTGAGTCGGGACTTGGCCAGGCGCTGCGAGCGCGTCTGCAGAACCTCGCGCAGACCCAAAGCGACCGAGGAATCCGCCTCCGCCAACTGCCGCAACACCGGCTGCAAGCGCCGGCCCAAGTCTTTGCTGTCAAGCACAGGGTTACCCTGCTGCAAACATGCCTGCATGCGCGCGCGCACCGCGGTTCGTCGGCCGGGGTCCTGGGCCAGCGCGATGGCCAGCTTCACGTAATCGGCATCACTGTGGGTGACCAGCTCGTCGAGGCCCATCATGCGCAACATGATGGCGCCGTGCCGCGAGCGTGCCGTGGTCCCCTCACGCGCCACCGCGGGCAGACCCGCCAGCAAAGGATCGTAGATCGAGCACGCGCCGGCGAAGGGATACCCGTCGAGATAGACGTCGGCCAGGCGCATGAGCGCCAGCACATCGCCTCGGGTGGGCACCGGATTGAGCACGTGCACGCGCGTGGCATCCACGCTGCGAGCACCCATGTCCCGGGTCAGCCTGCGACGAAACGCATGTTCCGGGTAGTGCGAACTCCAGTTCGGATTGAAGGGCAGCAGAAGCAATACGCTATCCGGGACCGCGGACAGCACCTCGGCCCACTGTCCGGCCAGCTCGGGGAGGATCTTGAAGAAATTGAGCGCCGAGAAGAAAACCACCGCGTTCTGACCAATGCCCAGTCCGGCGCGCGATGGCGCCGCAGCCGCAGGCAGCTCCTCGGAGAAGGCGTAGTGGTTCAGGCTGCCCGCAATCTGGACCAGCCGTTCGCTGTAGTGGGCCTGCGCGCCCTCGCCGTCATTCAGCTCGCTGGAAAGAAAGGCGTCGATCTGCGAAAAGCCGGTGGTCACCGGCGTGGCCATGGAAGCCACCTGCACGCGCGCCAGGCGGTGTGCGCTCAGCAAGGCCATCTGATTGGTCACGGCGCCGATGTTGGTCAGGATGAGGATGAGATCGATCTGGTCGCTGCGAATGCGCGCCACCTGCTGGGCCAGGTCCGCGGGCAAGACTGTGAAGTGGTCCGCGTGCGACCGACAAGCATCCTCGACCGAATTGGGCGCGCTGTGCAGGGCATACAAGAACACTTCAAATGCGTCGCGATCCAAACCGGCGAGATTCGCCAAGGCAAAGCTGCTCTCAGTCTGCGCAACGTATGCCGGCGCGAGAATGCCAATGCGCGGCTTGCCCGGTGCGCGGGCCGGCGCAGAGTGTTCGAGGAGGCACCCGCGCCGCCGCAAGAATTTTTCGATGAGTTGGGCACGAGCGGCCATCAGGCCGCGCAGATTCTCGTCGTGGAAGTAGGCCTGAATCAAATTCACCTGCCGGACCACCAAATCCTCGACCTGCGGGTCGAGAACATCCAGCGCCGGTTCCAGGTGATGGAGCGCGGCTTCCAGGTGTCGCGCGTAGCGCAGGCTTTCCCCGGGGCTGAGCAGCAACGCGGGCGGCTCGAACAGATACTCGATGTAGTCGCTGAGCATCCACATCGGCGTCCCTTCGATCTCTGGCCGCAACCCAATCTCGTGGGCCGGGAAGAAGAGCGAGCAGGCCATCATGAGGCCGCCGGCCTCGGGGGACGGCCAGCGCTCCTGCAGAAGAGCGCGCCAAGGAGCGCAGGCCCGCTGCTCCTCGGGGACAAGTTCCAGGTTGCGCAGTCCCGAAGCGCGCAGCACGCGGCACGCCTCGAACAGCTCGGTCTGCGACATGCGCGTGGCCTGCAGTGGGTCCGCGGCGGCCCAGGCACGCGCCAATTCCAAGCGCAGGCTGCGCAAGTCCTGCTCCGCCTTGTCGTCGGGCCGGCTCTGGAAAGCGGCCACCAGGCCCTTTAGTTGTTCGGGTAGAGAAGGCATGTTTCAGGCGATCTTGCGTAGACCTTCGGGCACGGGCATCGCCTGCGCCGCCTGGCTTTCGACGACTTCAAACCGAGGCAGCGGGAACACCAGCTTGCCACCGTTCTCGACGAAGCGTTCCTCTCGCCGCACGATCTCGTCGCGCAAGTGCCAGGGAAACACGATGAAATTATCGGGCTTCTGCCTGCGCGCATCTGCCTCGCTGATGATGGGGATGCGGGTGGCTGGCGTGACGTGGCCGAACTTGCCGGGGTGCTTTTCCGCGATGGCCGGGATGTCGTCCGCGGTGAGGCCGCAGTACTGAAGCACCACATTGCCCTTGGTCGAGGCCCCGTAGCCCAGGCTGCGCTTGCCGGATCGTCGCGCCTCTTGCAGAAACCGTCGCAGGGTTGCGCGGCTCTCGTCCACGGCGACCGAGAAGTTTGCCAGCGGTTGACTGGCATCGAAACGGGCCTCTGCGGCCAGCAGCTTGTCCAGCCGTCCCTGGCGCGGCCCGTACGAGGAATCGTCGCGCGCGGCCACGATACGGAAGCTGGTACCGTTGATGTCGTTGACCGACACGTCCAGCACCTTTAGGCCTGCACGTTGGGCCATCCACTGCATCTGCCGCAGGTTGTAGTAGTTGAGGTGCTCGTGGCAGACGGAGTCGAAGGCGACGTTCTCGATCATACTGCGCGCGTAGGCCTGCTCAGAAACCCAGATCCCGTCGGGCGCGAGCAGGGAACGGACTTCGCGCATGAAGCCTACGGGATCTTCCAGGTCATAGAACATGGCAATCGAGGTCACGATCTTGAACGGCTTGTCACCGCAAACCTGCCGCACACGCGCGGCCGAGAAGAAATCCACGATGAGCTTGATGTCATTGGGGAAGGACGACGCGAAGCACGCGCTGGACGGGTCGATGCCTGTGCGCTGCACCCCGAGTCCTTCGTAGAACTTGAGCAGGGTTCCGTCATTGCAGCCGATATCAAGCACGGCATCGTCGACCGTGAGCTGCGCTATGCCGACGCTCTCCTCGACGATGTCGCTCAGGTGGCGGACCATGGTCTGACTGAGAGAGGACCGATATCCGTAGGTCGGGCCGTACATCTCCGAGAGCACGTAGCTGCAGGAGAGCTGCAACAGACCGCAGTACTGGGCAGGGTCATCGCCCATGCACGCCACCAACTCAAGCGGACCGCTGGTGGGATCGGGTTCCAGGGGCAACGGAAAGCGCCCAGTCAACGCCTGCTCGCCGAGATCGAGAACCTTGACCAGATTCTGGTTGCCACAAATCCGACAGCTCGCAATTCGCTTGTACATGAGAGCCCTCTCGCCAGACACCAAAGCAAGGAGCGCGCCAGGCGCGTGCTGGCGAAAACACGGGAGCGCGGCCCCCGTGCCATCGCTGGCGTCAGAAACCTGGCGCGGGCGCCGTCATCCCGATGGCGCGAAACCCCTACGTCGTACTACAGCGGCAGGGGCTCGCCGCCCTCGGAGTTTCGTCGCTCTCGGTGGTGCTTCTTGGCGGGTTCGGACGAAGGCGCCTGGGCAGGATTCGCTGCTGGCGCGGGCGCGACGCCCGCATCGCGCGCAGCGGGCTGAGCGTCGGGCATTGCCGGGACCAACGCGGGCGCGGGCAGAATCGGGACCGCTGCCTGCGCCTTGAGGTGGGTAGCGAGAACTGCGTTGCCGCTGGGCGGAGTTGAAGGAGCCGGCGAAGAGCCGCGGCCCAGCAAGATGCCTGCCCCGACTGCCACCACCACGATGGCGACCGCCCCTGCCACAATCGCAGTCCGACCGCCGGACCCCTTGCCCAGGGCCTGCACCGGGGCGACGCCTGCCACGGGCGGAATGCTGGCGCGCGAACTGGTGGGGGCGATGGGCGGCGTGGGCGCAGAAGTCCCCGGGCGAACCTGTCGGGCAGCCCCGGTGCTCGCACTTCGCCCCGGCGAGACCACTGGCGGACCTGCCCAGTCTTCCAGCTCGGGTTCGAGCCGCGCCCAAAGATCGCCCACACTCGCTGGCCGCTGCGCCGGATTCTTGGCCAGGCAGTCGAGCACCACCGCCTCGAGCGCGGGCTGGATAGGGCGCAGGCGCGACAGCGGCACCGGCGCCTCGGTCACGTGCTTGGTCACCACCGCGTAGGCGGTCTCGCCCTCGAAGGGCAGTGCGCCGGTTAGGATGCGATAGAGAATCACGCCCAGCGCGTAGACATCGGTGCGGCCGTCGACGGCGGTGGCCATGGCCTGTTCCGGCGCCATGTACTGGGCCGTGCCCAAGATCTGCCCATCCACGGTCACCTTGGCGTTGGGCACACTCAGGTTCTTGGCGATGCCGAAATCCAGGATCTTGAGCGAAGGCTCCTGGTTGGGCAGGCGGGCAATCCACAAATTCTCGGGCTTGAGATCGCGGTGCACGAACCCGGCCGCGTGTGCAGCCCCAAGCGCCTCGCACAGCTGGCGCATCAGCAGGACCACCTCGCGACCGGTGACGTGGCCTGTCTCCAGCGCATCCTCCAGGCTCTCGCCTTGGAGAAACTCCATCACGAAGTAGGGACGGCCATCGGGCAGCACCCCGAACGAAAAGATGTCGATGATGTGCGGGTGACGGATCTGATTGACGGCGCGGGCCTCTTCCAGAAAGCGCTTGGTGACCTGCTCGTTGCGCGCCCACATGGCGGCCACCACCTTGATGGCGACCTGCTTGCCGATGAGCGGCTGCACGCCGGCGTACACCGAGCCCATGCCGCCTTCGCCGAGCTTGCGCTCGATCACGTACTCGCCGACCTTAGTGCCGCCGGGGAGTTCCTCGTCGTTGGACGCAGACGGGGCGTCGCTCATGGAAGACCGCGAGCCGTTATCGGCCGGAAACAGCCGGTCCTGCGAAGAAAGACCAACGAACTCACCGCGGTCGAGGATGCGGCAATCCGCCCCTGGATTCAAGTGTCGTATGGACCGCCCGGCAGTGTGGACGGCCGGGGGCCATCTCGGGTACCCTGAGCGCACCCGAGAGCCACGGCCCTCGGATTCATGGAGGACCGCCGATGAGGCGCATCGCAACTGGAATCGCCATCCTGCTCTTGCTCGGGGCTGCTGCCAAAGCGCCCAAGAACGACCCACGCGAACAAACCGCGCGCGCATTTTTTGCGGCGGGAAAGTACCAGGAGGCGATCGACATCTACTCCCAGCTCTTCGCCCAGTACATCCACCCGATGTACATCTACAACATTGGACGCTGCTATCAGAACATGGGCGCCCCGGACAAGGCGTTGGCCAGCTTCCACGAGTACCTGCGCAAGGAAAAGCACGTCACGCCGGCGCTCAAGCAAGAGATCGACGGCCACATCAGGGAGATGGAGGATCTCAAGAAGCAGCAGCAGGCCCTGACGGAAAAACTCGGCGCGGTGGCAGCGCCGGTGGCGGTCCCGGCCGCTGAGGCACCGCCCCCGACGCCCGTGGCGAAACCGGTCGCGACGCCCGAGCCAACCGCGGCGGTGGCCGAAGAGCCCAAGGCCCCCGATGCGAAAGAGGCGAAGCGCGAACCAGAGAATCCGGTGGCCGCGTATTTGGCCAAACTGCACGGCCAGCACGAGACCGTGTGGCGAGCGCGCGCCAAGAAGCCTGACGACGCCAAGGCGCAGAAGATCGAGACCCTGCTGACCTCGGTTCCGCCCGACGATCCACGCATTGCCAAGTATGAGCTTTACTTGGCGGACCTCTACGCGGGCAAGCACTTCTTCCTGCGCCTCCAGGAGCTTGAAAAGGACTCCCAGGCGCAAGCCGGCGCCGGCGAAGGCCAGCAGGTGGGCGCCGGGGCTCGTTCTTTCGGCCCCGAGATCAACGCCAGTTTTCTCAAAGCCGCCGAACACTACGCTGTAGCTTCTCAGATCGCGGCCTTCGAGAAGGGCGATGTCGTGCTTATGGGTCTGGGCGTCTTGCTCGAAGCGAACGGCATGGAGGCTCGGGCCAAGGCGGTTCTGGATCGGCTGGTGAAGAAGTACCCGAATTCCAAGGCCGCCAAAGAGGTGCTGTCCGGGGACGTGACCAAGACCGAAGACGCGGGCAAGGCGCCGGAGTAGCTGATTGACATGATGTTTTCACATGATACCTTTAGAGCATGAAGAGCCTGGTCACCACGCTGACTGAACGTGGGCAGGCCTCTCTGCCCGCCTCGTTGCGCAAGGATCTGGGGCTCAAGCCGGGACAGCGGCTACGCTGGCAGAAGCTGTCCTCGTGCGAGGTGCGGTTGGTGGTCGAATCGGGCAAGCCAATCGCTGGCCCCACGGCCATGCTGGGATTCGCCAAGACCTTTCGCCGCCCCAGAACCACTGCCGACTGGATGAAGGATCTGCGCGCTGGTGAAAAGTCGCGATGAGCTGGGTGGTTGACACCTGCGTCCTCATCGACGTGCTCGAAAATGATCCAGCCTTCGGACGCGCGTCGGCGCATCTGCTTGAAAAGTCTCTGCGGGACGGTCTCCTACTTTGTCCGGTGACCATGGTTGAGTTGTCGCCGGCCTTCGCCGGAAGCCTGGAGACTCAAAAACACTTTCTCGAGCAAGTCGGCATCGACTTCACCGAAGGCTGGACGTTCGCCGATACTGAGTGCGCGTATCGTGCTTGGAATCTCTACGTCCAGGCTCGACGCGCGAGCGATACGCCCAAGCGCCCGCTGGCCGACTTGCTCATCGGAGCCTTCGCGTGCCGGCACCAGGGGCTGATTACCCGCAATCCCACCGATTTTCGCCGCTGGTTTCCCAAACTGAAACTGCGTCAACCTTGATCTAGGGAGCTGGAGCCGAGTCCTCTCCTGGCTGGGCTCCCGGGCCGACCGCCGACTTTTCGCCAATCAAGCGGTAGCGTCTGAGCTTGCGGTACAGAGTTGCCGAGCCGATCTGGAGCTGTTCGGCGGTGTGGGTCTGATTTCCATCGTTCAATTTCAGGGCGGCGAGAATGTACTCTTTCTCAACCTCGTCGAGCGGTCGCACGGTCCCTTTGCTGGCCACGGGTTTGGCAAAGGCCTGGCGGATCTCCTCGGGCAAGTCCTCGAGTTCCACGCGACTACCGCGGGCGAGCGCAACGGCGCGTTCCATGGCGTTCTCGAGTTCGCGGACGTTGCCCGGCCATTCGTAGCGCAGAAGCTGATCGGCGGTAGCAGGGGCTAGACTGGAGATCTTGCGCTTCATCCTTAGCGCCGCTTCCCCGAGCAGCACCCGGGCCAGCGGTAGGACATCGTCGCGGCGCTCGCGCAGCGGCGGTACGTGCAGCTCGACCACCTTGAGCCGGTAGTACAGGTCCTGGCGAAAAGACCCCCCCGCCACCCCGTGGGCCAGGTCTCGGTTGGTGGCGGCCACCACACGCACGTCGACCCGTCGGCTCTTGTTCTCGCCCACGCGCCGAACCTCTCGCTCTTGCAGGGCGCGCAAGAGCTTGACCTGCATCCCGGGCGAGACCTCGCCGACTTCGTCGAGCAGCAAGGTTCCGCTGTTGGCCGCTTCGAACAGGCCGGGGCGGTCCGAAGTCGCGCCGGTGAATGCACCCCGCGCGTGCCCGAAGAGCTCACTTTCCAGCAGCGTCTCGGTGATGGCGCCGCAGTTGACCGCAATGAATGGACCCGCGGCGCGGGTCGACTCCTCGTGCACCAGCCGTGCGATGCGCTCCTTGCCGGCTCCGCTCTCGCCGGTGAGAAGCACGGTAGAATCGACCTTGGCCACCCGACGGGCCAGGTCCACCAGCTGCCGCATCGCCGGGCTCTGGGCCACGGTTCCGAGCGGCTCCTCGACGTCGCGAGCCACGCGCACCAGCGCCCGGTGATGGTCGTGCAGTTTCCGCTCCGCCGCCTTCAATGTCTCGGTGACGCGTTCGAGCGAAACATCGAGGCACTCTTTCAGGCGGTTCGGCTTGAAAAAGCGCAACTCCTCGGCGTGTTCGTCACCCCACTCCTCGCGCGCGCGGCCGAAAAGGTGGCAAGCCGCATCGCCTTTGCCCATGCAGCGGTCTTCCAGGACGAAAATCTCCTTGCCGGCGATCCGGCTGAGATAGCCGCTGGTGAGGCCGCAGATGGTCCAGCACATCGGCGCATCGGCGCGGCCGAAATGCAGAAGGTGCTGTTCTGCCTCGTAACTGGCGACCAGCATCGCGCCCTCCTTGGACAGGGGGCCCCTGCTTTCCGGTTCGACGCGAAAAAGCCCTTCCAAGGCGTGGATGCGGGTACCCGCTAGGCTCCACTCCTCCGCACTCGTCCAGTTGAATTCTGCCTGCATCGCCTCGGCCATGCGCCAACCGTGCGCGAATCCGAACTGGGTCAGAACTGTGCGGGCCGCGTTGAGGCCGAAGTTCTCGACCAAATACTTGCGCAATAGCCCCATTGCGACCGCGTCAAGCAGGATTGCACGCTGGCCGGCAAAACGAATAACGCCACCGTCCGCGTCCAGCTCCAACAACTCTTTATGATCCAAATCGTCCACTCGCATACTCCATCCTCCCCTTCACATTGGATGACCTTGTACTTCATTTAGATTGGTCTGACCAACGATTTTAGCTGTGGCTGACGCAAGTGCTTGAATCTATGCACATCTAATTGATGGCTTGAAAGCTGCAACATCCGTCTGCGGAGATGTGACGCATGGAAAAGACGCAAGAGAATCTGGGAAAATTTGAAACTCAGCTCAAACAATGGGGCGCAAAGCTCGACGAGTTCGTCGCCAAGGCCGATAGGGCGGGAACCACGGCCAGGATCGACAATCGCAAACGAATCGATGATCTGCGGGCAAAGTGCCAAGCCGCACAATCGAGGCTCGATGAGGTCAAGGCCGCGGGCGACGACAAGTGGGAGACGCTGAAAATCGGTGTGGAGCGCGCGTGGAGCGAGCTTGAAATCGCTTTCAAGAAAATAAGCAACTAGCTGGGAAAGGGGTGAGCAGATGTTGTGGACAATTGCTGTAATCCTGCTCGTTCTGTGGGGGCTGGGACTGGTGACCTCGTACACCATGGGTGGGTTCATTCACATTCTTCTCGTGGTTGCCGTGGTTGTGGTACTGGTTCGAGTCATCCAAGGACGCCGGGTGCTCTGAATGTGCTGGATGGCGGTCAACTGGGAAAGGGGGACAGCTATGGCAGGACCGAAATGGCCGCACTTGCGGCACCCGCGTGAGGTGGCCGCCATGGTGGAAACTCAGGCCAAGCGCTGGGCGCTCAGGCAGAAAGGGCCTCGGGATGCGTTGCCCGAAAGATGGCCCGTGGTGACCATTTCATGTGAGTTTGGTGCCGAGGGCGTCGCTTTCGGGCGGGGATTGGCGGAGCGCCTCGGGTTCAGCTACTGGGATCGTGAAATCGTGGGCGAGCTTGCCCGCCTCCTGCACATGGGCGAAGGCACGGTCACGGTTTTGGATGCACGGACGCGCAGCGCTCTCGAGGACTTGCTTGGGGCATTCACACCCAATCCGCAGGTCGCATCAGCAGAATACGAGGCAGAGGTGCGGCGGATCGTCGCCGCCATTGCGCGCCAGGGAAGCGCCGTGATCGTGGGCCGGGAGGCGCAGTTCTTGGTCGAGTCTTGCCGCGCGCTTCGTGTGCGGCTGGTGGCTCCCGTGGACTTCAGCGTGCGGCAGCTCGAAGCGGAATCGAAGATCTCGCGAGAGGCCGCGAGACGAACGATTGTGGCCGGCGAAAAGGAACGCGAGGCGTTCATTCTGCATGCCCTGGGGAAGAACACGGCTGACTCGGCCCACTACGACGTCGGGGTCAACACAGCCACCTTTGCCGGGGAGCGCGCGGAGGCCGTGGTGCTGATGGCCTATTTCGCCAAGTTCGGCGCGTGGCCACTCACCGCGCAGGCCCTGACAGGGAAGCCGCTTGCAGAACTCGCTCGCCGCCTGCCACCGACGGACTTGATGATGAACACGGTGTAGCGCCCATGCCCAAGCCGTCCCTCGACCTCGGCGGCTTCGCTGGTTTGCGAGGAGTTCCTTCGCGGACAACCTTGCGTGGGCTGGATTGGCTCAATTTCCTGCTGGCTGACGTGCAGACAGGGGTGGGGCCATTTCTCGCGATCTACCTCGCTGGCTACAAGTGGAATGAAGAGCGTGTCGGACTGGCGCTCACGGTCGGCGGGATCGCAGGAATTCTCATGCAGACGCCGGCTGGCGCTCTGGTTGACTTTCTCCGATCAAAGCGAGCCCTGGTCGGTGTGGGCGTGACCGCTCTGGCTGCGGGAGCGCTGCTGATCGCACTGTTTCCATCATTCTGGCCCGTCATGGGCGCCCAGGTTCTGATTGGCGGCACCTCCAGCGTCTTCATTCCGGCCATCTGTGCGATGTCGCTCGGGATCGTCGGACATGCCGCATTCGACGCCCGCCAAGGTCGCAATCAGACCTTCAATTCGGCAGGCAACGTGACGGCCGCTGTGTTGATGGGCCTCCTCGGCTACCTGGTTTCCAACCGGAGCATCTTCTTCTTCGTCGT
>Ga0265342_10001367_pt1 | contig 22821 bp, 21 predicted proteins | sample 4CB327metaG_FD_203125 | JGI IMG/M metagenome (GOLD analysis project Ga0265342, IMG submission 203125) | Rhizosphere microbial communities from Carex aquatilis grown in University of Washington, Seatle, WA, United States - 4-CB3-27 metaG | ecosystem: Host-associated > Plants > Roots >... | reverse complement strand
AGGTGAACGCAGTGATCACTGACGAAAAGAACGCGAGCGCGAGATCGACCGGCGCGTCGGTGGAGACGCGGAGGTCGACGGCGATCCGGTATTCGGGGTTCTCGGTGCCGTGTATCAGGCCGTTGAGACGGGCGTAGCGGTTGTTCGCAAGCCATCTGCCGATGATGTGTCGCGTTATGGCCTCGCGCCAGCCGCGCTGCGCGGTCATGCGGCCCCACACCGACGTCGCCGCGAGCACGATGCTGCCGGCGGCGAGCGGCACGAACAGCTGGATCTGCACCCAGAGCGAATGCGCATCGCGCCGCTCCAGCGCGTCGAAGAAATTGCGGTTCCACAGGTTGAGCAGCACCTGCACCAGGAGCTGGAGCAGGACGATGCCGATCATGAAGCCGCCGAGCGCGAGTGCTGCCGGCCGGCGCGCGCGCCAGACGGCCAGCGTCGAGGCCCAGAACGGCTCGAGTTCTTGCTGTTGCTGGAAGGTGAGCCCGACCCGCCGGAGAAATCGCATGCGCAGACGTTAGGGGGCGGCGCCGCTCCAGCTTTGATCTTTGTCATCCGAGCGCGGAAATTGTTGTGGTAGTTCAGCGCGTTATGGCACAGCCACGACGGTGCAGGGGGCGAGGCTTGTCGGCCTGCGCCTGCAGGCTCTTGCTCAGGTCGCCGTCCCGATCGGCCAGCTTGCGCAGGTCGGCCCCGGTCACGTTGCCGCCGATGGTGACGATGGTCAGCGCCGCGCCCGTCGCACCGGCAAGTTCGGCGGCGGCGTCGAGCGCGCGATTGCTGCCGTCAGAGCCATCGGTCGCGACAAGGATGCGTTTCATGGCGGGCTTCATCGAAGCGCCTTTGACGAGAATCAAGCTTTACGGTCGGTGCTGCCGCTAGAAATTGATCTATGCAGCATTCCGTGGCGGCGAAGCCGATCGAGCGCGACCGCGTGGTTCCGGCGCTTGCCGACAAGGTCGCGTTGCTTCGCCGTGCCGACAGCTACCCGGGCGCACCGGCAGAGATCGTCGCCCGCGAGACACATATGTCGTGGGTGTTCCTCGCCGGCCCCGACGTCTACAAATTGAAGAAGCCGGTGCGTTTTTCCTATCTGGACTTCTCGACGCTCGATCGACGCGAGCAGGCCTGCCGTGCCGAGGTCGCGCTCAACCGGCGGCTTGCGCCGGACGTCTATCTCGGCGTGGTGCCGCTGACTGCTGCAGATGGGCTGGCGCTCGGCGGCGCGGGTGAGCCGGTCGACTGGCTTGTGCACATGAAGCGGCTCGACGAGCGCTTCATGCTCGACCGGATGATCGGCGAGGGTCGGCTCGTGCCGAAGGACGTCGACCGCCTCGCTGACGTGCTGGCCGATTTCTATCGCCGGGCCGAGCCGGTGACGCTGTCGCCTGCCGTGTATGTCGCCGAAACGCGGCGCATGCTCGTCCTGAACCGCAGCGTGCTGCTCGACCCGCGCTTCAGCATGCCGGCGGGCCTTGTCCGCCGCGTCGACGCCGTGCTCGATCGCTTCCTCGCGCACTTCGGCGGCCTCATCGCTGCACGGCTCGCCGCACGCCGCGTCGTCGACGGCCATGGCGACCTGCGGCCCGAGCACATCTTCCTCGGCGAGTGCATTCGCATCATCGACTGTCTTGAATTCAATGCGCGGCTGCGCATCGTCGACCCGTTCGACGAGATCGCATATCTCGCGCTCGAATGCGAGCGGCTCGGTGCGGCGTGGGCGGGTGCGCGGCTGCGCCGGCGCATGACTCGATTATTGCGCGACGGGCCGACCGACGCGCTGTTCACCTTCTACCACGCCTATCGCGCGATGTTGCGGGCGCGGCTCGCCATCGCGCATCTCTATGAAGCGCAGCCGCGCACGCCGGAGAAATGGCCGCCGCTCGCGCGCGCCTATCTCGCGCTGGCGGCGAAGAGCGCACGCGCGCTCGAAACCTGGCTCAGAACACGAAGAGGTCGGTCAAGTTCCGGTTTTCGTGCAGGCGGCGGATCGCCTCGGCCAGAAGCGGCGCGCAGGGCAAAGTGACGAGCTTGTTGCTCGGCTTCTTCAGCCGGAACGAGGGCACCGCATCGGTCACGATCACCTGGTCGAGAGCCGGATCGTTCAGCACGTCCTCGGCGCCGGGCATGAACAATCCATGCGTCACCAGCGCCAGTACACGCGTCGCGCCGGCGGCGCGCGCGGATTTCGCTGCGCGCAGCAGCGTGCCGCCGGTGCTGATCAGATCGTCGACGATCAGCGCGGTACGGCCGCCAACATTGCCGACGAACAGATCGCCGGACACGATCCCGGCGCTGCGGTATTTCTCCGCCAATCCCTTGCCGACCGGTTTGCCGATCGCGGCTTCGAGCGCCTCGCGCAGCAGTTCGGCGCGCTTCATGCCGCCGGCGTCGGGCGAGATGACGGCGAGGTCCTCGCCCGCAAGATGGGCTTTCGCATAATCGATGAACAAGGGCGTTGTCGTCAGCGCCACGGCGCGGCAGCGGAAGGCGTTCTCGAACGCCGCCGGATTGTGCACCTCGAGCGTGACGACGCAGTCGGCGCCAACGCTCTCCAGCATCTGCGCGACGTAGCGGGTGGTGACCGGATCGTTCGGCTTGGTGCGGCGGTCCTTGCGGGCATAGGCGAGGTACGGGACGACGGCGGTGATGCGCGCGGCGCCGGCGTCCTTCAGCGCGCCGATGAAGAAGGCGAGCCGCATCAGCTTGTCGTTGGCGCTCTCATCCGGTCCGCCATGGGTGCTCTGCACCACGTAGACGTCGTTTCCGGCGACATCGTCGAGCGGCCGCACCTTGTGCTCGCCGTCCTCGAAGCCGCGCTCCTCGTGCGCGGCAATCGGCATCTGCAACGCCTCCGCTACCGCGCGGCCGAGACCGGCCGTGGCGGCGAGCGCGAACAATTGCAGGCGAGGCGCCATGGTGTCAGTGCCGCTTGAAATACTGGACCTGGCGCTCGTGCTGCTCGGCCTCTTTCCGTGTGCGGAAGGTGCCTAGGTTGCGCCGCTTGCCGGTCTTCGGGTTCTTCTTGCGCGAATAGAGGCGATAGCCTCCCTTGGGAAGCTTGCGGATCATTTGACCGCCGCCTTTCTGCGCTTGCGCACCGCGGCCTGCGCCTTCTTGATGTTGGCTGTCTGCGCCTTGCGCATCGCCGGCGTCGGCTTCTCGTCTTCGGGGATGTCACGCCGCGGCTTGGCGCGGAAGCGGTCGCCGTCGACGTGCACCGGCGCTGAGCCGAGGCTCTTGAACAGCTTCTCCGCTTCGAGGCTATCGGCAATCAACTGCCCGTCCTCCACGTGCGCGTGGCTCTTCTCGACCAGCCATTTCGCGGTATCCCACGAGCCGGACGCCCGTTGGCCGGCGACGCGTTCGACGCCGCCGGGCGCGCCTACATCCTGAACGCGGAAGGCGACGAACTGGTTCGACGGCCTGAGCTCGATATGGAAGAACCGGCCGCCGCTGCGGCTGCCGGGCTTGGCGCGCTTGCGCGCGGACGGGGCACGGGGCATGAGGCTGGCTCCAGTTTGCCGGACTGTGAGCCCGCCGCGCCGGTCACATCTTGACTTACCTCAAGCGCGCCGGCGTCTTCGTCCCGCCGCCTCGAACATGCGTGACATCGCCTGCGTCGAGGGCATGGTGCGGTCCGACTGCTCCTCGTCGCGCGCCATGTTCTCGATGATCGCGAGCAGCACGGAGCGCGTCACGGCAATGTGCTCGGCCGGCACGCCCTCGACGGCGATGCGGTTCACGTCCTCGGCGATCGGCACCAGCCGGTCCTTGAGCGCGCGGCCCTTTGCGGTCAGGAAGACGTAGACCTTCTTGCGGTCCTTGCCGACCTGACGTCGCTCGACGAGCCCGAGCCGCTCCATTGCCTTGAGCGCGGTGAAGGTGGTCGGCTCCATGACGCCGGCCTGTTCGCTCAATTCGCGCTGGGTGAGTCCGTCGCCTTCCCACAGGATGCGCAGGAACGACCAGTGGCCGAACGAGACCTTGTGCTCGGCGAGCCGCACGGAGAGCGAGCGCACCAGCGCGCGCGCCGCGTCCTTGATGAGATGGGCGAGACGATCCTCGGGCACTGCTTCGCGCCAGTGTCGGAGAATCGTGCGTGTGTCGGCGCGCTTCGTAGCGGTCATGGGACCGCGACCTGATGCGCAAGCGCGACCTCGCGGCCGTCGCGCGCGGACCGCAGCATTGCCAGGCACACTTCCAGCGTCGCGGTTGCCCAGGCGCCATCGTGCAGCGGCGGCTTGCCGTTGACCACCGCGCCATAGAACTCGTCGATCACTTCTGCGCGCGGTACGGCCGGCAGCGGCAGTTCGTCGAGCCGCGCTCCGGTCTCATCATAGATGACGACGCCGTTCGGCAGCGGCCGCAGGTCCGCGCGCTCGCATGAGACGATGATGGTGCCGAAATGCTGGTGAGCGAGATCCTGGGGGGCAGGGGGCGTCCAGTTCGCGCCGCCGTAAGTGCGCGACACCTTGAAGGCGGCTTCCTCCGCGGTGTCGGCGAAGCGGCGGCGCTCACGCCGCGGGTTGGCGGGCTTGGCTTGGCCCATCTCGCCGATCCAGCCTTGGAACTCGTCCGAATCGAAGTGCCCGTAGCCGCTGTAGGTGAGCGAAGCGAAGGCGCCGGTCTCGAATGTCATGAGCGCCGAATAGGCGCCTTCGGTCGGCCGCGTGGCGTCCCACCGGCCGGCCTGCGCGCACACGCTTTTGACACGGCCGCCGCCGAGGAGGCGGACGATGTCGACCTGGTGCGGCGCCTGGTTGAACAGCGCGCCGCCGCCTTGCGCCGTGTCGAGTTCTTCCGGCCGCCGCGGCCGATAGAGGAAATCGGTGTAGTTGAGCGCGCTGATCATGCGCACGGGCCCGTAGGCGCCGCTGTTGACCAAAGCGCGCGCGCGCAGGATCGGCGCATCAAATGAGTGACTGTGCCCAACGACGACGTAGACGCCGGCCTTGCGTGCGGTCTCGGTGATCGCCTGCGCGTCTTGAAGCGTTAGCGCAATCGGCTTTTCGATCAACAGATGCTTTCCAGCCACCGCCGCGAGCGTGGCATGCGCGGTGTGGTGCTGGTGCGGCGTGGCGACATAGACCGCTTCGACATTCGGATCGGCGCACAGCTCCTCGACGCTTGTATAAGCGCGGCCGCCGAAGTCTTGCTCGAACCGCGTCCGCGCCTCGGCGCGCGCATCGGCGCCGGCGACGAGTTGAACGCGCTGGTCGCGCAGGAAGGTCGGCAGCATGACGCTGAAGGCGCGGCCGAGGCCGGCGACGCCGACGCGCAGTCTGCGGGGGAGCGTCTGTTCCAAGGACTACCTTCCGGCTCGACAGACGAACCATCGTCCATTACCGTTACTTAGATATCTAAGAATAAGCCCGTCGGCAACGTCGATTGCGGCCGCGGGCGCGAAGGCGAGGACACCAGCAATGACGCCAGAGGAAAACGACCTGATGTGCCGCGTCGAGGGCGACGCGCCGATGGGCCAGATCATGCGCCGCCACTGGATCGCTGCCTGCCTCGCCGAGGAGGTGGCCGAACCGGACGGCGCGCCGAAGCGCGTGCGGCTCCTGGGCGAGAACCTCGTCGTCTTCCGCGACTCCAAGGGCCACCTCGGCGTGCTCGACGAATTCTGCGCGCACCGCCGCGCTTCGCTCGTCTTCGCGCGCAACGAGGAATGCGGCCTGCGCTGCCTCTATCACGGCTGGAAATTCGACGTCGACGGCAACATCGTTGACATGGCGTCCGAGCCGCCCGGTTCGAACGTGCCGGAGCGCATCAAGCAGAAAGCCTATCCGGCGCGCGAATGGGGCGGTTTCGTCTGGACCTACATGGGTCCGATCGAGGAGATGCGCGAGTTCGAGCCGCCGGCCTTCGCGCCGACCAGGGACGTGCGCGTCAGCGCGACCAAGGTGCGCGTCAAGTGCAACTGGGCGCAGATCCTCGAGGGCCAGATCGACTCGGCGCATTCCTCGAGCCTGCATTCTTCCGACATGGTGCCGGCGCAGGTCGAAGGCGCCAAGGCCACCGACGTCAACTGGCTGCGCCCCTCGACCGACAAGGCGCCGCGCTTCCAGATCGAGCGCACGTCCTACGGCTTCCGCTATGCCGCCATCCGCCGCCCGATCAAGAACGAGGCGACGCACGACTACATCCGCACCACGGTCTACATCGCGCCGTTCACCGCGCTGATCCCGCCGAACAACGTGCACAACGTCGCGACGCTGCTGACGCCCGAGGACGACGAGAACACGATCTTCTATTTCATCGCCTGGAACGGTGCCGACAAGCCGGGCGTCGACGCCGCGACCTGGCGCAAGTTCAACGTGCTCGAATGGGGCGTCGACGTCGACGAGAACTTCGACGGCGTGCGCAACGCCAAGAACCTGTACCGGCAGGACCGCGCCAAGATGAAGGACGGCAATTTCACCGGCATCGCCGGCATTCCCAACCAGGACATCGCGATGTGGGAGGGGATGGGGAAGATCTCCGACCGCTCGGCCGAGCGCCTCGGCGCCAGCGACGTCGCGGTCGCCGCCTTCCGGCGCCTGATGGTGGAAGCGGCGCGCGCGATGCGCGACACCGGCGAGGCGATCGGTACGGCTGACCCGCACGTCGCGCATGCGACGATCTCCTCGTTCGAGGGCGTGGTGCCGAAGACCGTGAACTGGCGCACGCTCGGCGGCGGCAGCGAAAGCGGAGCGCAGGAGATGCAGATCACCGCGGCCGAGTGACGCCGCGTTCGGACTTGGCTACAGTCAAACGATCAACGACGCTTCAAAAAACGTCATAGGGGAGGACAGATGAAGACGACAACAATGGCGCTCGCGCTCGCGGCGCTGATCGGCGCGGCGCAGGCAGCGTCGGCCGAGGACACGGTCAAGCTGGCCGTCGGCCAGCGCGGCAACTGGGACACCTCTGTGTCCGAGATCGGCCAGCAAGCCGGCATCTTCAAGAAGCACGGCCTCAAGCTCGAGATGGTCTATACCAACGGCTCGGGCGAGACGCAGCAGGCGGTGATCTCCGGCAGCGTCGATCTCGGCATTGCCGGCGGCATCATGGGCGCGCTCAGCGCCTATTCGAAGGGTGCGCCGCTGCGCATCATCAGCGCCGAGACGACCGGCGCCGGCGATCTCTACTGGTACGTGAAGAAGGATTCGCCGATCAAGTCCATCAAGGACGCGAACGGCCACACCATCGCCTATTCGACCAACGGCTCGTCGACCAACGGCGTCGTCCTCGCCTTCATCAAGCAGTACAAGCTCGACACCGCGAAGGCGGTGGCGATGGGCGGCCCGTCCGCCAATATCACCGCGGTGATGACCAATCAGGTCGATATCGGCTGGGCGGCGCCGCCGTTCGGGCTCGACCAGCTCGACAAGGGCGACATCCGCATGATCGCGACCGGCAACGACGCCGAGGTGTTCAAGGGCCAGACGGTGCGCGTCAACATCGCCAACGCCAACTATCTCAAGGCGCACGAGGACGTGGTCAAGCGCTACATGCAGGCATACCGCGAGACGGTCGCCTTCATGTACAAGGACCCGAAGGGGCTCGAGCTCTATTCCAACTGGCTGAAGATCTCCATCGCCAAGGCCAAGCGCACGCGCGACGATTTCTTCAAGCCGCCGGCGATCGAGCCGGACAAGATCGTCGGCCTCGACCAGATCGTGAAGGACGCGGTCGACCTGAAATTCACGGCGAAGGAGCTCACCAAGGAGCAGCTCGCCGACCTGATTCGAATCCCGCCGCGCTGATCGCCCTGGCGTGAGAAAAATTGCGGCCGCGGATCGCCTCCGCGGCCGCATTCGTTTTCGTGGCGTCTCAGGCCGGTTTCTTGGCGTCGAGGCGTTTGCTCAGCCGCGCCATGTCGACGAGCATGCGTTCGTGCGTGCCGGCGCCGATCTCCTCGTTTTCGTCGCGGGCGCTGACGTCGAACTCGATGCGGCGGCCGTCGACCTTCGTCACCGTCGCGGTCGCCGTCACCTGGTGGCCGACCGGCGTCGCCGCGAGATGGCGCACATTGACCACGGTGCCGACTGCACTCTCGCCCGGCTCGAGATAGTCGCGGATGGCGTTGAGCGCCGCGTTCTCCATGATCGTCACCATCATCGGCGTGGCGAAGACCTGCGGCAGGATGGCGTCCTTGAACTGGTTGGCAAGATGGTTCGGCATCACGCGCAGCGTGAAGATGCCGGTCGCACCGATGGGGATCGGACGCATGGTTCTAAACCTCCACAGGCTGCACGTGGCTGACGGCCGACGCCAGCACGATCAGCAGTAGACCGGAGATGGCGATCGGCGCAAAGGCCAGCGCCGCCACGCCCGTAATGTCCCACAGCGCGCCGCTGATGATCGGGATGATGACGGCGCAGGTGTAGCTGATCGTGAACATCGCGGCCGTGACGCGATGTACGTCGTCCGGCGGGCTCAGGAGCGGCGGCAGCGCCAGCACGAGGATCAGGATCGAGGCGGCCGCAAAGCCCTGCAGGCTCGCCGCCGCGACCACGACGGGGCCGGAGCCGAAGACGATGCCCGCGGTGGCGACGATGCAGAGCGCGCCGACCGCCATGATCGGCCACGCCTTGAGTTGAAGCTGGCGCGCGAACATCAGCAGCAGCGCCGAGGCGGGCAACTGCCCGGCATTGAGCCCGGTCAGCGCGGCGCTGATCCATTCGCCCTGACCGTGCGCACGCAGATAGTCGGGAATGAAGGCGTTGGTGGCGAAATAGACGGCGTTGACCGTGCCGAGCATCACGCCGAGGCGCCAGATCAGGAGATTGCGCCAGTCGGGCCACCAGCGCCGCCTGACCGCCGCGCCGGCGATCGGCGCGGGCGGCGGCGCCAGCACGCCGATGACGAGCGCGATCACGACGACCGGTACGCTCCAGAACACGAATCCCCATTGCCACGAGCCGACGAGCGGCAGCACGAAGGGGATGGTCAGCGCGACGGGCAGCGTTTCGCCGATCAGCAGGCCGTTCGTGTAGACCGCGGTGGCGAAAGCGATGCGGTCGGGGACCCAGGCGCGCACTGCCGACGGCATCGTCACCTGCATGACGGCGACGCCGGCGGCGCTGGCGATGGTCATGGCATAGAGCCAGCCGATGCTCGGGAACAGGCCGCGCAATGCGCCGCCGATGGCGGTGGCGAGCAGGCCGACAACCAGCGCCCAGCGCACGCCGAGCTTGGCCACGATCAGCGAGCCGGGCACGGCGGCGGCGGCGAGCAGCATCGATGGCAGGCCGGTGAGGATGCCGACCTGCGTCGCCGACATCATCAGTTCGTCATGGATCAGCGGAATGACCGGCGGCACCGCAAGAATGGTCAGCCGCAGGGCATTGCCCGCGAGCCAGAGCAGGAGCAGCGCCATCAGCACGCGGCTGCGCGAGACGGTCTGGGCGGCGAAGGAGGCAGCCGGCATAGGCGAGGTCACGTCTTTGGATTCCCGGGCAGAAGAGCCGTGCACATAGCACGGGGGCAGGGCGGCAAGGCCTTAGGGTGCGGTCAAAGGGGGATCAACCGCCGATTGCAGTCATAAAGGAGACGATGCCACAATCCGCCATGCACGGGCGCATGGGCACATCGCAGGATCGCATCGCGGGCGGCGGCCGGCAGGCGCTCGCCCTGCTGCGCGACATCGCCTTCCACGCCGGCCGTGGCGGCGTCGTCACCGCGGCGTTCGTCGCCGCGGGCGCCGTTCTCGAAGGCGTCGGGCTTGCCCTGATCGTGCCATTGCTCGGCGTCGTCATCTCTCCGGCCGCGCCGACGGCGCCGTCCGGACGGTTCGAGCGCGCCGCGGACCAGGCCTTCGCGCTTCTCGGCGTCGAGACGCAGATCGGCCGCCTCACCGTGCTGTTGCTCGTGCTCGGCTTCGTCGTGGCGACGCGCGCGGCCGTGTTCGCCATCCGCGATCTCAGGGTGGCGCGGCTGCAGATCGGCTTCGCCGAATCCTTGCGCCTGCGGCTCGCCGAGCGGCTCGCCGCCGCGTCATGGCCGCAATTGATGCGTCTGCGCTACGCGCGCATCACGCAATTGATGAGCGAAACGCAGGGAGTCGGCGGGGCCGCCAACATGCTGCTGCGGATCGCGGTCGGCGCCGCGATGCTGGTCGTGCTGACGATCCTCGTCACGGCGCTGTCGCCACTGCTGATGCTTGTCGTGCTGATCCTGCTCGCCGCCCTCGGCGTGATGATGCTTCCGCTCATCCGCCGCGCCCACGGCCTCGGCGCGGACATGGCGCGCGGCAACTTCTCGCTGATGGACACGACGGCGCAGTTTCTCGGCGGCCTGAAACTCGCGATCGGCCAGAACCTGCAGCCGGCGTTCCTGTCGGAATTCCGCCGCACCGTCGACCAGCTGTCCGCGCGGCAGATCGACTTCGTCCGGCGGCAGACGCTGACGCGGGCGGCGACGACACTGCTGACGACGGTCTCCGCCGGACTGCTCGTGCTCGCGGGAGTCGGCGTCTTCCATGCCACGTCGGCGACCTTGATCGCGCTCGTCCTGGTCATCGTCCGCATGACCGGGCCGGCAATGCAGATCTACCAGGATTTGCAGGCGCTGGCGCGGGTGCTTCCGTCTTACGCGAACTTGCGTGCGCTCGATGACGAGCTCGCGGCGCTGCCGCGCGCGCAGGCGCCCGATCGTGCCGCGGCCCCGCTGCCCGACGGGCCGATCGAATTCCGCGCCGTCACCTATCGGCACGGCGAAGGCGATGCGGCCGAGCGCGGCGTTTCCGCACTCGATCTCGTCATCGAGCCCGCCGAATGCGTCGGCATGACCGGGGCGTCCGGCGCCGGCAAGACGACCTTTGCCGATCTTCTTGCCGGGCTGCTGACGCCGCAGGGGGGCGGCATCAGCATCGGTGGTGTTCCGCTCGCCGCGGCGGCGCTCGACGCCTGGCGCGCAAGCATCGCCTATGTGGCGCAGGATGCCTTCCTGTTCCACGACAGCGTGCGACGCAATCTCGCCTGGATGGCGCCAGAGGCGAGCGAAGAGGCGATGTGGCGGGCGCTGGAGATCGCCGGCGCTGCCGATCTCGTCCGCCGGATGGACACCGGCCTCGAGACCGTCGTCGGCGAGCGCGGCACGCTCGTGTCGGGCGGCGAAAGGCAACGCCTGGCGCTGGCGCGGGCAGTGTTGCGCGCGCCGCGCGTCCTCATCCTCGATGAGGCGACGAGCGCCATCGACGCCTCCGGCGAGCGGGCCATCCTTCAGCGGCTGCGGGCGCTCGACCCCCGGCCCACGATCGTCCTGATCGCGCACCGCGCTGAAAGCCTGGCGCTGTGTGACCGGGTGCTCACCTTGGAAGACGGCCGCGTCGCGGCCGCTCAATCCCCCGCGACGTCCGCCCCGACATAGGCGATGCGCAGCATGTTGGTCGCGCCCGGAGTGCCGAGCGGCACGCCGGCGACCACGATCACCCGTTGCCCGGCCTTGGCGAAGCCTTCACGGAAGGCGATACGGCAGGCACGCTCCACCATGTCGTCCTGGTCGTGCGCGTCCTCCGTGACGACGCAGTGCACGCCCCAGACGGCGGCGAGCCGCCGCCCGGTCGACATGTTCGGCGACAGGGCCACGACCGGCGGGCGCGGCCGTTCGCGCGCGACCCTGAGCGCGGTGGAGCCGGACGCGGTCCAGCAGATCACCGCAGCGAGATCGAGCGTGTCGGCGATGTGGCGCGCGGCGTCCGCGATGGCGTCGGCGCCGGTCGGCTCCGGCACGGCGCGTTGCGCGTCGATGATGCCGCGATAGATCGGATCGTTCTCGGTCTCGCGTGCGATGCGGTTCATCATCGACACCGCTTCGACCGGATACTGCCCGGCCGCCGATTCCGCCGACAGCATCACCGCGTCGGCGCCCTCATAGATGGCGGTGGCAACGTCGGACACTTCGGCGCGGGTTGGCACGGGAGTCGAGATCATCGACTCCAGCATCTGCGTCGCCACCACGACCGGCTTGCCGGTGGCGCGGCCCATGCGCGTCATTTGCTTCTGGACAGCCGGCACCTTCTCGAGCGGCATCTCGACGCCGAGATCGCCGCGCGCCACCATCAATGCGTCGGCGAGGTCGAGAATCTCCGACAGCCGGTTCACGGCCTGCGGCTTCTCGATCTTGGCCATCACCGCGGCGCGGCCGCGGGTGATTTTCTTGGCCTCGGCAATGTCCTCCGGCCGCTGGACGAACGACAGGGCAACCCAGTCGATGCCGGCGTCGAGCGCGGCCTCGAGGTCGGTACGGTCCTTTTCGGCGAGCGCGGAGAAAGGGATGGTCGAGTCGGGCAGGCTCACACCCTTGCGGTCCGAGAGTCTGCCGCCGACCTCGACGCGCGTGACCATGCGCTTTGGCTGTGCCGCGGTGACGGTGAGGCGCACTTTGCCGTCGTCGATAAGGAGCGTGTGGCCGGGTTCGACGCCGGCGAAGATCTCCGGGTGCGGCAGGTAGGCGCGCGTCGCGTCGCCCTCTGTGGCATCGCTATCGAGCACGAAGGTGTCGCCGGTCTTCACGCTCGCCGAGCCGCCCTTGAATGTGCCCAGGCGCAGCTTGGGGCCCTGAAGATCGACGAGAATGCCGATCGGCCGGTCATTGTCGCGCTCGACGCCGCGGATCATGGCGACGAGCTCGCGCATGCGATCGGGCGAGGTGTGACTCATGTTGATGCGGAAGACATCGGCGCCGGCATTGAACAACTTGCCGATCATCTCCGGGCTCGACGATGCGGGCCCGAGCGTGGCGACGATCTTGGTGCGGCGCAGACGTCTCATTTCTTCCCACCTTCCGGTGCGCTCGGAGTCGACGGCGGCCGGCCCGGCCGCGGCGGCACCAGAGGCTGCGGTGCCCCCGGTGCCATCAAGGTGCGTCCCGGCCCTTGCTCGGCAGTGTCGGTCAACTGCACCGTCCACGAGCGCTGCTCGCCGGTGTCGACCTCAAAGAAGCCGGTGCGGTCATAGCCGCGGGCCAGGCAATTGTCGGTCCCGCGGATGGTGAACTCCTTGTCGCGCGAGCACATGAAGGCGCGTCCCGACCATTCGCCGCCGCGGTCGTAGTCGACCGCGTAGATGTAATAGTACCGCGCGACCAGCGCGCCGCGCAGCAGGGTGTCGCAAGATCGCGGAGAGATGTTCCACCAGCCTTCCGTGGTCCAGCCCTCGGCGTCCTTGTAGCCGATGGCGACGCCGACGCGGCTGCCGGTGTTGTTGCAGAGGCGGAAGTCGGCCCATGCCGGCAGCGCGGAGATCAGGACGAACAGCACAGCGGCCGCGGCGGCGCGGGCAGAAGATCGAAAGAAGCGCCGGGGTGCGGAAAAAGCCAATGCGTTCACGTGCCGTCGGTTTCGATTGCGCGGTTTGTCGCGCGGTGGATCAAGGTGTGTCAACGACGATGGCGCGGAAGTCGTTCACGTTGGTGTAGGTCGGGCCGGGCTCGAGCAGGTCGTCCAGCCGCGTGAAAAAGCCCGTGGAATCGTTGTCGGCGAGGAAGGCGGCAGGATCGAGACCGAGCGATCGCGCCCGGGTGACAGTGGCGCCGTCGATGTAGGCGCCGGCGGGGTCGGTGGCGTTGCCGCCGCCGCCGTCGGTGCCGTCGGTGTCGCCGGCAATGGCGGCAACGCCAGGCATGCCGGCAAGCTCGCTCGCCAGCGCCAGCGCGTATTCCTGGTTCGGCCCGCCGCGGCCCTGGCCGCGGATCGTCACGGTGAGCTCACCGCCGGACATGATGACCGCGCGTTTGCCCTGAGCACGCAGGTCGTGCGCGAGCCTCGCATGGGCGGCGGCGACCGCGCGCGCCTCGCCCTCCACGCGGTCGCCGAGGAAAACGACGTCGTAGCCCGCAGCCTTGGCCGCGCGCTCCGCCGCGGCGAGCGCATCGGCGGGCCGCGCAGCGAGCGTGAAGCTCGTCGACGCGAAGACCTCGTCGCCGGGCTTCGGCGACTCGTTGGCGGGATCGGCGAGCGCCCGCGTCACCGCGTCCGGCACCGCGAGTGAATACTTGGCGACGATGGCGCGCGCCTGCTCGAGCGTCGAGGGATCGGGCACGGTGGGCCCCGAACCGATCACGGCGGGATCGTCGCCCGGCACGTCGGAGATGGCGATGGTCGCGACCTTGGCCGGAAAGGCGTGGCGCGCCAGCCGCCCGCCCTTGATGCGCGAGAGGTGCTTGCGCACGGTGTTGATCTCGCCGATGTGCGCGCCGCACTTCAGGAGCGCGCGCGTTACCGCCTGCTTGTCGGCGAAGGTGATGCCGTCGGCCGGCGCGATCCAGTTCGCCGAAGCCCCGCCCGACATCAGCACGAGCACGAGGTCGTCGGTTCCTGCACGATCGGCGTGCGCGAGCGCGCGCTCGGCCGCGGCGAGCCCGGCCGCGTCGGGGATCGGATGGCCGGCCTCGATCATCTCGACGATCCGCGTCGGACGTCCGTAGCCATGGCGAGCCACCGCGATCCCGGCAAGCCTCTCCGGCGACAGCCCGCGCTCGTCGAGATAGATGCGCTCCGCCACCTCGGCCATGGAGCCGGCGGCCTTGCCCGCCGCGAGCAGGACGACGCGGCCCGTGGGCGCCTCAGGCAGCAGTCGCGGCAGGAACGCGGCCGGATGGGCCGCGGCGACGGCGGTCGTAAACAGCGAATCGAGGAAGGCACGCGCGTCCTGCATGGGACCGGATACGGCCCATTTTTGCCGCCTATGGCAAGATGGCCGGGCGGCAATTATCTTCTCCCGCAACCGCCGGAGGCCGCGATGGACAGGATGGACGACAAGACCCGCACCGAGCTCGAGGCAGCCGTGTACCGCCGCCTGGTCGAGCACCTGCGGACACGCACCGACGTGCAGAACATCGAGCTGATGAATCTCGCCGGCTTCTGCCGCAATTGCCTGTCCAACTGGATGAAGGACGCCGCCGACGCCAAGGGGCTCGCCATGAGCAAGGACGAGAGCCGCGAGGTCGTCTACGGCATGCCCTATGAGGAGTGGCGCGCCAAGCACCAGAAGGAGGCCTCGCCCGCGCAGCAGGCCGCCTTCGAGAAGGCCAAGCCACAGCATTAGGCCGATTGGCGCTCTTGCGGCTGGCAAGCCCTTTCTTGTTCCAAATCACCGCGTGTGGACAGCGTGGATGACCCGCCACGCGCCTTGACCCCACGGCGCGCAAATCCGAATGCTCCTTCCTTGAAGCGACGGCGCGTGGCGTCGTGTGCGCCCCGTGAGTTGAAGGAGAGACCGATGGCCAGTTCCGCAGCCGAGAAGTTCGAAGACGAAGGCGCAGCGGAGAAGGCCACAACCGCCTTCGCCCGCGACCAGCTCAAGGCCGTCATCGAGCGCATCGAGCGGCTCGAGGAGGAGAAGAAGGCGACCTCCGACGACATCCGCGACGTCTACGCCGAGGCCAAGGGCAACGGCTTCGACGTCAAGGCGCTACGCACCATCGTGCGTCTGCGCAAGCTCGACACCGACGAGCGCCGCGAGCAGGAAGCCGTGCTCGAGACCTACATGCACGCGCTCGGAATGATCCAGTAATCCGCTAGCCTGCCGCCGGCGCGAGCACCGACTTCAGGAGCTCGCTCGCGCCGCTCCACAGGATCTGCGTGCCGAGGCAGAACAGGATGAAAGCCGACAGCCGCACGGCGATGTCGGTGCCGGCGCGGCCGAGCAGCTTCTCAATCCGGTCGGAGAAGGCGAAGCAGACATAGATGCCGACGGCCATGACGATCGTCGCGGCCAGTCCGGCGACGACGAAGCGCGCCTCCTGGCTGAAATCGATCGAGACGCCACGCGAGAAGCCGAGGCTGATGAGCACGCTGATGGTGCCGGGGCCGGTCGTCAGCGGCAGCGTCAGCGGATAGAAGGCGAGTCCCGCATATTCGACCTTGCCCTTCGCTGGCGCGGCATCCTCCTCCTTGCGATTGCCCTCGTTCAGGAGCTTCCAGCCGGCGACGGCGACGATCAGCCCGCCGGCGACGCGCAGGACGGGGATCGAGATGCCGTAGAATTTCAGCACCAGGGCGCCGAGCAGGAAGGCGCCGGCCATCACGCAGAACGAGTTGATGGCGACGCGGCGCGACAGCGAGCGCCGTTCGGCGAGGCTGGCGCGGCTGGTCATGCTGAGGAAGACGAGCGCGGTGCCGAGGGGATTGACGATCGGAAACAGTGCCGCGAGCACCAGCAGGAAGGTTTCGAGCATCGTTGTCCCGGGTGAGGGCGCTGAGTCGCGGGTAGCAGGATAGCGCCGACCCGGCGCACCCGCGAGGGTGCTCGGCCCGTCAGGCTTGATCCGATAGCGGAAACGCTAATCCAGCGACGCTGTGCGGGCGCGGACGAAGGTCGCGGTGGCGAGGAAGGTCACGGCGTTGCCGGAGAAGCGCGCGGTCTGCATGGCGGACAACGGATCGGCGGAGAAGGCCATGGCCACGGCCTGCGCCGGCTTGTGCAGCAATTCCTCGAAGCCGCGCGGATCGACGTCGCCCATGCGCGTCGTCGTCATCGAATGACTGACGCTCGGCGTCAGCATCGCCGCGCGCAGCCATGGGCTGTCGAGCCGTTGCGCGCCGCTGGTCATGGCAGTGAAGGCGCCCGGGCCCGCCTTGGCGACGACGGTGGTGTTGGGCGTCGCCGCGAATTGGCGCGTCTCGGGCGCCACCTCGGCGGCCACGGCCACCGCCTCGCTCGCGCCGGCGCCCATCGCTTTCGCGCGGGGGGCGGGGACGGTGGGTGTCTCCGGCGCATAGGCGAGCGCCTCGATCCCGGTCGAGCCGGTGACGGCGCGCCCGGCCGAAGCGACCTCAACCGGCTTCGGCTTCTCGGCCTTCGCCAGCGCCGCCAGCGGATCGGGCGCCGTCTGCCACAGGCCGCGTGCATCGAACATGTTGGGACCGAGCGAGGCCATCGCGTAGGTCGCGCCGGCCGGCTTCGGCGCTGCCTTCGCCGCCGCAACCGTCATCGCCGCCTGCGGCCGCGCCGCCGGCAGCGGCACGATGCGCTGGGTCTCGACCGGCTTCACGCCTTGCGCGCTCGCGACCGTCATGCGGCCCGTTCGCGGCGTCGCCACCGCGGCCGCCGCCTCGGCGCTGTCGCCTGCGTCCTCGACATCCTGGCCGCCGTAGATCTTCGCCACCAGCATACGCTTCTGTTTAAGCGCGACGTTCTCCGCCACGCGCTCCTGCGACTCGCTGATCGCGCCGTGCGCGAGCGCCTGCTCGAGCGACAATTTGTTCGGCGATTGCCCGCGCGCTTCGGCATCGGCGAGCGCCAGCGCAAAGCCCGGCAGCGGCCGGCCCTCCGACGACACATGCACGGTGCGGCCGTCGGGGAAGACCTTCGAGAGCTGCGCATAGGTCATGCGCGGCCAGTGGCGGATATTGCCGGTGTCCATGTGCACGAACGGCGAGCCGGACGACGGATAGAAGCCGACGCCGCCGCGCTGCAGGCGGAGCCCGATCTCGCGCAGCTTGGCCAGCGGCACGCCCGGAACATAGAAATCCATTGCATGGCCGAGCGTGTGCTCGCTCAGCTCGGCGACTCCGGACGCTGACGAGCGCCCGCGCAGCATCGCGTTGGTGTTCGGCGAGCGATAGCCGCACACGACCTCGATGGGCGCCATCGCGCCGACCTCGCGATAGACCTCCCACAGCACATCGAACAGATGCGGGTCCATGCTGGTCGACTGTTCCTTACGCCAGTCGCGCATGAACCAATCGAGCTTCTTCAGCGCCGCGTCGTCGTAACGGCCGTTGCGCTTGAAGGTGACGGTGATGTCTTCGCCCGTGTGCAGGTGATGGAAGGTCAGCGTGCGCGTGTCGCCCTCGGCGACCGCGTTTTGCAGCGAGGCGTTGGCGCCGAGGAGGATCGTGGCGGCGAGCGCCAGGCTGACGCCCGTGCGCGCGACCGTGCTCGACAGGAACAACTGTCGCGCCAAACTCAAAGACACGTGTAAAGCCCGTACAATTCGACGCCCCACCGATGGCCGCGAGCGAAGGAGCGTCGCCGCGACTGCGTTTCGAGTGTTGACGGGATCGGTTAACGAGACCTTGACGGTCTCGTCGTTCCCCCGGGAGTGCGGGTTTTTACTGTTGAAGCGTGGCGGAAAATGGCCGAGCGCGCGGCGCGGCTGCGGCAACGCGATGGAACTTCGGTCTCATCGCACCGCGCGCGCGATCTTTTTCAATTGCGCCGCGAGCGGGTTGCCGGTGTGGCCTAAAAGTCTGGAACTATAGTTCCGCGATGCATTAACGCGAGCGCATGCAAGGCCGCACGTGCCCTCTCCCCTTGTGGGAGAGCGCAGCCGCAGCGGCGCTGTCAGAAAGAAAAAGAATAGGTGAGGGGGGCTTCCCCCTCACCTATCGGAATTCGTGGAGAGTCTCTCAATGCGTCGACCAGTGCTGCGCGGCGCTGCTGTCCGCGCTTACCTGAACAGCTTGTCGAAGAACGCGAACGGGTTCTGCGCTTCGCGGCGCTCGACCCGGCGCAGGATCTCCTGGTTCGCCTTGTCGGTCGACAGGTCGCGCTTGGGATCCTGCGGCGGCGCGACGTCGGCGACGCGGCGCTCATCGCTGTGCAGGATCGAATGGATGCGGGCGTCGAAGCCGTAGAGGTCCTCGTCGACGTGCATTTTGCCGGCCTCGTCGACGTACACCGTCTGGTAGGTCAGATGCACCATCGGCTGCTTCTGGAGATTATAGGTCTTCTCCTCCTGGCCGAACATGCGGTCGAGCTGGCGCTCGTTCGGCGTCGGTCCCGCCATCGCCAGCGACAGCATCACCTCGCCGAACTTGGTCGGATCCTGCACGCGCATGCAGCCGTGGCTGAAGGCGCGCTTGTCGTAGGAGAACAGCTTCTTCTCCGGGGTGTCGTGCAGATAGACCTGGAACTTGTTCGGGAAGGCGAACTTGATGCGGCCGAGCGCGTTCGCCGCGCCCGGCGGCTGCACGACGTTGATATGTCCGTCCGGACCCTGCTTCACCTCGAGGCCCATGCGGTCGAAGATCTGCGGGTCGCTGGCATAGAGCGGCAGCAATTCGTTCTGGATGATCGACTGCGGCACGTACCAGGACGGGTTGACGATAATGTGCTGCATCGGCGCCGAGACGAGCGGCGTCGGCGTCTGCGGCTTGCCGGAGACGATCTTGGTCGTCCACACCTGGCGGCCGTCCTGAACGACCTTGAGCGTGTAGTCCGGGATGTTGACCATCACATAGGTGCGGCCGAGGTCGCGCGGCAGCCAGCGCCAGCGCTCCATGTTGGCGCGCACGCGCGCGACGAGATCGCCGGGCTTCGGCCCGTTGATAACGGCGATGGTCTGTGCGTCGACGATGCCGGACGGCTTCATGCCCTTGCGGAATTGCACCGAACGCACGGCGTTATAGAGGGCCTTGTCGTAGAGGATGTCCGCCGGCTTGCCGTGCAGGCCGAGCTTCTCGCGCAGCTGCGGCACGCGCGCGTCCTTCATGCCGAACTTGATCGTCGGGCCGTCCGGGATGCGGGCGGGGCCGACGTCGGCCGAGGCGTTACCGGTCCGCAGCTCGGCGAGCTTCGCCTTGAGCGCGCGGAAGCCCTGGCTCGGAGGATTGTAGCTCTCGATCGCCGCCCCGGCGTCGGAGGCGCTCGCCAGCTTCTTCAGCACGTCATCCGGATCGGGCGTGTGGTCGCCATACTCGACCTCGGCCGAGACGCGGGTCGGCGCGATGCGGCCGACAGCGAGATGGCGCGTATAGGTGAGCACGGATTCGGTGAGCTTGAGGTCGCCGGCGGCGAGCGCGTCGGCGCCATTGATGGTGCCGAACTCCGGCACCGGATAGTCGGCGACGTCGAGGCCGTCATCCGCTGCGTTCTTCAATTTGCCGATCGCAGCCTTGGCCTGCGCGGTCAGCCGTCCTTCATGGACCCACAGCGGCGCATAGCCGCGCGCGGCGTAGAAGGCCTCGATGGCGCGGCGGTCGGCGGGGCGCTCGATGCGCTTGTCGAGCTGCTTGGAGGTGACGATTTCCTTGAGCTTCGGCGCGATCTGCGCGTCGCTCGCCGAGAACATGCGGTCGAGCGCGCCGGACAAGTCGACGCTGCTCTTATTGTCCGCTTCGCGCGCGGGAGCGGGTTCGGGGGCCGGAGCCGGCTCGGGACGAGCCGTGGCCGGTTGCGGCGCGGGCGCGGCCTCGTGACGGGGCGGCAGCGCCTGCGCGCGGGCGGCAGGCGGCGGCTCCTGTGCGGGCTCGTGATGACGGATGACGCGGCCGTTCAGCGACGGCGGCGCGGGATAGACGGTCTCGACGCGCGGCGCGGCCGCGACAAAGGTTGGGACGGCGACGGCCGCAGCCAGGATGGTGCCGGCCAGCAATCGGTCGAACCGGGTCGCACGCATAACTTTCAACTCCACCACACGACGGACTATAAAATGTGCCGCGGTCCATTAACCGTAGGGCTTGGGTTTCGGGCGCTCTCATTATGCGCCGACGCAGCGCGGCAATGTACCAATTTCGCCGGCCGGCGCCGTTTAATTCGCATCAAAGCTAACGGCGCGGCGCGTGATTAAGATTTTAATCGATAAAAGTTTACGCGTTCACCTTAACGGAGCGGTGGCGCGCCTTACGCGACCTCGCCGACCGGCGCGCCGTCGTCGAGGCCGAGGCTTTCGAGTTTGCGGTAGAGGGTCGACCGGCCGATTTTCAGCCGCCGCGCCACTTCCGACATCTGTCCTTCGTGATGAGCAATGGCGAAGCGGATTGCCTCGCGCTCGATCTCCTCGAGCGGGCGCACGTGGCCGGCCGGGTCGGTGAGGCGCAGGGTCGCGGGGGCGGCGTTGCGGGCCTCGCCGGGCCACTCGCCGAGCAGGACAGGCTGCGGCGGCAGGGCAGGCTGGGTCGGCGCCGCGTCGCTGTCGATGAGCGCCGACACCTGGGGGAATTCGTCGGCGCCGATTTCCTCGCCCTCGGCCAGCACCACGGCGCGGAAGACGGCGTTCTCGAGCTGGCGCACATTGCCCGGCCAGCGGAAGCCCGAAAGCAGACCCATCGCTTCGGCCGAGACGGCGCGCACGCGCTTGCCTTCCTCGGCGGCAAAGCGAGCAAGGAAATGCCGCGTCAGCGGGGCGATGTCCTCCGGCCGGCGGCGCAAGGGAGGCACCGTCACCGGGAAGACGTGCAGGCGATAGAACAGGTCCTCGCGGAAGCGGCCCGCCTTCACGTCGGCGATTAGATCGCGATGCGTCGCCGAGACGATGCGCACGTCGACCTTGACGGGCCGGCGGCCTCCCACCGGCTCGACCTCGCCCTCCTGGAGCGCGCGCAGGAGCTTGACCTGCGCCGGCAGCGGCAGTTCGGCGACCTCGTCGAGGAAGAGCGTGCCACCGTCGGCCTCGACGAACTTGCCGGCGTGCTTCTCGGTGGCGCCGGTGAAGGCGCCTTTCTCGTGGCCGAACAGGATCGACTCGACGAGGTTCTCCGGCAGCGCACCGCAGTTGACCGCGACGAAGGGCTTGGCGCGCCGCGCGCCGGAGCCGTGAATCGCTCGCGCCAGCAATTCCTTGCCGGTGCCGGATTCGCCTTCGATCAACACCGGGATGGCGGAGGCTGCGGCCTTCTCCGCGGCGCGCAGCACCGGACCCATCGCCGGCGAATGCGTGACGATGTCGGAAATGGCGAATGTGCCGTCCTGGCGCTTCTTCAGGCGCTGCAATTCGCCGGCGAGGCGACGCGTCGCCAAGGCATTGGCAAGGGAGACTTGCAGCCGCTCGGGGCTCGCCGGCTTGACCACGAAGTCGGTGGCGCCGGCACGCATCGCCGAGACGACATTGTCGATGCCGCCATGCGCGGTCTGCACGATGACCGGCACGTCGGCGCCGGCCTCGCGTAGCCGCCCCAGCACGCCGAGGCCGTCGAGATCGGGCATGACGAGATCGAGGATCAGGCAGTCGATGCGCCTGCCGATGTCGCCGGTTACGGCGCGCACGGCGGCGTCGCCGCCGTCGACAGTCACAGCCTCATAGCCGAACCGCTGGACCAGGGATTCGACGAGGCGGCGCTGGACCGGATCGTCGTCGGCGATGAGGATGACGTCGGGCATCGAGCACTCCGGGACTGACGGACTCAACCTGTACCGATTTGGCGCACTCTGGCCCCGCAGGCTTAACGGCGCGTTACCCTATGCCGTCGGCTAGCGCCCTCGCCGTAGCCCACCTCGTTCGTTCCCGCGGCGCGGGAACCCAGGCTTTGTCGGGGGGCACAACCCATCTGGGTCCCCGCTTTCGCGGGGACGAACGGAGAAGGTTGAACGGCCGCCCGGCGCGCCCGATATTGAGCCTTCGCCCGTCCCATCCGCACGGAATCATTCATGCCCGCCCGTTCTGCCGCCAAGCCGAAGCCCAAAGCCGCCCCGAAGGCCGATCGCAAGCTGGGGGCGCTGCCCGAATGGAACCTGAACGACCTCTACCGCGGCATGGACGATCCGGCGGTGAAGCGCGATCTGGAGCGGGGCGACGCCGACTGCGGTGCGTTCGAGACCGACTTCAAAGGCAAGCTCGCCGCGTTGGCCGGGCAGGGCGGGGCGAAACTCGCCGAGGCGGTGAAGCGCTATGAGGCGATCGACGACCGTCTCGGCCGGCTCTACTCCTACGCCTCGCTGCTCTATGCCGGCGACAACAGCGATCCGGCGCGCGCGAAGTTCTACGGCGACGTGCAGGAGCGCATCACCAACGCCTCGATCCATCTCCTCTTCTTCACGCTCGAGTTGAACCGCATCGACGACGCCGTGCTCGAGGCGGCGATGGCCGATCCGGCGCTCGGCCATTACCGGCCGTGGCTCGAGGACCTGCGCAAGGAGAAGCCTTACCAGCTCGAAGATCGCGTCG
>Ga0265342_10001366_pt1 | contig 22832 bp, 12 predicted proteins | sample 4CB327metaG_FD_203125 | JGI IMG/M metagenome (GOLD analysis project Ga0265342, IMG submission 203125) | Rhizosphere microbial communities from Carex aquatilis grown in University of Washington, Seatle, WA, United States - 4-CB3-27 metaG | ecosystem: Host-associated > Plants > Roots >... | reverse complement strand
CGCCGCCGGCCTCAACAGTGACGGTAGTAGAAGACGCCTCGCCAACTTGAAGGGGCAACGTCAAGTTCACTCCGACGACGGAGCGGACATCAACATTCTGCGTGAGCTTGGAAAACCCCGGGGCAGTGACAGTGATCTGGTAGGAGTTAAAAGGTACGTTTGAGAATTCGAATTGGCCGGTCGCATTGCTGGTCCCGTTTCGATTAAGTCCGCTCACCTGGTTCGACAGATGAATCGTCGCGTTGGGAACCACTGCGCCGCTAAGGTCAGTAACCGTGCCGTGAACGGTGCCGGCATTGCCTCCTTGGGCTTGCAAAGCAAGCGCTGCCATGAACAGGAAATAACCAGGAACGAAACGAATCAACGTGCCGCGCAATAGCGACATATACAACCTCCAATAGCTCGGCTCAAAGGGAGTAGAATCAGCCGGCGCCGGTTGAGCTGCGGTCTTGTCAGGTCATCCAGAGGATGTTCCATCTCAAATCAATGCATGTGCAATTTGAACGGATCCGCCCTAATATGGGCGAATGCAGGCACAGATTGAAATCTGGATGCAGGAACGAAGTGCTAGCAGCAGGCGGGTGGAGGGCGTGTGAAGAGGTTTGGATTCCAGTACCGGACGATCGCACGAATTTCAAGAAGCTCGGGTGCGTATTGCTCAACCCGAACCAGCGCCATTACGACAGCCAGAATCAAGAACGGCACAACGGAGTGCATTACGATGCAAAGCGGGCAGCGGTCAGAGGCGCTCGAACTTGAATGCGCGTCCGCCACGTGAACCAGCGCCAGCATCATCAGCACGATTAAGCAAACAACTACGACAGCTTTCAAAGCCGTTGGCTTTGAGCCGCGAAATGTCGTCAATCGTCGCTGAAATCCTGTCACCGCAAACATCCTCAATAAGATGGTACACAGAATCGGGGTCGCAGGGGAAGGAATTGTGGTCGGGCCAAGTCACGGGAACGGCCACAGATTCCGAATAGCGGCGCACCGGACGCCTGCGGTTAGCCTTTTATTTTGAGTGGTGCAGCTCCACTTGGCGCACAAGGGCAGTACTTTGACTGGAAAGAACCGCCCTGCGCCTTTCTAATTAAAACGCCCGCCAAGACTTAGATGTAACTCTCAGAAAATGGTGCACTCGGTAATTAGGAGTTAGTCATAGGTCCGAAGTCAGCCCTCATAAATAATTTTCACGAGCAAAGCAACCCTTGATCGTTGATGTTCAAGCGTGAGATCTATATGGATTTTTTGCCGAAGGAGAATCCATGAACCATCAGCCGGCTCCTTGATTGCCAGCATGAGCACACACATCGACAAAGTTATTGAAGCAGATGTCCTGTTCACCACCAAGGCGCGTATGTCCTGTTCCCAAGCCACCGTGATTGCCGCCACTAACGCACTGGGGACCGCCTCGGTTACACTGACGCTGCCAACATTTAATGGGATCGTGATTCTCCGGCGCAGAATCATTCTCCGTCCGACGGAGCAGTTATTGATTTTATTGAGAACGCCAATTGATTTGGTTCAGTAGCGTCAGAGGTCGTTAGTTTCAGAATCGAGATAAAGAGAAGATGGAAGATCACGCTTTGATTTCACATCGGTCAATCATGCATGCATTTGCATTGGTCACAATGGCTTTGCTGCTGGCGGTTGCATCGGCGCAGGGACAAACCTCATCGCGTCCATGGATGGACAAGGCCTTGTCTACTGCAGAACGGGCTGATCTTGTCCTGAAGCAAATGACTCTCGACGAGAAGCTTGAGCTATTGCATGGCAATGGCATGGCTCACGCTGCAAACTGGCAAATGCCGCTTACGCACCTGGCGAACGGGGGTGCTGGTTATGTCGTTGGCGTTCCGCGACTCGGCATTCCGCCCATCATCATGTCCGACGCAGCGTATGGTGTGCGGGCCAGCGGTGAAAACGGGCGGTATTCAACGGCCCTTCCATCGGATGTTGCTCTTGCTGCCAGCTGGGATACGGAGGCTGCTTGCGACTATGGTGCTGTGATCGGCCGCGAACTACGCTCGCAGGGCTATAGCATGACGTTGGGCGGCGGAGTAAATATTACGCGCGACCCGAGGAATGGAAGAACCTTCGAGTATGCCGGAGAAGACCCGCTCCTTGCTGGCACTATGGTTGGCAACCTGATGAAGTGCGAACAAGCGCAACACGTGATCGGCGACATCAAACACTACGCATTGAACGATCAGGAGACCGGAAGAAACATCGTAAACGCCATCATTTCCAAACGTGCATTTCAGGAGAGTGATCTGCTGGCCTTTCACATGGCAATCAAGATCGCCGACCCAGGCGCTGTGATGTGCTCATATAACCGCATTAATGGGGACTACGCCTGCGAGAACCCCTACACTTTGCATGACACCCTGAAGCAGGAATGGGGTTTCAAAGGTTTCGTGCTTTCAGACTGGGGTGGAACGCACAGTACAGAAGCGGCAATTGCAGCAGGACTCGATCAAGAACAGCCGATGGCAGATTATCTCGGCCCCAGGCTGAAGCAGGCGGTCGAAGCGGGCAAAGTCCCAATGGCCCAGATCGACGACAGCGCGCGTCGCGTGCTGTACGCTGAATTTCTTTCCGGCATTGTGGACTATCCCGTCGAGAAGAGTGTTATCGATGTGCAGACCGGCTTTGACGTTGCGCAAAGCGTCGAAGAAAAGAGCATTGTTCTGCTGAAAAATCAAAATGCCATTCTGCCTCTGAACCCCGCAGGCGTGCACAAGATTGCTGTGATCGGCGGGCATGCCGATGTCGGCATGATCTCCGGTGGCGGTTCGGCGCAAGTCGATCCACCTGGAGGCAACGCAATTATGCCGCCGGGGAAGGGCGCCACTCATTGGCAGGACCACATCTGGTTTCCCACGTCTCCCGTCAAGGCACTGCACGTTGCAATGCCTGAAGCTCAAATTGACTTTGACGCGGGTAAGGATCTTTCAGTGGCCGCAAAGCTGGCAAAGAGTGCCGACATCGCAATTGTGTTTGCGTATCAATGGGAATCGGAGGGCATGGATCTGCCCACTCTCTCCTTGCCCGATGGGCAGGATGAACTCATAGCGCGCGTGGCTGAAGCCAATCCGCATACGATTGTGGTTCTGGAAACAGGAACTGCCGTGAAGATGCCATGGATTGATAAGGTGCAGGGCGTCGTCGAAGCATGGTACGCAGGAAGCAGCGGTCACAAAGCTCTCGCGAACGTGCTGACAGGAAAAGTAAATCCTTCAGCAAAGCTCGCAATGACTTTTCCCATCAGTGAAGATGACCTGCCTCGGCCCACAATTGCGCCCTTGCCGCCGCGAGATAAAGGGCAGGGCACTGGAGCAGTAAATGGTGAGACGCACGTCGCGTCCAGATACTCCGTTACCTACTCTGAAGGCGCGAAGGTCGGCTATAAGTGGTATCGCGCCGAGCATAAGCCGGTTCTCTTTCCTTTCGGCTTTGGGCTCTCGTACACAACTTACACGTATTCCGGCCTGAAGGTAGAGCAAGAGAAAGGTCAGGCAACCGTCAGCTTCTCAGTCAAGAACACAGGCAAGCGACCGGGAACCGAAATCGCGCAAGTGTACGCCGCGTTGCCGGATTCTGCAGGAGAAGCCTTCCGCCGCTTGGCAGGTTGGCAGCGAGTTGACCTGAAACCGGGAGAATCAAAAACAGTCAGCATCGCAATCGATTCGCAAATGCTTTCAATCTACGACGAACAGAAAATCGGGTGGACGCTGCTTCCAGGCAGCTATCAGGTATTCGCAGGTTCTTCTGAGGCCAACACTCCGCTGCAAGGAACGCTGGCGATACGATAGCTCGCGACAACGGCGGTGGCTGGCAAGCCGCCGTTCCCAACGAACCCAGCCCCGCACTTTCAGTTCAGCTGGTTGCGTCTAATGTTTTGCGCTGGTGCTTCCTCCGCTGCGTGGCTTGCCCCAGAAGATGAATGTTCCCAGCTTGGTGCCTGTCACAATATCCATGGCGCCGTCTTTGTTCAGGTCAACGGTCAGCAGTGTTGAACCTGCACCCGATCCGTTGTCGACGAACTCTGGTTCGAAGCGCGCGCCTCCGGGCGCCTTGGGATCGCGCACCGTCTTGTACCAGTAGAGGACCGGCGAGCCGAAGGGATTGGGATCAAGGTAGTCGGCGTTATGCGACCAGTATCGTTTGCCAACAACGAAATCCGGAATACCATCGCCATTCATATCCGCGAATGCGGTTCCATGCAATTCTGAGAAAACCACTCCTCCTGCATTCTCCTTCGGTGTTCCCAGATCATCCATAATCATGTGCTGCACAAATGAGATGTTGCCCTGCGCGTCGCGTTTCTGCTCATACCACGCCATCCCCCATCCATGCGCGCTCAAAGAGGTCACCACATCGTTCAGGCCGTCGCCGTTCACGTCGTAGACAGCCATCAATGCGCCGCCCCGACCAAAACGACCAAACGCCTCAGAATGATATTTCCACTGTTGATCGCTGCCCGCCGGTGGCTGTTCCCACCAGCCGTACATATTAAGGATGTCCATGCGACCGTCGCCATTAACATCGCCGATGCCGAGGCCATGAGCGGTGCCGTAGCCCTGTTCTGAAACGTGTTTCACAATCCATGGTTCGGTTGGATTGGCTGGATCTGGCTTTGCGTAGCTGACGTACCCGTCGCCCATGAAGACCACTGCGGGCTTGCCGCTGCCGTCCACATCACCCATCACGGCAATCTCGCTTTGAACATTGGACACTACCTTATACATGTCCCAGCGGCGGATTTCGCCTTTGGGATTCACGTAGAGGTAAATGCCGGCGCTCGGGCCGCCATAGGTCACGTTGACCACATCGGGCCAGCCGTCGCCGGTAAAATCTGCTGCGTACTCCACCCACCACGAATTGAAAGAAGTGGAAGGGCTGGTCGATTCAGCTAGCGCAATTTCGCTGCGCTTCGTGTAGTCAGGGCCGTAGTAAATGTATGGTCCAGATACAATGTCGAGAACGCCGTCGTGATTGAAGTCGGCGGCGGCAGCTGTCATCGAGTAGTAGAAATCGCTGATCTGCTGTTTGCGGAAGTCGGTCGCGGTTCTGTTTGCTTCTCGGACTCTCAGCCCCAGATTCGCATACGCAAAATCCTTGAAGCGGACCTCTCCAGCACCAGCCACATACAACGCGAACGGTCCATAACCGTCCTCTTCGGTTACGCCACCCGCCTCGCGGCCGTAGTTCAACACGGCGCGAACAATGTTCGCATCGTACAAGAATTCGATTGCGTTCCAGTCATTCGTCTTCAGTCCCGTGTCGGGAGCAGTGAAGGGAAGTTTGACGTTGTAGTGCGGGATATTTGCAGGGGGCGTCGGTGCATTCGAAGCCGCCGGCGGAGCCACGCGGATGAGGCCGCCACCGCGGCGAAGCCTTTCGCGCGTGAGTATCTTGCCCTGCGCATCGAGCGTAACCGAGTACGAGGGCGTGTCTCGCTCGGTTAGAGCAACCAAAATGCCTTTGTAGCCGTCCCCGGATTTTTCAATCCGGAACAGGGCCCCTGTTTCGCATCCACCGGTGCAGCGAAAATTAGCAAAGAGGGCCACGTCCTGATAAGAGCGGTCCGACATCAGCCAGCCGCCGCCGCCGTTTTGCGGAGTCCCTATCAACTCGCCGTTCTCGGCCCGCCAGTTTGCCGGGCCTAACGCGTGAAAGCCGGTCAGGCTTGAACCATTGAAAGTAGCATCTGGGCTAAACGACGGCCCCGTTGCAAACATTGGAACTGCACCAAGCAGCCCGAGGGCTGCAGAAATAAAAAAACGCCTCGCAAACATGGTTCTCCTATCCGCGTTACGCCCGAGACTCGCCTGAATCTGAATTGAAGACACTCCGGCAGGCACCTGCCGCGTTAAGTTTTACCGGATATTCTGAGGGCTTCCCGGGAAGCGTAATCCCCCACCCGTTGCATATTACACCCAGACCTGTGCTCTATGCGCAACAGTTCGCCACGCCAAATCAACGCGCCGAAGCGTCACGGAGTAACAAGTGGAATCAGAAAAGAGCGGCATGAGAAAAGCCATTTACTCCGCTGCTCGAACTTGGCGGTCGCCAGTTTCAGCGGTCCCTGACTTGTCGCGCCAGAGCGACCATCAGTAGTCTTGACCTTGTCAGCGCGATTCGAGAGAGCGTACAGTACTGTACTGTGGAGCACTCTCGGAGGCGGACATGGGGAATATTGTTGATTCAGTCCTTACTCCTGACCGAAAATCCAAAACCGAACAAGGTGCGCGCGCCGCAGAGATTCAGAAGGCTCTTTACGAAATACTAAGAAGTGCTCCGTTTCGCGCCAGCAAGCAATCCCAGCAACTCCTGCAATACATCGTCAGCCAAAGCCTTGACGGACACCTGGACCGCCTCAAAGAGCGGGTCATTGGCGCGGAGGTGTTTGGTCGCCCCGTAGATTACGACACCAATGAAGACCCAATTGTGCGGTCGCGCGCTGCCGAGGTAAGGAAAAGGCTTGCGCAGTATTACGTCGGAGAGGGAAGCGGACTTGCAATTCGAATTGAAATAAGCCCGGGATCGTATCACGCTACATTTTCCGAAGCAGGAGAATCGCGGGCGGCAAGTTCGGCTGCTGTGGGGAACGTGTTGGTTCTTCCCCATGCTCAACCTGACGCTGTTCCTCTGCTGGTGCCTCCGGATGGTAGCCAGCGTCCAGGACGCACCGTTCCAGTGCATTCGAAATCGCGCTGGTGGATTCTTGGCTGTAGCCTTGCACTCGTACTCATACTCATTGCCGGACTCGTATACAGCCGCAGACCAAAGGACCTGGTGAATCAGTTCTGGTCGCCTCTGCTCGATACCCCGAAACCCGTATTGATATATACCGGCGCGAACGCTGTTTATATGCCGAGCGCCCAATTGATTGAACGCTACAAAAACACACATCACCTGAACGAATTAGATACGGGGGGATACGAATTTCTGGTTCCAATTACGGCAGATCAGAAACTTGGCCCTGGTGATCTCCTGGAAATGAAAAACCAGTTTACGACCCTCGGAGATGTCTCGGCCAACGTCAAAGTCACCACGCTCTTGAATCGGTTAGACCATGCCTTTGAGCTCCGCTCTGGAGAGGATGTATCGTTCGGTGATCTTCGCGATACTCCTGTGATTCTGATTGGTGCTTTTAACAACGCATGGACTCTTCAGATGACTGGAGATCTGCCATTTGTGTTCGGAAGTGGACTCACCATCCGAGACCAGACTGACAAGGCGCATCAATGGCACCCCGACATTACGGCGGAGAACAACGTGCGGATGGATTATGCCCTGGTGGCTCGTCTGCCGCATTCGAAAACTGGTGGGGCGCTTATCACGATCGCCGGTATCACCCAGAGTGGCACTCGGGCGGCAGCCGAGTTCATCACTTCGTCCGAGGGACTCAAGGACTTGATGAAGTCCGCCCCGGATTCATGGGCGACTAAGAATCTGGAATTTGTCCTCCAGACAAAAGTCGTTAACGACATTCCAACGAACCCTACAATCGTCGCTGTGCGTACCTGGTAGTCAAAGCGGCTTCTTCGAATGGCGTTCCTCCAACCGCTTCAGGCTTCCTCAAAGCCTACACAGAATCCATAAACAGCAGACCCCAAATGTAGCAACGCCCATATCAGCTAACTTGTGCCCAACGGGCCAGAGAATGTGAAGGTTAATTTCATTCTCATGCTTATCCTTGACCCCTTCCATTTTCCCGATGTTCCGAATACACCAAGCCTCATTCCGTGAGCGGGCTCAAGTCCCTCTTTGGCCGTGGATTGCCCCCAAGACCTCTAAGCACCCCGTCGAACCCGGCACGTAGAGCCGCGATAGTCGAAGTGCGACCGTGCAGCACCCCATTCTGTATGTGACAGATAAATAACGATCTAGTCATGGATCGCTCTCGAACAGCACCGTACAGCACCTATACACCCTAATTCCAGTTATCGTTAACTCGCTCTGGATTTCAGCAGACCGTTTTATCGAGCTTCACCGCAAACAGATCCCCCGATCCAGGATCCCGATACTTGGCAAACAGGACAACTCAGAACGACTTAGGAGGCACCTTGAACAAGAAACGACTCATCTGGATGGCACTGCTCGCAGGTATAGCCACTCTGGGGCTGGTCATTCCAGTCACTCAAAATAGCCTGCACGCGCAGTCAAGGAGTACGACAGCTTCCCTGTCGGGCACCGTTACAGACCCGTCCGGAGCCCGGATTCCTAAAGCAACGGTCAAGCTCTCTAACCCGACCAATGGAGTTAACCGACAATCCGCAACAGGAGCCTCCGGCGATTTTTCCTTCGCCTTGCTCGTACCGGGCAGCTACACGCTGGAAGTTAGCGCTCCCGGCTTCAAAACGGCCCAGCAAGCTGACATTGTGCTCACTCCGGGAGATTCGCAGAACGTTGGGATCAGCTTGGTTGTTGGTGCAACTGAACAGATCGAGGTAAGCACGACTGGTCCGCTACTCCAGACACAGAACGCGAACGTCAGCACCGAACTCGCGTCCAAGCAAATTGAAGAGCTTCCGCTTAACCTTAGAAACGTTCTTTCCTTTGCCACGCTTGATTCCGCTGTAAACGTGCAGGGCGACCGGCAGTTGCTGGGTGCGGGGGGAAGTGAAGACACAGCCGACCAGGATTATTCCTTCCTGAATTTCGGTGGTGGCTACTTCGGAACGAACCTCTTCCTTCTCAATGGCGGTTACGATACTTCCCAAGACTGGGGGGGAGTCCTTTATGTGCCTGCGCCTGAGGATACGGAGCAAGTCAAAGTAACCAGCTATTCGTTTTCAGCCGAATACGGATTCAGCACCGGCAACGTGATCAACATGACCACCAAGGCCGGTACACACGACTGGCATTTCGTTGCCGATGAGTACATTCGCAACCAGGCTCTGGATGCCAACCTCTATTTCAACAACCTGGCAGGCACGCCGAGGGTTGCCGATCATCGCAATCAGTTCGGAGTTGCCGGCGGCGGACCGCTGTATATCCCTGGCATCTACCAGCAGCGGGACAAGACATTCTTTTTCGCCAACTACGAGGGGTTGCGTCTCAACGGCGGGCTCTCGTACGGCGCACAGGTACCCACCACGGCCCAATTGGCAGGCGACTTCTCGGCGCAGTTAACGTCAACATCCCTGGGCGTGGACTGCCTTGGACGGACGATCTTTGCCGGCGCGATCTACAACCCCTATTCCCTTTCGACGTGTCCGGGCGGAGCAGTGGTTCGCAATCCGTATGCGGGAAACAAGATCACCAATATCGACCCGCTTGCAGCCAAATTTGCTGCGGGGAATTATTGGCCGGCGCCAAAGAACCCGGGCGGTGGTTTCAACTTCAACACCACGGCAAGCGCGCCGACCACGTCCAACGAGTGGGGCATTCGCATCGACCACAATATCAATGACAACAACCGCATCTACGGGCAGTTCTCAAACAAACATGAAGGCAAAGTTCAAACCGGAGCTTTCTACGGAGCGAGCAACATTGCTGGGCCCTATGTGTTTGACCCTAATAACCGCATGTTTGGAGTGTTGGGCTATTCGCGCGTTTTCAGCCCGACTCTTGTCATGAGCAGCACACTGTTCTTCATTCGCAACCCCGGTGGGAACGTGGTCCAGGGTTATCCCTTCAAACCTTCTTCGCTCGGATTGCCTGGTATTCTCGATTCCTGGACGCCGCAGTTCCCGCAGATTCAATTCGGGAACACCTTTAGCGGATCGGGGTTCTACGCTCCGCTGGGCGCGACCCAGAACTCCGGCCAAGCGACTTTCCCCAAGACGAATGAAAGCCTGTCTGTCGACGTTACCAAGTCCCTGAAGTCACACTCGATCACAGTAGGGTATATGGGTGTTCGGCAGACGGACGACGGCGGAAGGCTGACACCAACTGTATTCAATTTCAATAACCAGATGACCGCTGGTCCTTTCCCATCGAATCTGAGCGCAGACAGCGCCGGAGACGCGCTGGCTTCGTTCATGGTCGGCGCAGGTGCTTCAGGAAATGGTGCGGCCGGCTCAACGGGATTTACCGCCTATCCCGCACCAACCTACTTCATGCATGGCATGTATGTGCAGGATGATTGGAAAACGAACGCGAAGCTGACGTTGAATCTGGGATTTCGCTACGATCTCCAAATGCCTGTAACGGCACGGCACAACCAGCAGGCATACTTCGATCTTCACGCCCTGAATCCGATCAGCGTGACGACCGGAATTCCTTCGTACGGAAAGATCGTCTTTAACAGCCCTGGGGACAGGTACCTTTGGAACCCCAACCTTGGAGACCTTGCGCCACGAATCGGTTTTGCATATGCCATGATGCCGAAGCTCGTATTGCGCGGCGGCTACGGCATCTATTACGCAAGAAACTTCTACGGCGGCAATGGACCGGACCCGGGCTATTCAACATCTGGTGTATGGACATCTTCGTCTGACGGCGTCCACGTAACCACACCGCTATCGCAGGCCTTCCAAACCGGACTCGTTCCGGTGACCGGGAATGCGCTGGGAGGGCTAACCCAGGTCGGGCAGAGCCCGAGTGTGGTTGATCGAAACCGACCCGATCCTTTAACCCAGAATTTCAGTTTCGGGTTCCAATACGCCTTCGGCACAAACGACGTGCTGGATGTCAACTACGTGGGCATCCGCGGAAGGCGCATTACCCTCGGTGGATTCAACTACGGACAACTCGATCCGAAGTATCTTTCCCAGGGCTCGGCGCTGAATACCGCGATGCCCAGTAACCCCTACGCTACCGCTTTGGCCACCCTGGGCCTCACCGCCCCGAGTTGCCCCTACACTGTGGCGCAGACCCTGATGCCGTATCCGGAGTTTTGTGGCGCCGTCTCAGCGCAGGGCGAGCCAGTCGGCCAAAATAACTACAACGCTCTACAGGCCAGTTTCAAGCACCGGTTTGGCGCCGGCCTGATCTTCACCGCCTCCTACACCTTCTCCAAGTTCATGTCAGATACGGGCGGACCGGAAGAGTGGGGCTCGATCAATGGCGATCAGGGAGGTTCCAGCATCCGCAACTTCTATAACCTCAAGGGAGACTGGTCCGTCGACGGCGGCGATATTCCGGAATCTCTCGTTCTCAACTATGTCTATGACTTGCCGTTCGGCCACGGAAAAGCGCTTGGCGGAAGCATGAACAAGGTTGAAGACGCGGTTGTGGGAGGCTGGCAGTTATCGGGAATTACCACCTTCCAGAGCGGATTCCCAATGGCAATTGGATCTGGTGGCAATTCAGCGTCAGTCTTTGGCGGGGGTCAACACGCCAATTTGACCGGCGCAGCCTTCAAGACCGGGAACTGCGGCGGCACCAACGGTGTTCCTTCGATCCCGGTTGGCTCGAAGTACTGCTTCTTCAATCCAAAAGCCTTCTCGGCGCCGGCGGACTTCACCTTTGGCAATGCTCCCCGTTACCTCGCCAATCTGAGGGCGCCTCATTACATCAACCAGGATCTGACGTTGGGAAAATGGTTCAGCTTCACGGAGAAGTTACGAGCACAAATCGCGGTTCAAATGTTCAATACATTTAACCATCCTAACTTCGGCATACCGAGTGCCGGAGTTGGGAGCCCAACTATGGGCCTGAGCTCGAGCACCCAGGGAGCAAGACAAATGCAAGGCGTGCTGAAGATTACTTACTAGAGCTCCCATCTTTGCAGATGGACCGTACCGGCTCTTTACTCGGCGATCGCGTTCACAATTCCAATTGTGAACGCGATCGTTTCATGAAATCTCTTGCGCGTTTCGTTTCGTCCAGTTCCGTAGTCACTTTTCCGGACAACCACAATATCCGCCCAGCTACTATGTCTATTGCAGCAAATATTGCCAAATGTAGCGCTGAAGTTACTCTGGCACCGGAGTGGCCGGCGTTGAGTTACCAATTACAGAAACGGCGCCGGAAGCAATTGGCGAATAGGATTCAAAGGTAAGGCGAATGACGCGGACCAAACTCATCTTCTGCTCCATCCTGCTGCTTGCCGGGGCATCCCTGCGCGCGGCGGGTTCAGCAGAGGATCGTGAGCAGACTCTTCAAGCTCTCGTGGCCCAGGCTGGCTCAGCCCAGGCCAGGGGGGATTTTGCGGCTGCCGCTGAATCGTATCGCAAAGCTGTCGAGATCGATCCTTCGATTCCTGAATTGTGGGCCAACTTGGGGCTCATGGATCACGAGTCAGATAATCACGTTGAAGCAATTCAGAGCTTCAAAAAAGCAATTGCAATCAATCCTTCACTTTTTGTGCCGCAGTTATTTCTCGGTATTGAATACCTCGCTGCGCAAGATCCACACACAGCTCTTCCTTTTCTGAAAACCGCCTCTAAACTTAACCCCCAAGACTTGCAAGCTGTACTTTCTCTCGGGCGGGCCTACTCCATGCTTGAACTGGGAAGCCAGGCCGCAGATGCCTATTGGCGTGCAGCGCATCTGGCCCCGAACAACGGAAGCGCATGGCTCGCTCTGGGCACATCGTATCTGCAACAGGTTGAGAATGATGCTCGATCCCTGAATTCGACGTATAAAAGCTCGCCCTTCGTCACTCTGCGTTCCGCCGAGACTTTTGCAGAACAGGGAAAACTCATCGAAGCCGCGAATGCCTACAAGGCAGCTCTCGCCGTTCCATCGCCGCCTCCATGCGCACATGCTCAGTACGCCATCACGTTGCTGCGCCAAAAGAAACTGCCGGAAGCACAGACACAGTTGCAACTTGAGAAGCAAAGTCCCTCGCCTTGCGGACTTACGCAGTTGGGCGTCGCAGTTACATTTACGGCGCAAGGAAATTTTGATGCGGGACTTAACGAACTTTCATCAATCGCGGCGATAGACGCCGCCTTTGTTAAGACCAACCTTCCTCTCTTCAGCGATGTTCTTTCGGCTGATCAGCACCAGTCGCTGACCGATGCTATTCGCGCGCGACAGAATTCCGGCAGTCTGAATGCTGAGACCGGTGAGCTCATCAATGCAGCTTTCGTTTCAGACGATGTTCCATCCATCGACTTTGCGGGGGTAGCTCAACCGGCGGAGCCTTCGCAACAAAGTTCGCCGGCCAATGCGGTGCGGCTGCAGGCTGCCGGCCAGTATTCCGCCTGCAATAACCAATTGAGAGACGGTCTCAACAAGCTGACCATCCTGCAAACGAAAGTCCTCGCTTCATGCGCGTTCTACTCGGGGGATTTTCGAACCGCATCGGCCGCAGCTCAATCACTGAAAGAAAATCCCGCGACCGTTGTGCAGGGATTGTATTGGGAAAGCAAAGCGGACGAGAAACTAGCGATCGCGGTTCTGGCCCATGCCGGCGAGGTTGAGCCGAACTCGCCGCAAATGCGCATTCTGCTGGGCGATGTCTTGCGGCAAAAGCGTCGCTGGAGCGAAGCAGAGTCAGAATATCGAAAGGCTCTGGCCCTCGATCCCAAGAGCAGAACCGCGCGTCTGAGTCTGGCCATCGACTTGTTTACCGAACTCAAAAATGATGAAGCCCTTGATCTCGATAAATCGCTCCTCGCAGAAGTGCCGGACGATGCTGAGGCCAACCTTCTTGCCGGAGAAATTCTTGTGCAACAACACCAATATGAACAAGCTGAGCCTTATCTCGACAAATGCAGCAAACTGAAAGAAGACTTGCGGCCTCAACTTCACCTGATGCTTGGGCAGGTCTATTCTGAAACCGGGCGGATTCCTGAAGCTATTTCAGAATACAGATCTGGGCTGTCGACTGATCAGGACGGCAGCATTCACTATCAACTTGCTCGCCTGTATCAGAAGTCTGGTGATTCTGCAGCTGCATCCGAGCAGATTCGAATTTCAAAGCAGCTCCGCGAGCGCTGGGACAATCAGGCGCATGTGGTCCTGGAACAGCGTTCAACTGATTTGAGCCGCCAATGAGATCGAAACTGACCGCCAGCAATCGCTGGCGCGGTCCAGTTGTATTCAGACTCTTAGCGGTAGTTTGCGTGAACATCGGCACAGAGACAAAAGAGTGATTCATACACCTCTGGCGAGGAAATAAGGAGCGGAACGGATGTCGTCTTTAAGTTTTAAGAAGCTCGTGATCCTTTTTGGGATCGTTTTTATTGCACGCCCCGCACTACCAGCCGACTCCGCAACATTTGAGCGTTCTGCTAATGGGGTCACCTTCCATTTATCGAATGGAAGCATGTTGATTGCTGTTTGTTCTGACCGCGTGATCCACGTCGTTGTCAGCCCGACGAAGGAGATTCCCGAATCCAACGTGCCATCCGTGACCCGCCCGTGTAGCGGAACTCCCTTTAAGCTGTCGTCAACACCAGCCAACGTTTCCGTCAAAACCACGTCGATGAATGTCGAAATCGATCGATCGTCGTTGGCAGTCAAATTCAAGAATTCTGCAGGCGACACCGTCTTGGCCGAACAGGACAAAAGCGGAAGATCAATTGCTCCGATAATGATCGGCGAAGTTCCGTCGAATGAGGTCAGGCAGGATTTTATTCTCTCTCCAGATGAAGCCCTCTATGGGCTGGGTCAGCATCAAGAGGGATTTTTGAATGTGCGTGATATTCCGCTTCAACTACTGCAGGCCAATACCAACATCGCCATTCCGTTCGTCGTTTCCACTAAAGGCTACGGCCTGCTCTGGAACAACGCCGCTTTAACAGAATTCAATCCAACAACGAAATCGATCGCACTCGATGAAAATGGCAAGGGCACATTTCAATCAGATGCAGCCGGAGAATATGGATTTCTTTTAAACGGTAATGAAAGGCGCAGACTCCACCTAAGTGTAAATGACGAAAAGATTATCGATATCACCAACATGTGGGTGGCTGATTCTGCGGGCGCGAAAATTCATCTCAATGCAAATACTAGTTATAACATCAGCGCAGAAACAGGCGGAAATACGCAACTGCGCGTACGTCCTCCTTCCAACACGATGGGATTTCGCTCGGATGCGAGTCGCGCCATCGACTACTACTTTATCTATGGACCGCAACCGGATCAGGTAGTTGCACGTTATCGGGAAATGACTGGCGCAGCTCCCTTGCTTCCGCTTTGGGCTTACGGTTTCTGGCAGTGCCGCGAACGCTACTCAAGCCAACAGCAAATCCTTGATACAGCCGCCGAATTCCGGAAGAGACAAATCCCCGTCGACGTCATGGTGCAGGACTGGCAGTACTGGGGCAAATACGGCTGGAACGCAATGAAGTTCGATGAGAACTTCTATCCAAAGCCCGCGGAATTAATGTCGGCTCTGCATCACGACAACTTCCGTATGGTGATTTCCGTATGGGCGAAATTCGGAGTACAAACGGACGTCAATAAGGAATTTGTGCATGACGGCTTGATTCTTAAGAGCGCAGCCGCTACTGGTGAACCAGGTGAATCGAAGGAGACGGAGGACTGGGTGGACCTCTTTAATCCCAAGGCTCAGGCACTCTACTGGAAAGATCTGGATCGCGGCTTGTTTCACGATGGTCTTGATGGCTGGTGGCTCGATGCTTCCGAACCGGAGGGAGATCCACTCAAGAATGACAACACATACCTCGGGTCGGGAAGAACTGTCAGGAACGCATTTCCGCTTTTCGAAACTACCGCAGTTTACAAGGGCCAGCGTGCAGCCGATGAAAACAAGCGCGTAGTGATACTTACGCGCTCAGCCTTCACCGGACAACAGCGTAACGGCATCATCAATTGGTCCGGCGACATCTCCGCGAACTGGGACACGTTGAGGCGGCAGATCCCGGCGGGACTCAACTTCGGAATTTCAGGATTCCCTTATTGGACAACCGATGTCGGCGGATTCTTCCGTCCACGTGATCAATACACTTCAGCCGCTTATCACGAACTGCTTATCAGATGGTTTCAGTTCGGCGCTTTCAGTCCCATCTTTCGAGTTCATGGATATCAATCAGAAACCGAAATGTGGAAGTACGGTCCGCAAGTTGAAAGCATCTTGCGTGAGTACGATGAACTTCGCTACCGACTTATGCCTTACATCTATTCCACCGCCTGGGGAGTTACAAACCGTGGAGAGACGATGATGAAAGCACTCCCGTTTGTGTATCCAGGTGATCAGTCACTGAGAGATGTCAGCGATCAGTTCCTGTTTGGCGATTCGCTTCTGATCAATCCAGTGACCGAGCCCAACGCGACTACTCGAAAGATCATCCTCCCTGCAGGCAGCGACTGGTACGACTTCTGGAGCGGGCAGAAATCTCGCGGCGGGCAGACGATCGTTGCCGATGCACCTTTGGACAAAATGCCAATCCTCGTGAGGGAAGGCAGCATTGTGCCACTCGGCCCGAAGGTTCAGTACGCTGCTGAAAATCAGGATCCGACTGAACTCCGTATCTACGGCGGCAAGGATGCCGATTTCCAACTTTACGAAGACAGCGGCGACGGATACGCTTACGATCGCGGAGAACGAGCGACAATCAACCTGCACTGGAATGACAAATCGCGCGAACTCACGATCGGCGAACGGTCTGGTTCATTTCCTGGACTGCGAAGCAAACGCACTTTCAATATCGTCTTGACACGATCGGAACGTGGCGTCGGTCTCGAGCCCGCAAAAGAGTATGACCGCTCAGTGGCATACGAAGGGCATCGGATCGCTGTGCACCTCAAGGCAGCCAATTGAGGCCATTGCGATTTCGCGGCGGACCGGGAGGGCAGGCCGAGACCGCACTCGCATGAGCTCAAACGTTTGCAGCGGGCTTTTGAAATTCATCCTGCAGAACGATGAGCATTGCCGCCTAAAGCTGAAAATCAACGATTCGCAAAATGAAGTCCCTGTAGTGGAGGAATGATTCAATGAATCGCAGGAAGTTCTTGACGGGTGGGATAACAACGATCGCGTTATCTCATATGGCGAATGCGATCGAATCAAAAACTCTGCAATCGCAAAACGTCAATCTCATCGGCGGAGCCACCAAGATTCCAGACCGCGATTCTTCCTCAGGGTATCTAGTCAGTTTGACTCAACCTGGACACGGCACCAGTTTCACAGGCGTGCCGGCAGGAAGCAAACTGGCGATCTACTATGCGTCTTTATCTGTGGGTACCATCAGCGTTGCGGTCAATGACAAGCCGGCAAGCAAAGTGAATATCCATTCGTCGGGAGCACTCACCAGCTCATATCTAACATCCTCAATCGACATGACAATTCCAACCAATGCCACAGTGACCATTAGTCTTGCCCCCGACGACGTCGGAGTCAATATCGATCGGATCGCGGTTGTGGACAATTTGGAATTGCACCCGGACATCTGGAACTTGCCTCCATTACCGGTTGCGCCCGGCCCTTGCAATCCGGACTGGAAGGCGCTCAGTCGCCAATACACTGCTCCAGCGTGGTGGCGCGAGGCCAAGTTCGGCGCGTGGGCGCACTGGGACCCGCAATCCATGCCCGAGCAAGGCGATTGGTATGCGCGCGCTATGTATATGGAGGGGAGTCCCCAATACGAATTCCACATTGAGCACTTCGGTCATCCGTCCGAATATGGTTATAAGGATATTTGCCACAACTGGGTAATTGATCGGTGGAACCCCGAACAATTAATGAGTCTTTACCGCGAAATGGGCGCCCGCTATTTCATGGCAATGGGCTGTCATCATGACAACTTCGACTGCTTCGATTCCAAATATCAGCCTTGGAATTCCGTGCACGTCGGACCCAAGGTCGACATCGTAGGAACGTGGGAGAAAGTAGCCCGTCAGCATGGCATGCGCTTCGGCATCGGTTTTCATGACACCCCACCTCGCACCTGGGGCCAATTTATGCCAGTGCGATATGCGAGCGACAAAAAGGGACCGATGAAAGGCGTACCGTACGATGCCAATCAGACTATACGAGATGGAAAGGGTGAATGGTGGGAGGGCTTGGACCCCGCCGATCTTTATGGACCGCGACATACTGCGGAAGATCCTTTGCATTCGCCGTTCGCCAACCAATTTATGTGGCGAGTAGACGACGCGATTACCAAATATCATCCGGACGTGATCTATTTCGACGAGCACGCAGGCGATTCGCAAGTGGACTTGGGCGTTCACATGGGACTAGGTTTTCTGGCTCCCGTTCTGATCGCGAACTACTACAACAAGTCATTGCAATGGAACCATGGAAAGATGGAAGCGGTCGTCAATCTCAAAGGTGTGGGTGGGCATTACAACAGTTTCCAAAACCATCCGGACCTCCTCCCCTACGTTGATCGTTCGCTGGTCAAGAGCACAGAAGCAATCATCGAACCGGAAATCATGGCCTATCCCTTCCAGACTGAAACCAGCATCTCAGATTGGCATTACAAAACCGGACAGAAGTATATGGATGCCTCGGCTATTATCCGGTCGTTGATGGAGAACGTGTGCCGCAATGGCACTATGTTGCTCAATCTCACGCAGCATGGTCGTGGCGATCTCGATCCTGAAGTCATCCAAATCGCCAAAGATGTTGGCGCATGGTTGAAGACAGCCGATGAAGCGGTTTATGGCTCTCGTCCGTTTGAGGTTTTTGGTGAGGGCGAGATCCGTTACACGCGCAATCACGGCAAGGTTTACGCCACAATTTTCAATTGGGGAAACAATCGGACTACCCTCAAATCCCTGCGTGCCGGCGGAGCAACTCTCGGCAAAGTCTCAAAGGTCGAACTGCTTGGCTCAAACGTTCCGCTGAAGTTTGTTCAAGATGATCAAGGCTTGACGGTCATCCACGGTGGAACAGTGCAGCCTCTGCCGGGCATCAGTAGTGATTCACTGGCATCCTCCTGCCGCGTTCTGCGAATAACTCACGACAAGGGCTGGATCAACGACGACGATCTCGATGTAGTGGCGCATGGGTGGTTGCGTCGCTGCAACCTGGGGACTGGTGACTACAACAACGACCTCGTCTCCAGCGACACGCCTGGCGATGTCTGGAGTTGCTCTTTCACTGGCAGCAACGTTTCGGTGATAGCGCCCAAGGAAAATGGGGCCGGGAAAATCGAGGTTCAGATTGACGGTAAAACCCGTGCCGTGGCTGACCTGTCAACGACTGGCGCGCGTCAGGCACAGCAGACGGTATGTCATGTGGCGGGCTTGGCTCACGGCCAACACACAATCGCCATTGTTAATAAGGGGCCGGGGCCGGTGGCAGTGGATTCATTGATGATTCGTGACTGAGCCAAGTCACAAAAATTGAAACACCAAGACTTCGAAACTACGTAAACACCACGCAAGAAGCCTTGTTTGCTGGATAGGTTTTTCCGGTTGCCTGCAATTCTCCACTCGTCGTATTGCGAGAGAAGACGCCGACCCGGTCAGAGGCTTGCTCGGCAACAACCACGAACCTCCCACTAGGGTCGATGGCATAGTGTCGTGCTTCCTTTCCGCCGAGTGGCATACGTTGAAGCAGACTCAAATGACCGTTCGCAGCAATGCTGTAAACCAGGAGTTCGTCAGAAGGACCGCGGTTACACGAGTAGAGGAAGCGGCCGCTTTTATCGATGATCACTTCACCAGCGCGATTCTTCGACACATCTGCATCTGGCGGCAATGTTGGAACGGATTCGACTTTTGTCAGAGTGCCTTTGACAGCATCCCATTGCATGAGAGTGAGCGTCGAATCAAGCTCATTGATCGAGTAGGCCCATTTGCCGTTCGGATGAAAGGCCGTGTGGCGCGGCCCCGACCCAGGCGCCGCACTGAAGAATGGCGGATCATTCGGCCTCATTTCGGCGGTCGCAGCGTTGAGCTTGTAGACCATAATGCGGTCCGAGCCCAAATCGTTGATCAATACATATCGGTTATCGGGGGAGACTACCGCTCCATGTGCATGGGCAGTGGTTTGCCGCTTTGGATTCGGCCCACTTCCGGAGAGTTGAAACTCTGACACCGGACCAGACAGGTGCCCGTCTGCACTTACTTTGAACGAGCGAACCTTGCTGGTGCGGTAGCTCGCCGAAAGCAGGCATCGGTTTGTCCGATCGAGAACGATCTGAATAAAGCTTTCCTCTTCATCAGGCACCTTGATGGTATTAACCTCTTGCAGATCGCCTGTTGGCGTCACTCGGAAAGAGCTGAGTGCTGCCTCGGTAGGCGATGGCTGGTGACCCGAAAAGAGAAATCGCTGTCCTCGTTCTTCACAGGCGATCATAAAGCTCGGCTGATTCACCGCGATGCTCAAACGGAGATTCGAAAGTGTACCTGTGCTCGCATCCCACTGGGCAACGTGAATGCCTTCGCCCTCACCTTTGGCGGTTCCTCCAATAAACACATTTTGTGTTGCACTCGAGTCTTTGGCAAACAATTTAGTAGAAAGCGCCGCTGCTGATGCAGACATCAAAAACTCCCGCCGCAATAAAGTTGGCATTTCAGTCTCCAATTCTCCAGATCCGGCACTGTGCGAAATTACAGCACGAATGCTCTGTTCGAACGTTGCATGCTTCAGCGCATGCGCCGCGGCGGTGTGGCCATTAACGCATCCTTCGTGGCCAGGTCTTTGGCTACTCCGATGACAAGAAATTCGAGCGGTCCGCTGCCGGAATTCTTAATCGTTCTCTCTTCATTAAGGCGTACGGGAATCACATCGCCCGCATGTATGTTCGCAGTTTCCGATCCCAGGCCCACAGAGCCATCGCCGGTAACGACGTAGTACACCTCTGCAAAATCAGGCTTGGCCTTCGGGCCTACTGAAGTTCCAGGCGGCATAAGCAGGTGATCAACCCACGACCACGCCGTCGTAAACACTGTTGGCTCCAGCGCGCGGCGGTATTGAACGGTTCCTGAGCCCCCGTCCATCGCGTTCACTGGTTTAAGAAGCGAGCGGTCAAGCCGGAAGCTGACGAACTGGGGGACGGGGTCGAGCGGCGCATTCAATCGCGAATCGCCCAAATTGAAGGTGTCATACACCTTGTTCATACCAACGTTGATGTTCAGCCACTGGAGCGGTTGGTCGGTTGGATTATAGATGGCATGCGCGTGTCCCATTCGATCCGGAACACCGGCAGGTCCTTCAAGCAGTGAAGTTCTACCATCGACAGTGAATTCAGCCTTCCCGTCGAGGATGATGAACATCTCCTCGCACTTATTATGAAAATGTTCGCCGATTCCGCTCTTAGGCAGGATCACTCCGCGGTGGAAGAAAATGAGATTCGGCTCGACTGCATCGGTTCCGAGCATTACGCGGAAGTCCATGCTTCCAGCGCCATCATGCACGGCTTTCAGACGGTTGTATTTGCTGTCGTCCGCATGTGCAATTCGTTGCTCGATGGTTGCCGGTGTTGACGCCGCCTGCTGCGCAATACCTGTAGAAACGGCCACCAAAGCAGCACATAAAAATCCTGTAGTCCTCGAAAGCTCTTTCATCATCAGATCTCCATTTTGATTTCGGCACGGCGGCGTTAGAGGCGCCGCACCGTTCCACGAGTCAATCACTAAACCGGTACTCAGCCTGCAGTTTATAGGGTGTCTTCGACGTCGAAGTAAACGGCCCCACGCCTCCCGTATAGACCACCGCTGCCGCTATCTTGAATTGCGGTTGGTTGAACGAATTGAACAACTCGATGCGCCACTTACACTGGGGACGGCGCGCAGGTTATTGAATGCTCAAACGTTGTACCTGTGCGTGGCAACGAATGTCAAGGAGTGGATGCATGCGATTGGCGCCATTTGGCCGGGAGATACAACTTTTGCCCCGGTGACGCTGGTCGGCACCCACAGTGTTACAGTCATACCGACAACGACATCGCTTTTCAGCTCCAGCAATCCTTCCAATGCAGGTTCGCAAATCACTTTGACGGCTACTGTCTCGTCAACCGGTGGCACTCCGGCAGGGAGTATCACTTTCTCGGATGGTGGTTCCTTCTTCGCGGGTGTGCCGCTTTCGGCAGGTGTTGCGCAATATACCACCTCTACTCTGGCGGTGGGGACACATCCCATTACGGCCTCGTACGCAGCTAATGGAAATTTTGCGGCAAGCAACGCTTCATTGAGTCAGGTTGTTAACGGCACGCCGAGTGCCGCCGCTATCAGCGCGGCTCCAAATCCCGCATATGTTGCGCAGAATGTAACGATCTCAGGTTCTGTCACTTCTGCTAGTGGCACGCCGTCGGGGACGTTGGCCTTTTACGATGGAACAACGCTGCTGGGAACGGTCGCATTGAGCGTCAGAGGCAAGGCATCACTCCTGACGGCATTCACCAGTGCTGGAACACACAATCTGACTTTGCTCCGCTCTGGCAGGCACCTACAATGTGTCCGCAGCATACGCGGGTAACGCGACATTCGCGGCCGCCAACTCAGCACCCATCACACTTGTTGTAGCGCAAGCGCCTTCGCAGACGATTCTGGCAAGCAGCCTGAATCCAGCGCCGGCAGGTATCAGCATTACCTTTACAGCAACAACGACCGCCGGCTCGATTGCGCCGAGCGGCTCGCTGCAGTTTTTTGATGGAACCACTGCGATGGGATCGCCGGTAGTGCTCAATGCGCAGGGAATTGCAGCTTACACAACCACTAACTTGTCACTTGGGACGCATCCCATTACTGCGGTTTTCGCAGGCAACCACGACCTGCTCGCGAACACTTCAGCTGTGCTGCAGCAGGCAATTGATCCATACATCGGGGACTTTACGATCACGGTAAAGCCTGGAGCAGCCAGCATTACTCAGGGGGACTCTGCGACCATCCAGGTGGTTGTGAACAGTGTGAACGGCTTCAACGGACCGCTGGTACTTGCCTGTACAGGCATTCCTGCCAATACAATCTACACTTTGAGCCCTGGTTCCTTTTCCGCGGGCCAGGGAACAGCCACGCTGGCGATCAAGACAACAGCGCCAAAACTAAACTCTGCAAATAAAACA
>Ga0265342_10001362_pt1 | contig 22852 bp, 20 predicted proteins | sample 4CB327metaG_FD_203125 | JGI IMG/M metagenome (GOLD analysis project Ga0265342, IMG submission 203125) | Rhizosphere microbial communities from Carex aquatilis grown in University of Washington, Seatle, WA, United States - 4-CB3-27 metaG | ecosystem: Host-associated > Plants > Roots >... | reverse complement strand
CCCTCCCCCGTCCGCGGGGGAGGGTTAGGGAGAGGGCAAGCCTTGCGAGCTGCGTCGCCCGACGGCCCCTCTCCCTAACCCTCTCCCCCGCGGACGGGGGCGAGGGGACCGGATCCGGATCTTAACCCGAGGCCCGAGGTCCGAGGTCCTATCGCTCGGGCTCCCCGACCACTGCCGCCCCTTCCAGCCAGCCGATCTGGCCGAAGCCGGCGACCAGACGCACCTCCTCGACGGTCATGTCCCAGAGCTGGAAGTCGGGCGTCTGTGAGTTGGCGGCGGCGCGCGGCAGGCGCTGGGTGTAGCGGGCGAGGGCGTCGGCCGCTTCGCCGGCCGGCACGCGCGCGAATCGACCCAGCAGCGAGATGCGCGTCTCGGCCTGGGGATCGCTCGCCTCACCAGCCTCCGCGGCCACGAACAACGACGCGCGCGGGTCAGCGAGCAGGTTTTGGGTGTGCGCCGCCAGCGCGCTGATCATGATCAGCGGCGCGCCGGCGCGCGAGAGCGCGTAAGGGGTGAGCGATCCGTAGGGATAACCTGCGCGATGCAGCGAGATCGTCGAGAGCACGCCCTGGCGCTGGCTGTGGAGCAATGTGCGCGCGCGTCGCGCCAAGTCCCCGCTTCCGCCCCCGTCCTTGCCGTCGTCTCGGTTTCCCATGGCGGGCTCCAGCATAGCGGGACGTCCGTGTGTGAGGCGGAAGGAAAAGTTCCTCCATGTAATTTTTGTTTACCACCTCACGTTAAATAACCTATAGACTCAGTAGTCGTCGAGGCTGATGTATGTCGTCGACGGTAAAAGCCTGGGTCCTTGGATTGAGCATCGCGTTCGGGGGAATCGCACTCCCGCAACGCGTTGTCGCCGCGACCCATAATTCCGGCACCGCGACCACGCAGCGCGCGCGCCGGCACTTCCTGGCGGGCAAGCGTGCGTTCGAAGCCAAGCGTTACGCGGCGGCGCTGAAGGAGTTCGAGGCCGGCTACGCGATCGACCCGCGCCCGGGCTTCCTGCTCAACATGGGGCACGCGTCGCGGCGCATGGGCGAGCTGCGGCGCGCGCGCGAGTTCTATCTCAAGTTCCTCGAGTCGGATCCGCCCGCGTCCGAGCGCCGATCGACGATCGCGCTGGTCGTCGACATCGATCGCCAGCTCGCCGAGGCGCCGACGTCCGGAAGGCATGCGTCGGCCGCGCCCGCCCCCGTGACGCCACCGCCGGCCGTCGAGGTCGGGGCCGTGCCCGCGCCCGTCGAGCCGCTGCCTGCGCCTGCGCCTGTCGTCGTCGCCGAAGAGAAGCAAGAGGCGCCGGCGGAGGCACCACTGCCAAGGCCGCGCTTGCACCTCGAGCCGGCGGTCGCGGTGCGCGTGACCTCACGTGAGGAGCTCGCGCGCTCCGAGTCGCTGGTCGCGCCACCCGTCGCGCGCGAGGAGAGCTCGCCTCCGATTTACCGCCGCTGGTGGTTCTGGGCGGGCGCCGGCGCCGCGGCCGGCGTGGTGACCGCGCTCGCCGTCGGTGCCCTCAGCTCTGGATCGGCGGCGCGCGACAGCGGTACCTGGGGGCAGATCAAGCTATGAGGTTCAATCGCATCCGTTTCGGCTGGAAGCCTGTGGTGTTGGTCGCGATCGCGGCCGTCGCGGCGGCGTGCGGATCCTCCGACCCGCTGACCAGCGTCTACCTCGAGATCTACGACTCGTCGGTGATCCAGGCCTCGACCGTGGTCACGCTCGACGTCTTCGACGGGCCGGGCGGAAAGCAGATTGCGACGCTCGATCGTACAGCGCCGGCACAGACGAGCGCGGCGTCGCTGCTGGGCAGCGTGGTGATCATCGCCGGACCCAGCGGCACGACGGGCACGCTGCACATCGAAGGGAAGCGTTCGAGCGGCGGCGCGATCGCGTCCTCGGGCAGCGTCGACGTACCGCTGATCGCCAATCGGCAGGTGAGCGCGCGGCTGATGCTGGGAGGCGACGGCGAACCCGGCGACGCGGGTGTGACCGGGAGCGGCGGCAGCAACGGCAGCGGCGGCCGCAGCGGCAGTGGTGGCAGCAGCGGCAGTGGCGGCTCCGCAGGCGGCGGCCTCGGCGGCAGCTCCGCGGGGGGCAGCGGCGGCGCCACGCCGCCGCCCGCCGATGCCGCGGCGCCGGTCGACAGCGGATCGACGCTCGCCGCCAATGGTTCCAACTGTCGATCGGGCGGCACCTGCGCGTCGGGCTTCTGCGCCGACGGCGTCTGCTGCGACGGCGCCTGCGACACGCTCTGTCACGGCTGCAACCTCAGCGGATCGCGCGGGAGGTGCACGGCCTTCGCCGCCGGTAGCCAGTGCGCGCCCGCGAGCTGCACCACGACGGGAAATGACCTGATCTCGGCGCGCACCTGCGACGGCAACGGCAACTGCAACGCGGGCGGCGCCGCGCAGAGCTGCGGGCGCTATGAATGTCAGAACGCAGCCTGCCTGCGCTCGTGCACCTCGAGCAACGCCTGCGTCTCGCCGTTCCGATGCTTCCAGAACCGCTGCCAGTGACGGCCGCACACCGCGGCCGGCTCACGCCCCGGGGAGCTCGACGATGAACGTCGAGCCCTCGCCCGGCGCGCTGCGCAGGCGCACCGACCCCTTGAGCCGGTGCGTCGCCTCGGCGACGATCCACAGGCCCAGGCCGACACCGCTCTGAGTCGTCGTAGGGTGCAGCTGCTCGAAACGCTCGAAGATCCGCTGATGGTCTCGCTCGGCGAGGCCGACACCGTGATCGCTGACGACGATGCGCACGCTGCCCGAGCTGCGCCCGATCGTGATCTCCAAGGGCTTGCCCGCGCCGAACTTGATGGCGTTGCCGACCAGGTTGGTGACGATCTGGCCCAGGCAGACCTTGTCCCAGCGCCCGACGATCGGTCCCTCGCACTGGATGTAGACCGAGCACTTCGCGGCGCGGATCTGCTCCTCGAGCAGGCCGATGGTCTCTCGCACGAACGTGTGCAGGTCCATCTCCTCGGCGTTCGCGTCGGCGGTGACCAGCCGGCTGCGCTCGAACGTCAGGAGGTCGCTGATGAGCTTCGCCGCGTGACGCACCAGCTCTTCCGCCCGCGAGAGGCGCGTGCGGATCCAGCGCGGCACGGGGCGGCGCGCGTGGAGGATGCTCTGGATGTTGAGCTGGATCGAGCCGAGCGGCGAGCGGAGATCGTGCGTCGCCATCGACATCAACGCGTCGTTGCGTTGCACGTTCTCCTCGCTCTCGTGCAGCGCGAGGCTGAGCTGCTCGCTGCGCCGCCGCTCGTCGGCCAGCGCACGCTCGAGGTCGGCCGCGCGCGCCGAGATGGTCTCGCTGCCGCCGAGCACGCCGCTGCCGCCAAACCGATCCTGGCCGGTCGGATTCCCCTCGTCCGTGAATCCCATCAGGAGTTGGTCCTTTTGCTGCGACGAAGCGGACGGTCCCGCTTCGATAAGAACTTCGATGAACCGTTCCGCGTTAACGTAGCGAACCGCATCGCCCGTCGCAGTCCGGCGGTGATTGTATTTTCTGAAACGCGATTGGACGCGCCGGACTTTGTGCGCGACCGCGGCGTGCTAGAGTTAGCAATGTGGGACTTGACCTCACCGCCCGCGTCGACACACTGATCGCCTTCGAGCCGGCGATGATGGTGCGGCGCATGCCTGCGCGCCTCCCGGCACGCGGCGTTGGCGATGGCTCTGGCAGCGCTGCGTCGACTGCTCCCGTTCCCGTTCCACCTTCCGCGGTCTCAGGTCCGGTGGTCGACGTGAGCTTCACGGTCTCCGAGGTCGCGCCCGAAGATGTCCTCGTGCGTCTGCAGAGCGAGCGTGTCGTGCAGAACGGCGGCTATAGTCACCCGCACGCCGCCGCCGATTGTGCGTTTTGTCGCCGCGCCGCAGCCGCCTATCGTTGAATGTCCCCTGAAGTTGCCGCTACCGCCGCGGTCGTCTGCCGTGGCTTACGCAAGGTCTACCCGGGCAGAGGCTGGCGGGGCGGAGGCGGCGGCGAGGTGGTGGCCGTCGCCGGCATCGATCTCTCGGTGGCGCGCGGCGAGTGCTTCGGGCTGCTCGGGCCCAACGGCGCGGGCAAGACGACGACCGTCGAGATCCTCGAGGGCTTGAATTCGCCCACCGCGGGTGAGGTGTCGCTGTGCGGCCTCACGTGGCGCACCGATGAGGCCGAGCTGCGGCAGCGCATCGGCGTCGCGCTGCAGGAGACACGCCTTTCCGACAAGCTCACGGTCAGTGAGACCCTGGAGCTGTTTCGCAGCTTCTATCGGCGCGCGCGATCGCTGGAATCGCTGCTGGACCTGGTGCAGCTGCGCGAGAAGCGCGATGCCTGGGTGAGCAAGCTCTCGGGCGGGCAGCGCCAGCGGCTCGCGCTGGCGTGCGCGTTGGTGGGCGAGCCCGAGATCCTGTTCCTCGACGAGCCGACGACCGGGCTGGATCCGCAGTCGCGCCGTCAGGTGTGGGATCTCGTCAGCGAATATCGCGCGCGCGGCGGCACCGTGCTGCTGACCACCCATTACATGGAAGAGGCCGAACGCCTGTGCGACCGCGTGGCCATCGTCGATCACGGCCGCATCATCCGCGAGGGCTCGCCGCGCGAGCTGATCGCGACGCTCGGCGCAGCGCACGTGGTCGAGTTTGAGCTCGATCGAGCCGCGGGCCTCGATGAAGCGGCGCTGCGTGCGCTGCCGGCAGTGACCGCCGTGCGGCGCGACGCCGACACCTGGTCGCTGACGGTCACCGAGCCGCACCGGGTGCTGCCGGCGCTGCTCGCGCACCTAACCAGCGCCGGTCAGTCGCTGGCGCGCCTGGGGACGCGGCAAGCGACGCTCGAGGATGTGTTCGTGGGATTGACCGGGAGGCACCTGCGTGACGGGTGAGACGCCGTTTCGTGGCGCCGCGCGCACCGGGGTGATGCGCCGGTTGACGCACTCGGCGCTCGTGCAGCTGACCAAGGCGCGCATTCTCGAAACGCTGCGCGAGCCCGGCACGATGTTCTGGGTGTTCGGCTTTCCGATCCTGCTCTCGCTGGGGCTGGGCCTCGCGTTTCGCAACCGCCTGCCCGAGCCGGCGTTCGTCGGCGTTCTCGACGGACCGGCAGCGACGGCGACCGCCGCCAGCAGCGTCGCGGCGGCCGAGATCGAGGCCACGTTGCAGGCGGCGCACCTGCACGTCGAGCGGCTGCCGCCGCGCGCCGCGGCGGAGCGATTGCGGTCGGGGAAGATCGCGCTCTTGGTGATTCCGCCGACCGCGGCCGCAGCGCCCGCCGGGCCGATCACTTACCGATTCGATCCGACGCGCGCCGAGTCGCTGGCGGCGCGCGACGCGGTCGACCGCGCGCTGCAGACCGCGGCGGGACGGCGAGACCCGCGCCCGGTGAAGGACGAGCCGGTCACCGAGCCGGGCACGCGCTACATCGACTTCCTGATTCCCGGCCTCATCGGCATGAACATCATGTCGGGATCGATGTGGGGCATCGGCTGGATCGTCGTCAACATGCGCGTGCGCAAGCTGCTGAAGCGGTTGATGGCCACGCCGATGCGGCGGCGCGATCTCTTGCTCTCACAGTGCCTCGCGCGGCTGCTGGCGCTTCCGCTCGAGGTCGCCACCATTGTGGTGTTCGGTCGACTGGCTTTCCACGTCGCTCTCGCCGGCTCGCTCATCGCGCTGGGCGTGGTCGCGGTGACCGGCGCGCTCTCGTTCTCGGCGATCGCCGTGCTGGTGGCGAGCCGCGCCGAAAATACCCAGACTGTCTCCGGCCTGATGAACGTGGTGATGATGCCGATGTTCGTGCTGTCGGGCGTGTTCTTCTCGTCGGCACATTTTCCGGAGCTGATGCAGCCGCTGATCTCGATCCTGCCGCTCACCGCGCTCAACGATGCGCTGCGGGCGGTGATGGTCGACGGCGCGTCGCTCTTGGGGGTCGCGCGGCCCCTCGCCGTGCTGGCGGGGTGGGGGATCGCCTGCTTCGCGGTCGGGGTGCGTATCTTTCGCTGGGCCTGAGCCCAACTGCCGTCGTACCTTGTAGGTCCGGCGCGCGGTCGTTATCGCGTTATAGTGGAGTCATCCGATGAGCATGAGCGAAACCGCACGCGATCCCTCCCGGGCGGGGATCGGCCTCCCCCTCGACGCCGAGGTCCTGCGCCTGGGCCACAAGTTGCGCGAGGTCGGCCGCGAGCTCGACCAGCGCTACCTGGACAAGTCGGAGCTGGTGCGGATGCTCCTGATCACGCTCGTCGCCGGCGAGCACATGCTGATCGTGGGGCCGCCGGGCACCGCCAAGTCGGCGCTGGTGCGCCACCTCGCGCGCCTGATCGACGCCCGCTACTTCGAATACCTGCTGACGCGATTCTCCGAGCCCAACGAGATCTTTGGCCCGGTCGACATCAAGGCCTTCCGCGAGGGCAGCTACGTCCGCCGCGTCGAGGCGATGCTGCCCGAGGCGGAGATCGTCTTCCTCGACGAGATCTTCAAGTCGAACTCAGCCATCTTGAACTCGCTGCTCAGCATTCTGAATGAGCGGCAGTTCTTCACCGGCAGCGCCAGCATCAAGGTGCCGCTGTGCTCGCTCTACGGCGCGACCAACGAGGTGCCCAACGACGACGCGCTGGGCGCGATCTTCGACCGGTTCCTGGTGCGAACACTGTCGGAGAACCTGGACAGCTTCCACTTTCACGGTTTGGTCGAGCGCGGCATCCGCGGCGAGATCGCCGAGATCTCGGGCGGGGGCATCATCCAGGCCAAGCCGCTGGTGTCGCTGGCCGAGATCCGCAAGCTGCAGGTGCGCCTCGGGCAGTTCTTGCAGTTCCCGGAGGAATTCCTCGCCCGTTACAAGGGCTTCATCTTCCAGATCCGCTCCGAGGGCGTGAGCATCAGCGATCGGCGCGTGGTCAAGCTGCTGAAGCTGTTCGCGGCCAGCGCGATCCTCGACGGGCGCGCTCAGGCCAACGACGGGGATTTCTTCATCCTCAAGCACGTCTGGAACAGCGTCGACCAGATCGCGCTGCTCGAGGACATCGTCGGGCCGACGCTGGAAAAGCACCACCGCGAGCATCCGGAAGACCGTCGCACCGGCGCGACCGCGACCGATCTCGACGGCATCCTCGCCGAGCTCGGCGTGATCCGCGGGATCCTGCTCGGCGGCGAGCCGCTGTCCGACGTGCAGCTCTTCTCGCAGCTACGCAACCTGCAAGAGATCCGCGCGGCGCTGCAGGCGCTGGGCACCGACACCGCGAAGCAGATGGCCGGCGAGGTCGACAAGCTGCTCGAGGGTGTATTCGAGTCGTCGAAGTGGAGCGGGTGAGCGCGCCACGCGCGGGGGCGCGCCCGGTGCCCGCCCCGCGGCAGCGCCGTGCGTTCTCGACGATGGGCGGGCCCATCGAGCTCGGCGGCGATGCCAAGGAGGCGCGCCAGCTCGGCAAGATGTTCGCCGTCGATTCCGGGCTGGCGCGCGCGCTGAGCCACGGCTTTCACAGCTACGCCGGGCGCATGCACCCGTCGATCGCGCGCGGCGCGCTCACGGCGTGGAGCAAGTCGGGCGATCTCATCGTCGACCCGTTCTGCGGCAGCGGCACGGTGCTGGTCGAGGCGATGGGGCTCGGCCGGCGCGCGATCGGCGTCGACGCGAGCCCGCTGGGAGTTGCGATCGCGCGCGCGCGGTCGAACACGCTGGGCGAGCCCGGGCGCGCGCGCCTGCGCGAGGAGGCGGCGCGTATCGCCGAGGAGTCGGGCGACAACGCACGCAAGCGCCGCCGCCCCGAGAGCCCGCCCTGGGCGCAGAAGGAGTTCGAGCGCTTTCACGCGCACGTCGCGCTCGAGCTGCTCGGCCTGCGCGCGCTGGTGATGGACACGCCCGACGACGACGTCGGGCATGCGCTGCGGATGTGCCTGTCGTCGATCCTGGTCAAGGTGATGAAGGCCGGTCCCGAGGCGCCGCGCGACGGCGCGGAGAAGCGCATCGGGCGCGGGATCCCGTCGCGACTTTTCACCGACCGCGCCGACGAGCTGGCGCGCGGGCTGGCGGCGCTGGAGCGGCGCGTGCCCGCAGGGACGCCGGCGCCCGAGATCCGACTCGGCGACGCGCGCGATCTCGGCTTCGTGACCTCCGCGTCGGTGGCGCTGGTGGTGTCGTCGCCGCCCTACGCCGGCACCTACGATTACGCCGCCCAGCACGACGTGCGCTTCACCTGGCTGGAGCTGCCGCGGCGCTCGTTTCGCGACACCCAGATCGGCGCGCGCACCTCGGGCCTCGGGTCCGATCCCCGCGCCTGGCGCGAGAGCCAGCGGCGCTGGATCGGCGAGATCGCGCGCGTGCTCGCGCCCGGCGGCCACGCCATGCTGGTGGTCGGCGACGGTGTCGTCGGCGGCGCGGCCGAGGATGCACCCGACGCGGTCGCGAGCGCCGGTCACCCCCTGGGCCTCGAGCCGATCGCGCGCGCCTCGCAGGTGCGCCCGGTGATCGACAACCGCTTGCAGGCGATCTTCGCGGACCGCCCGAGGCGCGAGCACCTCTTGCTGCTGCGCAAGACGCGATAGTCGATCGACTAGACCGCCAGCAGGCGCGACATGGTGACGTGGACGTCCTGCTGCATGATGCGGTAAAGGCTCTTGACGTCGGCGGTGTCGAGGCCGTGCTTGGACGCGAGCTCCTCTCTCACCTCTTTGAACAGCCGCGTCCGGATGGCGACCAGCCACCGTGCGATGGTGGCGCGGTTGACGCGGTAGACGACGCCGATCCGTTCGATGTTGAGCCCGTCGACGAAGTGCAAGCGCAGCAGGGTCCGCTCGCGCGGGGTCAGGCGGCGAAAGCCGACCTCCAGCGCAGCGTGGATATCGGCGAGGTACCAGTGCCGGAACTGCCCGGCCTCCTGGCCGGTGAGAACGGCCTCGGGCAGATCCTCTTCTGGCTTCGCGCGGTCAGACCGTTTCAGGTTCAAGGCGACGCGCGTCGTGACGACCCGGAGCCAGTCGACGAGCGCGCCGGTCGCCGAGAACGTCCAGAGTTTGGCGCTGTCCCCGGTCAGCAGCTTGAGCCGAACCTCCTGGGTCGCCTCGTCGATGAAGCTCGGGTCTCGATCAATCCGAGCGACGACGCTGGCCGCGGCCGTGAGACAGTCGTCGAAATGAGCGACGGCCCGCGGAACCTCTTCCAGGACCGCGGCGACCAGGAACAGATCTTCGGCGCGGGCGGCCACCTGCGCGTCGTCCAGTCCGAGACGCGCGCAGTGCTTTCGAAACCCGTCCAGCGACAGCGCCAGGTCCGGCCAGCGCGCCTGTCCGCGCGCGTACGCGTTTCGCGCGGCTGTCGCCTTCGAATCGGACATTATCTGCATTATAGTGGCTTCCGTTCGACGGCCCGCCTGAAGCGACGGGGTGGGGTGCAGCATGATCTGTCTTGGTGACAACGAGGTGACGGCGCTCTTGACCGGCGCCCTGGAAGGGGAGGCATTCGCGGCGGCGGAGGTGCACCTCGACGTCTGCCGCCGGTGCCGTCTGGTGGTGTCGACTCTGGCCACCAAGACCGGCGACACCTACCGGAAAGGATCGCTGAACGCCTTCGAGCCGGGTGACGTCGTCGCCGGCCGCTACCAGATCCTCACGCTCCTCGGTTCGGGCGGGATGGGCGAGGTCTACGAGGCGGTGGACACGGTTCTGGGCGGGAAGGTCGCGCTCAAGACACTGGCCGCCGGGATGGGGGTCGACGATACCGGCGTGGCTCGCATCAAGGCCGAGGTCCAGATCGCCCGCCGCGTGACCCACCGCAATGTCTGCCGGGTGTTCGACGTCGGCTTCCACGCCGACGACCGGCCCGAGGGCGCCGAGGTCCCGAACGTTGCCGTCCCGTTCTTCACGATGGAGCTGCTGCCGGGTGAAACCCTGCGCGGCCGCTTGCGCCGCTGCGGGCCGCTGTCTCCGGTCGAGGTGCTGGCTCTGCTGGAGCAGATCGCGGCCGGTCTCGACGCCGCGCACGCGGCCGGCATCGTTCATCGAGATCTGAAGACCGAGAACGTGATGCTGGTGCCGCAAAAGGAAGACCCGGAGGGCGCTCGCGATGAGGCGCGCGTGGTGATCACCGACTTCGGCCTCGCGCACCACATCGCTCCGCAGGCGCTGTGTCGCATGCCGCTCATGTTGCACGCCGCCGGAACCCTCGGGTACATGGCGCCCGAGCAGTTCGCGGGCGAGGAGCCGAGTCGAGCGACCGACATCTACGCGCTCGGCGTCGTGCTGTTCGAGCTTCTGACCGGCGAGCTTCCCTTCAGTGTCGCCCAGATCGTCGCCGGCAAGGGACGATGCGGGCCGCCGCCGCCCCTGCGGTCCTTCTGCGCGTCGCCGCCGGCCTGGCAGGTGGTCATCGACCGTTGCCTGGAGGAGTCACCGGCGGCCCGTTTCGGTAGCGTCGGCGAGTTGCTTTCGGTGCTGCGTTCGCCTGCGCCCCCGTTTCGACGTCGCCGCGTCCTGGCCCAGATTTCCCTGGGCGCGGCAGTGCTCCTCTTGGTCGCGGGTGCGTCGGTGCGGGCCTCGCGCCGTGCTCTGCCCCCTCCGCCGCCAACGGCAAAGCGCGACGTGCCGGCCCCGGTTTTCGCTGCGCGGGTCGCGCCGGAAGCGCCCGCGGCGCCCGCGATGTCGCCGCCCCGTGCTCCCGCGCTGGCCAAGGTCGACCGAGCCGCGGGCGGAGCCACCGCCGGGCCGTCGGCCCCATCGCGGCGCGGGCGCTCGCCTCGGGGGCGGCGACCCGATAGCGAGAGCAGCGCGCCGGCGAAGACCGCCGCCCCGACGCGCCTTCAGACGCCTCCTCACACTTCGGCCGCCGGCCCGCTTGGCGCCGACGATCTGGTCGATCCGTTTGCGCAGCCGTGACCTTCTGGTGATGACCGTGGAGCTCGCGCCCGCTCGTCGCACATCCGGTCCCGGGCCCGCATTCGCGCTCGCGCTCGCGCTGGTGGTGTCGCTGGCGGCCCTGGCGCTCGGGTCCATTGCCGGCGCCGCGGAGACGCCCGTGCACGAGGCGCGCGATCTCTATCAGGCCGGCCTGCAGAGCTATCGCGCGGGAAACTACGACGACGCGATCGCCAAGCTCGAAGCGTCCTACCAGCTGGTTCCCGTGTCGGGGCTGCTCTACGACCTGGCCCAGGCGCATCGCCTGAAAGGGGATTGCGCCAGCGCGCGCACTTTTTATCGCCGGTTTCTCGATCAGGTCCCCTCGGGCCCCGTCGAGTCCCTCGCCTGGTCCCACCTCGCCGAGATGGACCGGTGCGTGGCTGCCCGGAGCGCGGCGGCCACCACTCCCGGGCCGGCGGCGCGGCCGATCGCACCGGCGAACCTGCTTGCGCCCACGGTGGCCGTGGAGCGCCCGTCGTCGCCTCCGCGCCGGTCGCATCCGATCGTTCGGCGTGTGGCGTGGGCTACCGGTATCGCCGCGGTCGGCCTCGCCGCCACCGCCGGGTATTTCGCCTGGCGCGCGGATCGGTCTTCAGAGCAGGTTTCAGACATGTTCTTGCCGGGACAGCAGTGGGGCGCGTCGGGAATCGACGCGCAGCAGGCGGGGCGCTACAGTCAGACCTTGTGGATCGTCTCAGGGGTCGGGGCGTTGTTGAGCGGAGGAATCGCACTATGGCTCGCGAAGCGCGATTAACGATCGCGGTGGGGCGACTCGGGATCCTTGCGGTAGCCGTCGTCGGTGCTCACGCGGCCCGCGGCGCCGGCGCCGATCTCTCGGGCTTCGTCGGCACCTGGACTTTTCAAGGCGGCAGCCAGGTCCAGGCGACCTGTTCCAGCCTGGGAACCGTCTCCGAAGGGCTGAGCGGCGCGCGCGCCAGCGTCTACCCCGGATCCAAGACCGACCTGGTCTTCGATATGGGTTGCCACTGCACGATCGGTCTCGACGTCAGCGGCTCGCGCGCGTCGCTGTCGGGCTCCCAGTCGTGCCTGGTCATCCCCCGGGGCGTGGAGCTGTCAGGGGAGATCAGCGCGCTCACCCTCGACCGAGCCAGCGACGGCACCCTGACCCTGTCGTTCTCCGGCATCAACGGCGTGCTCAGTAACCGCGACGGCGCGGGCTGCGCGCTCTCTTCGCTGTCGGGGTCGGCGACCTTGGTTCGCGCCAGCACGCAGATCGTCAGCTGCGGCGAAGATCAGACCGCGGTCGGCGTGCTGCCGTACGCCGCTCGGACCACGATCGACTGTCCCTTCGGCGCCGGCGTCGAAGACCTCCGGATCAGCATGGCCGACGAGGAGCAGGCGCCGTGCAGCGACGCGACCGGCTCTCGCGGCGAAGGACAATGGGTCCTTCCCGACGACCCGCCGCGGGGCCCGCCGATCTGCACGGGCCTGCACGCCACGAGCCTCACATTCTGCCGCGTCGACGGCGCACTCTTCAAATCATTGACGACCGCGCTTGCGCCCGAACAATCCTATGCGGTCTTGAAGCTGGGGAGCGTCTGTCCCGACGGCTCGGTCGAGATCGACAAGGTCATCGACAACGAGGACCAACCGGCGGCCGGCGGCGCCAGTACGTTCCTGGGCCAGCTCGGCCCCAATGAGGTGCTCAACGATCCGCATCTCGGCACCATCACCAGGCTCGCCTTCTGCTACTTCCGCGGAGCCGCGTCGCCCGACGCGGTCATGCCGGCATTCCCGGACCTCGGCTTTCCTTACGCCGTCTTCCACGCCTACGCCGACACGCAGCCGCCGTGGGTGATCGTCAAGCGGTGGATCTACAGCGACGACGAGGACGATCAGCTCGGGGTCGACCACTACGAAACCAGCGAGAGCGACGCGTCGATCCTGTCGGACTTTCAGCGCGTGATCGAGAATCCTCAGTCGAACAACACGGTCTTCAACCTGGCGCGGGTCCGATGACGTCGCCCGCCCACGGCTTCCTCGCGCGCGCCGCGCTGGTCTGCCTCGCGCTCTCTTGTTATCGGCCCCGTCTGGTCGACTGCGTGCTGGCGTGCGACGTCCACGGTTGCCCCGACGGGATGACCTGCTCCGCCGGCCTGTGCACGCGCGGCGCGACCTGCGCGCTCGCTGTCGCGGCGGGCGCCCGTCACAGCTGCGCCGTCGTCGGCAGCTCGGTGCGAAGTCCGGGCGGCAGCCAGATCCAGTGCTGGGGCAACAATGCCTATGGCCAGCTCGGGATCGACAGCACCACCGGTCGCGGGGCCGACGGTGCGCCGTTCGTGCCGGTCGATCTGGGGGCAGGGCGTGCCGTGGTCGCCGACGCCGTGGCGCTCGCGACCGGGACAACCAGCGTCATTGCCGCCGGAGGGCGGCACAGCTGCGCGCTCGCGACCGACCCGGCTTCGACGAAGGTGGGCGCCGTCTGCTGGGGAGACAACACCCTGGGACAGCTCGGTCTCGCCGACGGTCGCGCGCGCGGCGCGCAAACCGGCGATGCGCTCGACGTCGTTCCCATCGCCGGCGGACATTCGCTCGTCGCTGTGACCGCGGGGCTCTACCACACCTGCGCGCGTCTCGACGACGCCAGCGTCGTCTGCTGGGGCGACAATCGATTCGGCCAGCTCGGCGTCGACGGCGCGGGAAACGCCGGCTTCGCTGCGGTGGATCTGGGCGAGCCGGCGCGCGCCGTGAGCGCCGGCGCCTACCATTCCTGCGCGCTTCTCGCCAGCGGCACGGTCCGCTGCTGGGGCTGGAACGACTTCGGCCAGCTCGGCGGCGAGCTCCCGGCCGGCGGCGCGGCCGCCGGCGGCGCGGGGATCGTCACGGTCGCGATCCCGCCGGCCAGCGCCATCGTGGCAGGGGGATTTCACAGCTGCGCGGTGCTGGCGACGGGCGCGGTCACCTGCTGGGGGCAAGATGACGCCGGCCAGCTCGGTGTGCTCAAAGATCCCGTCGGCGGCGCCGTCGCGCCGGGCACGCTCGTCGATCTGGGACGCGGTCGGTCAGCGCGCGCGCTCGCGGCGGGCGCGTCGCACACCTGCGCATTGCTCGACGACTTCTCGGTCAAATGCTGGGGCTACAACGTGCACGGGGAGCTCGGCCTCGGCGACTCGTCCAATCGTGGTGATGACGAAGGGCTGGGCGACAGCCTGCCGGCGGTGGCGCTCGCGCCCCAACCAGTGAGTGTGCTCGCGGCCGGCTCCAACCACGCGTGCGTCATCCAGGCGGCCGGCGTCCGGTGCTGGGGCCTCAACGACTCCGGGCGCTTGGGCGTGGGTGATGAGCTCGATCGCGGCGCCGATCCGGTCCACCCAATCGCGCTCGTTCATCTTCTCGTTCATCCTGGTATCTCCGGGCCTTAGCGCGACCAAAGGGTCCGCTACTTCAACATCGGGAAGTCTTCGCGGTTGGCGAGCTCGTGGCCAACTAGCAAATCGATGATCGCGGTGACCGCGGTCTCGAGGCGCTCGATGCGCGCGTCGAGGCTGACCGGCACGCGCGCGGTGTCGCGTGGTTTCTTCGGGGCGCCCGGCGTCGAGTAGGCGCGGTCGAGCGCGCGCTCGATGGCTGCCGGCGCCGCCAGCATGAACTTGGCGTCGCAGTGGCAGGTGATGCGGATGTGGTCCAGCACTTCCTCGCGCGTCGGGTCGGCGGTCGCCACCAGCAGGGTGCGCGAGTCCATGCGGAACGGGACGATCACGTTGGCGCGTGCGTACTCGGGCTGCACCTTTTTCACCGCGTCGTCGTGCAGCGACGTGGCGTCGAGGTCGATGATCGCGACGTCGAGTTGCTGGCTGAGAACGCTGATGAGCTCGGTCTCGGCGAGGATCCCGCTGCGCACGAGATAGCTGCCGAGTGGCATGCCGGTGCCGCGCTGGGCACGCAGCGCCGCCAGCACTTGCTCCTCGCTGACCAGCCCTGCGGTGACCAGCAGCTCACCTAGCATCATCTTGGCCATACGCTCATGCTACCATCTCCCACTCGAGAGATGTCGGAACCGCAGCTCCTATCGACCCTCAAGCCTTTGCCGATCAAAGGGGTGCGCATGGTGTGGCCCCGGTTGGTCGCGTACCGGCTCGATCGCCTGGCGGTTCTCGAGGGGCGCGATCTTCTGATGTCGTTCTCGGTCGACGACGATCGCCCGCGCGTGCGCGAGGTGCGGCCGCTCGGCTACAAGCCGCAGACCATGCGCCTCTCCGCCAGCCGCCGCTATCTGCTCATTGGGAACGAGGCCGGCAATTGGTACGAGGTGCGCGACGCCGAGAAGCTGGAACCCTTGGCGCACGTCGCGCGTCCCGAGCGCTTCTCCTGCGCGTTCGGGACGCTCGAGGGGGCCGACGTGCTGATCAGCGCGCCCCGTCCGGGTATCGTCGATCTCCTCGGTCTACCCGACGGCAACCTGATCACCCGCGTGCGGCGCGAGGCCGGGCGGGCGTTCGTGTCGGCGAGCGTGATAGCGGTCGGCGAGGGTGATCGCGTCGCGCTGCTGGGGCACGCGTTCATGTCGCCGTACTGGGCCCACTTCCTGGTCGACACCGCCACGCTGCAGGTGGGCGGCGTGAAGATGAACGACCTGCTCGATCAGGCCGCCGCCGCGCGCGGCAGCGCCGACCTGGCCGTCGGTCCGTGTGGATGGGACGACGTCCTGGTGTACGAGGGCACGAGCGGCCCCAAACCGGGCAACGAGCGGCGAACGCTGACCGTGCGCCACATCGCGGACGGTCAGATCGTCGAGGAGGTCCCTTGCGATCGCGTGGTCAATTTCCGCAACCCGATGATGGGCACGTCGCTGGCGGTCGCGGTCGGCTTCGACGACGGCGTGTTGCTGTTGCCTCGCAAGGACCTCCAGGCAGAATCGCAATATCTGAGCGCCAAGGCGCTGTCGTTCGATCCCGAAGCCGGCCGCCTGGCGCGCATCACGCCCGAGTGTCAGGTCGAGCTGGTCGAGCTCGCGCGCGTGTGAGGCCACGGGCCCCTTGGCTCAGATGCCGTAGATGAGCTTCAATAACTCGGGGACGTTCAGCGCCGTGCCGTCGAAATGGTAGGTCTGCGTCGCCTCGGCGGTGTAGTCGAGGTTGTCGACCGCGATGATGTCACCGCCGCCCGGCATGTAGACGAGCACGACGGGATAGAAGTCGCCGGTGAGGGTGCCATCTCCGACCTTGAGGCGGAACTGCTGTCCCGCGACCAGTGGAGGTGACTGAAGCACGCCCCGCGCCTCGGCGGGCGTCTTCACGGGCACGGCCTTGTAGTACCCAACCGCGAGGTGGGTCGGCGGCCCGGGAATCGTATCGGGCATCTTCACGGTGAGGCACACGGTGTGCGGATCGGTGCACGCCGGGGCGTTAGCGTCGAGAAGGATCGGTGGATCCATCGGGATCGTCGAGCCGAAGTTCGGCCCGGAGTCGACGGCCGTCGCGTCGGGCGTTCCGCAACCCGCAACGAGCAGCCCAGAGACCAGCATTCCGGAGACCGCGACCAGGGACCAGCGGACGTTCGATTTCATGTCGTCCTCATCGGCGGTTCAAAAGCTGTACTGCAGTCCAAAAAGCAGCGTCGCGCGATTTACGGGGATAAGCTCCACTTTGTTCGGGTCGGCTCCCCCCGTACTCGCGGCGTAGGGGTTGGTGGTCGTGAGAGCGAAATCGGCCGACACCCGATACTGGAGCCGGCTGATCCGCGGAATGCGCCCGCTGGCCGTGAGCCGGAAGTCGACGGTGGGCGGAGCATACTGCAGGCCATTCACTCCCGGGTTTTGCGAGTAGTCAGCCAGCCGACGGCCGGTCACCTGTGACACCAATCCGACCACCGGCCGCGCGCCGCCGAAATCGTACGAGACGCGTGCGTTGCCGAACACCGACGGGGTCACGCTCATGTACCTGGTTTCACCATCGGTGAAGAGACGTGCGTAGGCCGCGGTCAGGTTGGCGCCGTAGCTGAGGCGGCCCTCGAGCAGGTTGCCTTCATAGCTGGCGTTGATTCCGTAGTTGTCCACGCGCGCGACGTTGCGGAACTGGTAGACGCTCACCGTGCTGGAGTCGAGCACTCCCGCGCGCTGGCCCGCCGAGAGCTCCGCCGGTGAGAGCGCTTCGCTCTGGACGACGTTGCTCCACCACGAACGGAAGGCTCCCACGAGCATCCGCTGTCGCCCCACGCGCTGCTGGAACGATGCTTCGAGCGAGCGGACGACCTCGGGCGAGAGGGTGGGCGCCGCGAGCACGAGGTAGCGGTTGGTCAGGTTCTTTTCTTCGAAGGTCGGGGCGCGAAATGCCTCCGAGTAGACCACCTTCGCCGTACCGCCGTGCCAGACGTCGGCGGTGGCGGCCGCGCGCGGAGAAACCCGGTGACCGAGGTCGCTGTCGAAGTCCCAGCGCCCGCCCGCGTTCAAGGTCAGCGCCGCGATCGGGCTCCAGACCTGCTGGGCGTAGAGTGCGCCACCGGCGGTCGCGGCGTGGAAGGCGCCAAACTCGTCGACCGGCGCGCCGGTGGTGAAGTCGGAGATGCCGTTCTTGAAGGTCGCGCGCCGCACCCGCCCCTCGAAGCCGCCCATCGACGACATCGAAAGATCGGCGAGCCATTTGATGGTCGTCTGCAGCTCGGTGCCGAACCACTGCGCGGTCCCATTCGACGTGTGGACGCAGCCGTTGGGCTGGCTGCCGAGGCAGCCGAAGAAGTTCGACCCGCGGCTGCGGCTGTCTTCATCGGAGGCGTCGCCGTACAAGCGGGCGGAGAGCGACGTGCGGCTCGAGACCACGCGATTCCAGCTGAGATCGATCGCGCCGTAGCCGCGCTGCTCGATCGACTTCGGGTCGTCGAAATCCCGCAGAAACTCCTGCACGCGGGAGTAGGGTTGCGAGGTCTGGGCGAAGACCCCGTGCAACGTCAGCTGCCAGTTGCCGGCCTGGATCCGGACGTAGCCCGAGGGGACCCGCTGGAAATAGCTACGTTTGGTGTCGCCGCCCCACACCCCGATCGGCGTCAGGGGGCCGTAGTTGAAGTTGCCGTTCGCGATCGGCGTCCAGCCGAGCTCCGGTCCCGTCAAGTCGTAGTATTCGAGCTGACCGGTCAGTTCGGCCGGTAGATCGCCGAGGTGAATCTGGCGGCCCAGCCCGAGGCCGACGCGGTAGCCCCGGCCCACCTCGAGTGGGTACTGGGAATCCAGGCGAGGGCCGACCGGCTGATGTGCCCGGTTCTCGGGCGGTGAGAAGGCTGACTCCGCAATCAGCTGCAGGCCGCCGTAGTCCTTGGCGCGCTTGGTAACGACGTTGACGACCCCCAGCGTGGCGTTCGCTCCGTAGAGCACGGAGCCGGGGCCGAGCATGATCTCGATGTGATCGATGAGCTCGATCGGGATGCCCGCCGCGACGCCGTGAAACGACGCGCCGTTGCGTTGATCGTTGGTGACGTGCCCATCGATGAGCAGCAGGATGTGCTTTCCTGCGTCGTTGGTGAAGAGGACGCCGCGCGATCCAACCTCGGTGTGGCCCAAGGTGTCCTCTGCGATGATCCCGAGCGCCAGGAAGTTGTAGGCCTCGGCGAGCGTGCGGATCCCGTAGCGCCGCAGATCCTCGGCAGTGATGTTGATCGCCGTGGCGGGGACCGCGGTGTTCTCCTGGGCCGACTTCGACGCCGTGCTGCTGACGGTCTCGCCGAGGAGCGCATCCAGATCCGACGTGTCCGCGGTCTCGGGCAGCTCCTGAGCGTGGGCCGCGATCGACGACAGCCAGCCGGTGCACAGAATCGCCAGAATGACAGGAAGCTTCGTCATTCGACGATCCTCATGAGCTTGATGATCGCCGCGCGCAGCACGATCTCCTGCTTCTTCGCCTGGCGCAGGTTGAAGATCATCTTGGGATGGCCCGAGACCAGCTCGAATCCCACGATGACCCCCTGCGCGACGAAAGAGTCGACGGCGCCAACGGTGATGATCCGCTGGCCGACCAGGGCCGCGGCGCTGGGGCCGATCTCGGCTTCGAGGCCCGGCGTGAAATAGAGCACCGTCAGCTTCCTGCTTCGCGCTTCCTCTGCCAGCACTTTCGCGTTCGACCAGTCGACCATCGACTGCTCGTGGGCATGACCGTTCGCGATGACGGCGCGATCGAACGCCGCCTTCAGCTCGGCGCCGGCGCGCATCGACTCCGGGACGCCGGTCTTGACGACGATCCCGATGCGGATGCGATCGAGTGACAGCACCGCGGGCTCCTGGACGTACTCGATGATCTTGTTGCAGAGCTCCACCTGCAGCTGCAGCGGAACGGTCGGCGTATCGGCCCAGGCCAAGCCCGACACCGCTACCCCCGCCAGGGAGAGCAGAATTGTGCGAGCGACTGAGCGATCGAGGAACATCGAGTCCGGCACTCCGATCCAACGGCAACCGTGCGTCAAACTTGATGTAGGTCAGAGAAGGTTTGTACGCTCAAGCTTTCCGAAGAATCGCCGATCAACAAGCGACGATCTCCGACGCGCGCCCCGGGAACTTGTGATGAACATGCCGCGCCTGTCTTCGGTCGCAGCCAAGCTGGCGGGAACGACCATCGTCCTCATCGCGTTGGCGACGTTGGGGATCTACCTGCGGCTCAGCGAGTACCAGCGCGAGAGCCTGCTGCATGCCAAGGAGCTGAGCGCGATCGCCGTGACGCGGCTGTCCGCCGACTCGTGCGCGGCCGCGGTCGTTTTCGAGGATCAAGGCGAGCTCAAGGAGACGCTCACGACGCTCGGTCGCAACGAGGAGATTGAAGACGCGTCGATATGGCAGGTCGACGACGCGGGCCGGGTGAAGCGACGGATGGCGGCGCTCCAGCGAGGACGATCCGAGGTGGTCACCGCGGTGCCGCGTGCGATCCAGCTCCGGCGCGATCCCGATCGGGTGAGCCTGGTCGCGCCGATCGTGGACTTGAACGGCAAGGTCGTGGGCGTTCTCACGACGGCGTTCTCGCTGGCACGCGAGAACGCGGCCATCGCGCAACTCGAGCGCACGGCGTTGCTCATCTCGACGGCCATCGCGACCGGGCTCATGCTCCTGCTCATGGCGATGGCGCGCGTGGTGGTCGTGGGGCCACTCGCCAAGCTCGTCGGAGCAGCCAAACAGCTGGAAGAGGGCCGGCGTGTGAAGATCGACGTGTCGAGCAACGATGAGGTCGGTCAGCTGGCGCAGGCGTTGCGGACCATGGCGGGCGCGATCCAGGTGCGCGAGGAGCGGATCAACGCCCGCAACCTCGATATGCGGCTGGTGCTCGACAACGTGGGCCAGGGCTTCATCACGCTCGACTCGTCGGGGGCGATGTCGGCGGAACGCTCGCGGATCGTCGATGACTGGTTTGGACCGATCGAGGGCACGCCCAGGCTCTGGGACTACCTTCGGCCGTTCGATCCAAGCTTCGCGGACAGCTTCGATCTCGGATGGTCGGCGGTGGTCGACCAGTTTCTTCCGATCCAGCTCTGTCTCGATCAGCTACCGAGCACCGTCAAGAAGGATGGGCGGACTCTGGAGCTGGCCTATCACCCGACCTTCCAAGCGATCTCGCACGGGGGCGAGCCAGGCGACCAGCTGGACAAGACGGTCGTCGTCATCACGGACGTCACGGTGCGCCTCGCGCGCGAGCGCTCCGAGCAGCGGCAGCGCGAAACCATGAGCATCCATCGCAGGCTGCTCGGCGATCGCCCGGCCTTCGAGCAGTTCTTTGCGGAGGCGAACGCGCTCGTGGGTGCGCTGGCACAGCCGACTCACGGAGATCTGGTGGTCGTCAGGCGGCAGATCCACACGCTCAAGGGTAACTGCGCCTTGTTCGGGATCGAGAGCGTCGCCCAGCTTTGCCACGAGATCGAGGACCGCATCGAGGACTCCGCCGCGTTTGAACCCGAGGATCGGCCCCGCTTGCGCGAGGCATGGGCCGCCATCGTCGAGACGTACGAGGCCCTCACCGAAGGCGGTGGAGGGGATTCGATCAGAGTCGCCCGCCAGGACTACGAGAAGCTCCTGGTTGATGTACGCGCCATCGGCGCGCCCCCGATGCTGGTCGCCGAGATCGAAGCCTGGCAGTCCGAGCCGGCCGTTCAGCGATTCGCACTGCTACGCGAGCAGATCGAACGATTGGCCGCTCGCCTCGGCAGGGCCGCGGTCGACGTCACCTGGCAGCCGACCGACCTGCGGCTGCCGCCGCGAAAGTGGGCGCCGCTCTGGTCAGCCTTCGCTCACGTGATTCGGAACACCGTGGATCACGGCGTCGAGACGACCGACGCGCGCCTCGCTGCGGGCAAGTCGCCGCGCGCGACGATTCACCTCTGCATCGCCCAGGAGGGGGGGCAGGTTCTGGTGAGCATCACCGATGACGGGCCCGGGATTGACTGGGCGGGGCTGGCGGCCAAGCTGCGCGAGCGAGGGCTCCCGTGCTCTTCCCGGCACGAGCTCGAGACTGCGTTGCTCGCCGGTGGGCTCTCGTCTCGCTCCGCGTCGACCGCGACGTCCGGGCGCGGCCTGGGTCTGAGCGCGCTCCGGGAGTCGCTGCGCGAGCTCGGCGGCCGGCTAGAGCTGATCGCCGAGCCTGGGGAGGGCACGTCGTTGCGTTGCTGGCTTCCGGCTTCGATGCTCGCGATCGATCGACTTGTCGGAATTGCGTCGGAAAGTGCCCGCGACGCTGAGCCGTCGGATCCGCAGATGGGCGTGAGTGTGGGCACCACCCCCGAAGGAGCGCGCGAGATCCGACGAGCTTTCCGGGATTAGCATCAGGGATGCTACCGACGGGGTGCGAAAAATATACGCAGGCGACCGAGTTGTTCATTGAGAGGTGTCTCCATTCGTGAGAACAACGGGCTCCCTTCAACCAGGAGCTGACTCATGACGCGATACCGATCCGCCCTTCGTACTTCGATTTTGGTGGCGAGTTGTCTGCTCCCCGTGGCCGCCGCGCGCGCGAACCCGCCGGTGGGCACGATCTCGACGTTCGGGCCGCCCCTGGCCGGCACCGCCTGCGCCAACCCCGAAGGGCTGGCGATCGACCTGCAAGGAAACATCTACACCGCGTCCGACATCGACGGCGCCACCACCGGCACGATCTGTGTCTTCAGCGCCGCTGGCGCGCTGACGCGCACGATCTCGATCCCCGCGGGGCCGGCGGGCGTTGCGCCGCTGGTCGGCATGCTGTTCGAGGAGCCGCACACTCTGTTCGTCGTCGACACGGCCGACGGCAATGTGCCCAACGGCCGGCTCTTGAGCGTCAACACCCAGAACAACGCGGTCACCGTCCTCGCCAGCGGCTTCGCCTTCCCGAACTCGATCGCCGAGGATGCCAACGGCAACCTCTACGTCTCCGACTCCGCCCTCGGCACGATCAACCGGATCTCCCAGAACGGCAGCCACAACGTGGTGTGGGCGACGAGCCCACTGTTCCAGACCACCGGCTTTCCGCCGGTCGGGATCAACGACCTGGCGTTCGATCGCACCTCGACGAGCATCTTCGCCACCAACACCGGTGATAGCCGCGTTCTCCGGATCCCGCTGCTTGCCAACGGCAACGCCGGGACGGTTCAGATCTTCGCCGACGGCGCGACCATCGACACCAACCAGCACACCACCGATGCCTTGCATGGCGCAGACGGCCTGGCGCTGGACGTGTTCGGCAACCTCTACGTGGCGGCGAATCAGGTCGGAGAGATCCAGGTGCTGTCGCCGTCAGGCCATCTCATCGCGCGCTACTCAGGCACCGGCGTCGCCACGCTGGATTTCCCGGCCTCCCTGGTCTTCAAGGGCTCGCAGCTGTACCTCACCAACGCGTCACTGTTCGACGACGGGGTCAATTCGCGGATCCTGCTGCTGCAGGCCGCGTTCCCGGGCTGGCCGCTCAACTGAACGCAACCCGATGACGGCGCAGGCCGGCGTTGGCGATCCCGACGCCGGCCTCTTCGCACGCGTCAGCGGTAGAACAGCATAACGCGCGACCCCGGGGCGATCTCACTCATGCCGTTGCAGT
>Ga0265342_10001359_pt1 | contig 22899 bp, 19 predicted proteins | sample 4CB327metaG_FD_203125 | JGI IMG/M metagenome (GOLD analysis project Ga0265342, IMG submission 203125) | Rhizosphere microbial communities from Carex aquatilis grown in University of Washington, Seatle, WA, United States - 4-CB3-27 metaG | ecosystem: Host-associated > Plants > Roots >... | reverse complement strand
TGGCGCGTGGAGAGCACGACAGGCGATCAGCAGGCGCCCGGAGCAGCCATGGTCCAGGCAGGCTACCGGATCGGCATGCTGGTTTCCGGCGCCGGCGGCCTGTTGATCGCAGCCTACGCCGGTTGGTTTGCCGCATATGCCACAATGGCTGCGCTCGTCGGAGCAGGACTCGTCGTGTTTTTGCTGGTTCCGGAACCGCAGGTGCCACCGGAAACGTCGCGCGCGGCGGAATCGGCCTGGCAGGCGGTTCGCCACGCGCTTTCGAGGGCTGTCATCAGTCCCTTTCGCGATTTTACGCAGCGGCCGCTTTGGCCCGTGATCCTCGTCTCCATCTTCGGATACAAACTGGGCGAGGCGATGGCGGGAGTGATGTCGACTCCCCTCTACATAGCGCTGGGATTTTCTCTCCCTGAGATCGCTGCGGCATCGAAGGTGTTCGGATTTTTCTCCATTGTTGCCGGGGTGATGCTGGGCGGAGTCGTGACGACGCGGTACGGAATCCTCCGCTCGCTGATCCTTTGTGGGATATTGCAATCGGCGGGGAACCTGTTTTTTGTCCTGCAGGCTGTGGGTGGGCATCGCATCGGCTATCTGGCCTTATGCGTCACCGCCGAAAACATCACGGGCGGCATGGCAGGGACGGCGCTGATCACCTATATTTCGAGCCTATGCTCGCCCGGTTTCACGGCGACAGCGACTCAGTACGCACTGCTTTCCTCGATTACATTGCTCGGCCGCACCGTGGTGGCCTCCTCAGGGGGATGGTTGTCAGTGAAGATGGGCTGGCCATGGTTCTTCGTAATGACGAGCGTAGTGGGACTGCCGGCGCTTCTTCTTTTCCCTTTGGTCGCACGGCGTAACGATCTCAATGCGGGAAAGCCCGCTCTCGATAGCGCGCAGGCCGAGCCGGAAGATCCGGTCCCGTCTTAGAAGCGCGACCAGCCGGGGGATTCCCGTGCGCAATTTCGGCGGTTTCGCGCCGAGCAGAAATCACGAACGCGCTGGGAGCGAGCCCGCAGAACGGCACTCAAGAAAAGAACAGAGCGACATACGCGTGAGCGCCGGGTCTAAGCCAGTATGAAGATCTTTTTGCGCACGGTTCTTCTCGCCGCGCTTCCCGCGCTGGTTGCCGCACAAATCGCGGCCCAGGGTCCGCATGCCGGCTCAGGCAACATGCAGGCGGAAGCGGAGGAAATTCGAGCGCTGGCCAACGAGGCGCGCACGCAGGCGGGAGTGGGACGTCTGGAATGGGATCCGGCGCTGGCGGCCGCGGCCCTGGCACATTGCCAGCGAATGGCAGCGGAAGGACCGATTGCACACCAATACAGCGGCGAGGCGGACCTGACGACGCGGACGGCAGAGGCTGGCGCGCACTTCAGCGTGATTGAGGAGAATGTGGCAGTGGGACCGTCGGTGGATGCGATTCACGAAGCGTGGATGCATTCACCGGGGCATCGCGCGAATTTGTTGAGCCCGGATGTGGACCGAGTGGGCGTGGCCGTTGTGGCCGCTCGCGGAGTGCTGTACGCGGTGGCCGATTACTCGCGGGGCGTGGAACCGTTGAGCGCGGCGCAAGTAGAGGCGCGCGTGGTGGCGCTCGTTCGCGTGAGCGGCCTGGCAATTCTGCGCGACCCGAACGTGGCACGGGCCGCGTGCGCTGCGGACGAAGGAATGCCGCGCGGTGATGCAGGGCCGATGCCGCGCTTCGTGATGCGCTGGCAGGCCGGAGATTTGACCGAGTTGCCGAAGGCGCTTGTGGATCGGCTCGCATCGGGCAATTATCGGCAGGCTGCAGTGGGGAGTTGCCCAGCGCAGGGATCGGAAGGATCGTTTTCGGAGTACCGCGTGGCGGTGATTCTGTATTAGCAAGTCAGCAAGTCAGCAAGTCAGTGAGTCAGCGAGGCGGCGGGTCAGCCTCATCCGAAGTCCTGATGATCTTTCCAGAATTCGGGCAACGGGAGACGTGTGGGGCCGCAGACGAAGATGTCGGGGTGGTATTGGCTTTCTTCATTCTGCGCACCTTCGGAGTTTCCGTTTTGGGCGGCCAGGCGGCAGCCGGTGAAAATGGAGTCGGCTTGCTTGCGCGTGAGCCCGATAACGATGAAGGTCGTGGGCGGTGGGGTTGGGTAGCCGCGCAGATATTCGGAGTTCGTGGTGCCGATGGGTTCCGGGAGCCCGTAGGCGCGACCCAAAACATCAATGGCTCCATATTCGCCGTAGTTGCCGGTGGTGATGCCGAGGTGCGCCTGCTCGTCGGGCGGAAGCGAGTCGCGGATTTGGGTGACGGTGCGGACGAGGTCGGGCCATCCGACTTCTTCGCTCAGGTCGTAACTGTGGCTGAGGGCGTATTGCTTGAGCGGGCCGCTTGACGCGAGAGGAAGAAGCCGGGCGCATTCGAAGACCGAGATAAACGCGAAGGCCGCGAACCAGACGGAAGCGATGGTGACGCGGCTCCAGCGGGGCAGCCTGCTTAGCCAGCTCTCGGCGAGGACGGCGCCCATAGAGAGCAGCATGGGATAGGCCGGTGCCATGTAATAGTGGCGGCCTTTGCTGGCCCAGAAAATTATGAGCGGGACCAGATACATGAAGGCGACCATGCGATAGCGGCGATCGCGCAAAAAGCCGATGAGGCCGGCGATCCAAAGCGGCGCGCCGGCGACATTAGCGCAAATGTAAAACTGGCCGGTGAGGAAACCCTCGGCTCGGCCCTCGCCGACATCGCGTATATGGATGCGCTGGAGGAATGTGTAGGAGATCCAGTTGTGATGGGCGAGCCAGACGAGGTTGGGCAGGAAGATGAGGAATGCGAGAGCGACGCCAGCCCAGAACCAGCCTGTCTTGAGGAAGCGGCGCGCGGGGGTGAGGGCGAGACCGACGAGAATGCCCGCGATGTAGAAGGTGATTGCATATTTGGTTTCGAGGCCGACGCCGAGGGAGGCGCCGATGGCCAGCCACCAGCGAGGGTTTTCTGATTTGAGGAGGCGAATGACGAAGTAAGCGGTGAGAACCCACCAGAGCAGGTCGAACGAAGTGTATTGAAACTCGTGGCCTTCAAAGATTTCAACCGGAGAAAAGCCGACCGCGAGCGCGGCGATGACCTGAGCGAAACGGGCTCCGCCGAGTTCCTTAGTCATGAGACCGGCGAGAATAACAACCGTGAACTGCGCAAGAACCGCGGAGAGGCGCAGACCGACGATGGAAACGCCGAAGAGCGCGAGGGCGATGTGCTCGATAAAGGGAGTGACGGGCGGGTAGGAAACGAATCCCCAGTCGAGATGGCGGGCGTCAGAAAGGAACTGGAGCTCATCGCGATGAAAGCCGTATTGGCCATTGGTGAGGATATGGAAGATGGCGATGGCAGCGGCGATGGTGACGAGGATGAGGGTGTTAGCGGAGAAGATGCGGCCGCGTTTGGGCTCGGCGATTTCGGAGGGTGACAATGCGAAGGAAGACAAGACGGCTCCTCGAAATCTGTTTACGCAGGAGTGACGGCGGCGGTTCCGTTGCGTTCGTTGGGCTGGGGAATGCGGACGGAAGACATTCCGGCGGCGGTTGCGGCCTGGATGCCCATGTCGGTGTCTTCAAAGACGAGGCAATCTTTGGGCGCGACGCCGAGGCGAGCGGCGGCGGTGAGAAATGCGTCCGGCGCGGGCTTGGAGCGCGCATAGTCCTCGGAACCGACGAGGAGGGGGAAGCGATCGAGCAGGCCGACCGCGGTGAGCGACTTGACGATCGACTCGCGGGTGCTGCCGGAGACGACGGCGAAGGGAATCTGGCCGTGCTGAGCGACGATCTGCTCAAGCACTTCGGGGACGGGCTTGAGGTCGTGGAGGAGCGAGAAATAGAGGCTCTCCTTCCGCTCGGCAACGACTGCGATGGGCATTTTAAGATCGCGCAACTGGTTCAGCGCGGCGATGATTTCGACGGGCGGCTTGCCGCCCCAGGAGTAAAAAAGACCTTCGTCGAGGGTGCAATCCCATTCGCCAAGCGCCTGCTTCCATGCGATGTAGTGGAGCGGCATGGAGTCGACGATGGTGCCGTCGCAGTCGAAGAGATAGGCGCGGAAAGGGCCGGGCGGAATTTGAAGGGGCATCGGGCTCCGTGGTCGATGAGTTTGCTTGAGGTCTGGGCTATCTCCCCTAAACGCATTCGCGTTTAGGATGGGGCACCCATTTTCGTGGTGAGCTTAATGCGCGACGGCGGTTTCGGCTTGGGGCGCGGGTTCCCTGGCGCCGCCCTCTCCGGGCTTGGTTGGCTCCATCTGCAAGGCGTTGTTGAAGCGGTTGAAGTAGTTGAAGAGGCCGATAGCGCAGAGCAGCTCCACGATCTCGCCTTCAGAATAAAAGTCGCGCAGCTCGGCGAACTGCTTGTCGGTAACGGCGTTGGCATTGCGGGTGACGGTTTCGGCGAGGCGCAGGGCAGCCTTTTCCGCGGGAGTGAAGTCATCGCGGTGCGACCAGTCGGCGAGGTGTGAGAGCTGGTCGTCAGTCCAGCCGAGATTGCGGGCGAGAATGGTGTGGCTGGCAAGGCAGTAGGGCGTCTCGTTCACCTGGCTTGTGCGGACGATGATGAGCTCTTTGAGCTTTGTCGAAACGGTGCCGGTCGACAGGACGGCGGCAAAATGCGCCTGCATGGTGGCGTAGATTTCAGGCCGGTGGGCCATAACGCGGAACATATTGGGCACGTTGCCGCGCAGGGCAAAAGCCTTGTCGTAAAGGGCGGCAATTTCGGGGGCCAATTGGCTGCGGTCAACGCGGGAAATGCGGGGCATTGCGCCTCCTTTAAGTCCTTTCCCATGGTATCGTTTCCGGCCAATTTCCGCGCTGGTTTCGAAATGGGTTTTGACCTGGTAACAGGCGATGGTGACGCTTTGACGCGCTCCGCGAGGTTTGCTAACGTAGGAGAGGACAATCCTGTTGCCACTCACTCCTCAGTAGCTCAATGGCAGAGCATTCGGCTGTTAACCGAAGGGTTGTAGGTTCGAGTCCTACCTGAGGAGCCAAATCCACGACATTTTAGAGATTCTGAGACAGGATCATGCAGCCGGTCGGTGCGGACCCGGCAGGGAATCTATGCGTGCGTAGCTCGCCAGCGCGTCGGGACTCGTAACAACGAGATTTGAGCCGCGCAGCCTCACCAGGCCATGGGCCTTGAAGTCGGCCAAAGCGCGGGTGACGGTTTCACGCGATGCACCGATACATTCGCCGATTTCCCGATGAGTGAGCGCGCACTTGATCTGAATACCTTCCCTGGTCGGGTGACCGGCTCCGCACCACTCCAGCAATAGATGGGCGAGCCTGGCCATCGCGGACGAGGCGAGGCCGAATATTCGCAATCTCCCGCGAATTCGCGCGAGGTCGGCACATAATTCGCGTGCCACATTCTGATTGGCGCTCGGATGACGCGAGAGAATCCCGAGAAAGTCCCCGCGCCGCAGCGACGCGATACTGCAAGGGTACATTGCCTGCGCCCGAATCTCGGAGGAGTCGCCGGAAATGGCAGAAGTAAGCCCCAGAGTATCTCCCGCGCCCGCAACCCCAAGCAGGAGGCGCCTGCCATCGGAGGAGTTCATGGAGATATTCACTCCGCCTTCCAGCAGGAAAAGGATGCGAGACGGTTTCTGTGCTTCGCTGATAAGAACTGTCGAGCCGGGACAGCGGAAATGTGTCGCGAGGGCCGCGAAGTCGCGCCGCGCTTCGGCTGACAGATCCTTAAAAAACCCTTCCGAACCACTCGGCGTGCGAACCTGACTGCGGCTCAATGCAGAAAGGCCCGGCACCGGAAACTCGCTCAGGTTGGGCGTTTCGCTCGTTCGAGGCCTGTTTTCGGCGAAATCACCCTGGAAAGGGCTGGCCTGAATTTGACCTTTGTCTTGGCGATGAATCAGTTGCAAGGTTCGCATCGATCCCTCTCCAACCCGTGAACCTAATTCCGACGGTTGGATCCGCCGGCTTGAAGACTTCGAAAAAGAGCGCAGGTTTGAAGGTCCCGTGCTAGGGCCACTCATACTGCAATGCCCGGCGTTGTCCGACTCGGCACAAGCGATCTCGGCCTTTCGGCCATCAATTCTCCAATACTTTGCAGCAGGCCGGCTGGCTCATTCCTGATGGTCGCGTCAGCAAAGCTATCCCGGTGGGTTGGGCAGTCTAAAATGCTGATCACGGGTGTCCGCGAACCGATTGCTCGAATCAGGGAGGCGAGTTGCTCCCGGCTATCGGGAGGGAGGGTGTTGCCCAGAAGCACCAGGTCGAAATCTCCATCCCTGATAAGAACAATCGCTTCTCTGATTGAATCTGTGGGGGTGACTATGTATCCGGCGGATTGCCAGATTGAGCTCTGACCCGGCAGAAGCGACGAATCCAAGCCGACGGCCAGGACAACCGTTACGGGCATAATGACCTCCAGAATGGGGATACATGGCTTGGCCGGCCAGGGAAAATAGGCCAAGTATCGAATTAATATATGTTTCACGGCTAGCAGTCTGGTCAATATTGCACATCTCCCCTTTCCCGGCCATCAATTCACACTGGCGTACGTTCAATGACCCAGCCTTTCCAATTAGAGCGAGTCGGTTTATCGTGATGGTGCCGGTCGCCGATAGCCTCCGATAGTTCCAAACTCTTTCGAACGTTGTCTCTCCGCAACGGGAGTCGTCAAAATGCCCGCACTACGGACTCATTCCGTACTGAAGTTCAGCCGAACCGGCCATCTTTCCATCCCTCTTTTCTTACTGGTTTTGCCGATGCTGCCGGCGCAGGCGCCGGCAACGCCACCACCCGGAGGCCGGGCCGCAGCGGCGCCGGCGATTCCAGATTCTCCGGCAAGTACCTCGCTCAGCACAAACGTGGACGAGGTATCGCTCGATCTCATGGTTCGGACCAAACACAATAAGCCGGTCCTCGACCTTGAACCTTCGCAACTGACGGTGACCGACGCGGGATCGCCGGTTCAACTCTCGTCGCTTCGCCTGGTGACCGCCGATTCGGGATCGCAGCATCTGGTCGCGCTGGTGTTCGATCGCCTGGGCAAGGGCGCCGCAGAAAGAGCACACGCGATGGCGGATAAGATTCTCGGAGTGTTCCCCGAGAAGGGCTTCACCTTCGCGGTCCTGCAAGTCAACGGGAGGTTGCGCCTCATTCAGTCCTACACACGAGACAGGCAGCTGATTGACGCGGCCATTACGGTTGCGACACCCGACCCGCTCGCGGCTCCGCCGACCGATCTCAGCCCAGCGGAGAAGATCCTGACGGCTACGGAGAACAGCGACGCTCTCGCTCTGAGCTCGGAGGAGCGCGTGAATGGAAAATTGCTCCTCAAAGCATTGGAGGATTCGCAGCGCATCCTCGAGGATCGCCACGGTCCTCCCTCGCTGGCTGCTATTCAGGCGCTGGCCGAGAGCGATCGGACCCTGACCGGCCGCAAGTTCATCGTCTATTTTTCGGAAGGGATTACGTCGAGCTCGGACCTCGGGAGTATTCCCCAGTCCATTCTCGGTGTGGCCAATCGGGCCGGCGTGACCCTTTGCATTGTGGATACCAATTCGTTCGATCCGAAGATGAAGGCCACGATGGAGGCCTCAGCAAACAGCGTCGCAGTTGGCAGGTCGGGCGCCAGCGGCAACATCAGCGCATTCGGATCCGGCAACATCGGAAGCCTCCCGGGCAATGGGGCCGGGGGGTTCACAGCGGGTGCGGTACCTGATGCTGTCGCCGTGCACAACGTCGCCGGATTCGAGTTTGGCGATGTTGACGCTCGCGAGAGCCCGCTGGTTCCGATGGCACTGGGGACCGGCGGCATCTATATTGGCGGTTCGGGCCGGTACGATCGCCAGTTGCAGCATCTCCAGGAGAACCTGACCAGCTGGTACCAGGCAGCCTGGGCACCACCGATCAAGAAGTACGACGGTGCGTTCCGGCCCATCGACATTCACCCGCTGCGCAAGGACGTCGTGATCCATACCCGCTCCGGCTATTTCGCTGTTCCGCCTGCGGAAGCGACGGGAATTCGGCCGTTCGAAATGCCGCTCATGAACATCCTCGCGGGGGGGCCGCTGCCGAGCGATGTCGCCTTTCACGCGGGAGTCCTTCATCTGGGCCAGTTGCCCGATGGAAACGCGGGTGAACTTGCTGTCCAGGTCCCTCTCTCGCAGCTCGCAGTCCACGAGGATGCGAGCACCCACATCGCATCGGTGCATGCCTCCATTGTGGCCGTCATCAAGGACAGCAAAGGCGCCATTCTCCAGCACTTCGGCGAGGACTTTCCTCTACACGAGCCAGCGGACATGATCCACACCAATCCCGGCCAGTCGATCACGCTTGAAGAGCATTTCTCCGCAGATCCAGGCGTTTACACGCTGGAAGCCGCTGTGATGGATTCCATCGCAGGCAAGGCAGGCGCGCAGAGCATTCCATTTACCATCGAGCCCGCGCCGAAGGGCCCGCGCTGAGCGATGTTGCGCTGGTGGAAAGCGTGAAGCCTGCTGACGAAGACAACGAGACCTTCGAGCCCATGCGCTTCGGCGACGGGCACGTTGTGCCGAATCTGGCGACGGAGCTGCCGGCAGACACGCGCATGCTTTCGCTCTTCTTCCTGGTGCATCCGATTGCCGGCAGCCAGAGCCAGCCAGAGCTTCGCATGCAGATCTTCCGCAACGGCCAAATGCTCACGCAGATGCCGATGGAACTCGACAAGGTCTCCGGCACCGGTGCGGCGATTCCATATCTTGGCTCCATTCATGGCCATTCCTTTGCTCCCGGCGATTACCAGGTGAAAGCGCTGCTCAGCCAGGACGGCGCAACTGCGTCGAGCGCGGTTTCGTTCAAAGTAGAAGGCGATGCGACCTCGGCAGGCTCGGCCGATTCTTCGCTCAGCGCGGGCGGTTCATCTGGCGGGGGTGAGATCAACTCACAAGTAGTCTCAGAGGCTTCAACTGCCAACAGCCAGTTTATTGTGACGAGCCCGAAGACCGCGGTGCCGCCACCGACGGACGCGGAGATCCAGGCGATGATCGAGGGTGCTCGACAGCGCGCGCTGGGATGGTCTGACTCGCTCGTGAATTTTTACTGCTACGAGGTGACCAACCACTCAGTGGATGCAACCGGCCATGGCGATTGGAGGCATAAAGACACGCTGGTGGAGCTGATGAAATATGTCGACCACGGTGAATCGCGCAGCACCGTGATGCTCAATGGCGATCGCAGCGAAGCGCAGCCCGATCAGCTCCAGTTTATGCATTCCGCGGGCGAGTTTGGCGCAATGTTCCATGTGATCTTCAATCCGTCAGCCAAGGCGGTCTTTACATGGAAGCAAACGGCGTTCATCGACGGTCAGCCGATCCAGGTCTTCGCGGTCAAGGTCGGCCGCGACAACTCCGGATTCGACCTTACCGATCATGACGGCCGTACCGGCCACGCGGGTTTCGAGGGACTTGTGTACATCGATCCGGCGACATTCAGCGTCCGCCGCATCAGCATCGATGCCGACGACATTCCTTCGGAACTCCTGATCAAGGCCTCCAGCTTGTCGATCGACTACGCCTGGGTGCCCATGGAAGGCAGCGATTTCCTGCTGCCGGTGCGCGGAGCGGTGAGCCTGCAGCAAACGAAAAGCCGGCCTGTCCTGAATGAATTCGAGTTCCTCAAATACCGGCGCTTCGGTTCGCAGTTCCGGGTCCTGACGGACGCCGACGTGAAAGCCGGGAAAACGAAAACCTCAGAGAACTGATCGCTGCGAGTGTTCGGTTGTCGAGCGTGACAGACCTGCCATGGAAAATGGCTGAGGCGGTCAACGACATTCGAAGCTGCTCGCGTCTTCGGTGTTGCCCTGGCCTTTGTATTGGGCGTGCGTTGGGTAGGGGCAAAGGGGCCGGCTGCGGCCGGGGAAGGTCTTTCCCCTGGCGATGACGGACTGGGGCGTGACGCCTTTCTCAACCCAATTGGACAGTGCGCCAAGCAGGTCGAATTGATCGAGCGAAGGGCCGCCGGCACAGTGACTCATTCCGGGCACGAAATAGAATTGGCTCCATTTAGAAACGGCATCGGACCCGCCATTTGCCGCCGTCATGCCCTTGAAGTAATCGAATGTATCGAGGGGCGAGAACCACGGATCGCTGTCGCCATGGAAGAAGATCAGCTTGCCGCCATGGGCGGCGAAGGTGGACAGGTTGGTGGCTGTTGAATCGACCAGCGGCTGAACATCTTTGAGCGCTTCGGAGTCGACGTCGACTTCAGTGGCGGTGGGCGGTGGTCCGAAGATGCCGGGCCCGGGAACGAGGATTCCCCTGATTCCGCCAGTGGCTGCAATGCCGGAGTCATAAAGAAAGGGTCGATAGACCTGAACTCCGCGCGAAGTTTTCGGACCGTCGAATGCCTTCTTGATGGCCGCGGCTTTTTCAGGCGCGAGGCAGGCGGCGGTTTGGCCTGGCTTGCAGGCCAACGACTCGGGGTCGAAATGGCAGGCGAGCGGATCGGAGATGAGGCCGTCGGCCAGGCCGTCGAGGGCGTCGCATTGCTCCATCAGCGCATCCATGACTAACTTGCGATCGTCATCGGTGATGGCCTGATTGATGATGGGCTTTCCACTGGAATCCTTGGGCGCGACCTGGTTGAATGCCACGGGAATCCATTGGCCAATGGCGAGATTGGAAAAGCCGGTGCGCATCGCCGGGTCACCAACGATGATTCCGTCGAATTCAGTGGGGAAGCGCTGAGAGAGGACCATCCCCTCGCGGCCGCCCGTTGAGCAGCCCGTGAAATACGAATATGCCGCGGGCTTGCCGTAGTATTGCGCGACAATTTGCTTAGCGAGCGCGGCGACCTGGACGTTGGCCTGATAGGCGAAGTCGAGCGAAGCCTGCTGGTCTTTCTGAAAACTAAAGTCGAAGCCGCCGTTATGGCTCTTATGGCCAGTGTCGGTGCTGACCACGGCGTAGCCGCGCAAGAGGGCGGCCTTGTCGCCCGAAGCGGTAAGGCCGAGCGGTTGAGAAACGACTCCGTTTCCGCCGCCGCCGCCCTGCATGAGGAAATCGCCATTCCACTGGTCCGGCATGGCGAGCGCGAATTGAATGCCGAATTCTTCGCCGCCGACGCCCTTGCGACGATTGATGACTCCCTCAACGCGGCAATATGCAGGGAGAACCAAAGACTGTGGAGGCATGCTGAACGGAATCGGCGTGGTACTGCCCGCGGCAACTGGCGCGGCTTTGGTGATTTCGACGTCAGGAGCTTTGAAGCTGGACAAATCGGCGCAAGAGTTTGGCTGCTGAGCCCGGGCGAAGGAAGCCAACAAGAATACCGACCCAATGACTGCGGGCAGGAGACGCGTGTTCATGGTGCCTCACTTGTGACCGTCACAGCATGGAGATGCCCGCGGCCCGGTAGATTTCGGTGATGTAGCGCAAGTCGCGAAGGCCCTCTTCACCCGGCGTTTTGGGCTCGAGGTTGTTCTGAATGCAATTTGAGAAGTGATCGGCCTGGGCGGTGAACTGGTATGGGTTTTTCCGCGGATTGGCTTCGTCGAGCACGGTGGGCGGAACCCCAGGCCCATTGAAATACTCGGCGCGGAGATGCTGGCCATCGTAGTTGAAGGCGGGATCGGCGCCGATCCAACCTCGGCCGCCATGCACTTTGAAGAAGCCACCCATTTGCGCTCCATAGGTGGTGGCGCACGAGGCTACGATGCCGGACGGGAATTTCATGGTCCAGGAGAGGTTTTCTTCGACCGACGTGAAGCGGCCATCCTGATCGATGTTGGAGGTGAAAGCGGCGAAGCTGGCGGGCTCTTCGCCGGTGAGATAGCGGGTGGCGTTGAGCGAGTAGATGCCGACGTCCATGAGTGGTCCACCGCCGGAGAGCTTTTTGTCGAGGCGCCACTCGCCGAGCTTTTCGCTGAAGCCGAAGGCGGTCTCGATGGCCTGGACCTGGCCGATGGCGCCGGAGCGAATGAGATCGACAGCCTTGAGGTTGGTGGACTCGAAGTGGCAGCGGTAGGCGATCATGAGCTTGACGCCGGCGGATTTGCAGGCAGAGATCATCCGCTCACACTCGGCGACATTGACGGCCATGGGTTTTTCGCATAGGACATGCTTGCCCGCCTTGGCCGCGCGAATGGTGAAGTCAGCGTGCATGGAGTTGGGCAGTGCGACGTAGACGGCGTCGACAGCTTTGTTGGAGATGATGGAGTCGAAGTTGTCGTAGGTGTAGATGGAGGACTCGGGGACACCGTAATCGGCGGCAATGCGCATGGCCTTATCGCGATGGCCGCTGACGAGCGCCGTGACCTTGGAGTTGGCGGAATTGCGGACGCCGGCCATGAAGATGTCGGCAATGCGGCCGAGGCCGATGATGGCGTAGCCGATTTGACGCCCGGGGGTTTGGGCGAGAAGAGGCGGAGCGAAGCGCGCGGCAAGACCAAGCGCGCCGAGTGATGCGAATTCGCGGCGAGTGAAAGACATGAGGATCACTATAAACCTCCGAATCCGGCTCATGTGAGGATTTCCAGTAATCGGCCGATCTTTCAACAACTTGGTGCGTGAAAAGCGAGCCGGAGGCGGGCGAAAATAGTCGAGGCCTGACGACCGGATTCCGAGTTTTCTGCTTCTGCCGCAACCGAGAATTATTCTGGCTACGCCGGCCATGGACGGCAAAGGTGATGGCTGTTGGATCTTGCTGCGGGTGTTCGACTTCACGTATAAATGACATAAAGCCCCATAGAATTTCTGGTTTACAAAAGCTGTTCGTTCAATCTACGAACGGGCAGGCCAACCGCAAGCGTGTATCGTTTATCCAATTGATTCGTTCATACCGCCTCCCGATACCGGAAGAAAAGGAAGACGCATGAAACAGGGCAAATCGAGCATTGCCAAGCCACTGACGACGAACAAGCATCTGATCCGCTGGGTAGAGAAGATGGCGGAGCTGACGCAGCCTGCTGCTATCCACTGGGTGGATGGAAGCCAGGAGGAAAACGACTGGCTGTGCGACAGGCTGGTCGAGTCGGGAACCTTCGTCCGGCTCAACAAGGAGAAGTGGCCGGGATGTTTTTATGCGCGCTCGGACCCGCGCGATGTGGCGCGCGTCGAGGATCGGACATTTATCTGCTCTTTTTCGAAGGACAACGCCGGGCCGACGAACAATTGGGTTGAGCCGTTCGAGATGCGCAAGAAGCTCAAGGAGCTCTTTAACGGATGCATGCGCGGGCGAACGATGTACGTGTTGGCCTTCAGCATGGGTCCGGTGGGCTCGCCGATGTCGCGCATCGGAGTGGAGCTTACCGATTCGCCTTATGTTGTGGTGAACATGCGCATCATGACGCGGATCGGTTTGCCGGTGCTGGAGGAGATCGACAAGGGCGCGGTGCGCGTAGTGCCCTGCATGCACTCGGTCGGAATGCCACTCGCGGCCGGGCAGAAAGATGTGCCGTGGCCGTGCAACGACGAGAAGTACATCGTGCATTTCCCCGAGGCGCGCGAGATCTGGAGCTACGGGTCAGGGTACGGCGGAAATGCGCTGCTGGGGAAAAAGTGCTTTGCGCTGCGCATCGCTTCAAACATTGCCCGCGACGAGGGCTGGATGGCCGAGCACATGCTGATTGTGGGCGTGGAGTCGCCGCAAGGAGAGAAGACGTACGTGGCGGCGGCGTTTCCGTCGGCGTGCGGCAAGACGAACTTTGCCATGCTGGTGCCGCCGAAGGCGTTGGACGGCTGGAAGGTGACGACGGTAGGCGACGACATCGCGTGGATCAAGCCGGACGCCAACGGGCAACTACGCGCCATCAATCCGGAGCGGGGATTTTTTGGCGTGGCGCCGGGCACGAGCGAGAAGACGAATCACAACGCGATGGCGACGCTGCGCAGGAACACGATCTTCACGAATGTGGCACTGACGCCGGATGGCGGCGTGTGGTGGGAAGGGATGACGGACGAGCCGCCGGCGGAGTGCACGGACTGGCGCGGCGAGCGCTGGACTCCGGCGATTGCGAAACAGACCGGGGCCAAGGCGGCGCACCCGAATGGGCGGTTTACCGCGCCCGCTTCTCAATGCCCGTCGATCGACGCGGCGTGGGAGGACCCTGCGGGAGTGCCGATCGGGGCGTTCGTCTTTGGCGGGCGGCGGTCAACGACGATGCCGCTCGTGTACCAGGCGTTTAATTGGAGCGCGGGCGTCTACGTCGGCGCGACGATGGGCTCGGAGACGACAGCCGCGGCCAGCGGCGCGGTGGGGCTCGTGAGGCGCGACCCCATGGCGATGCTGCCGTTCTGCGGCTATCACATGGGCGACTACTTCCGGCACTGGATCAAGATGCAGCGCTCGCTGAGCACGACGCCTAGGATTTTCAATGTGAACTGGTTCCGCAAGGGCGAAGACGGGAAGTTTCTGTGGCCTGGCTTCAGCGAGAATATGCGGGTGCTGAAGTGGATCGTTGACCGCGTGCACGGGCGCGCGCAGGGCAAGGAGACGCCCATCGGCTGGACTCCCTACTACGACGATATGGAATGGGCGGGGATCAACATTTCGCGCGAGGAGTTCGACCAGATGCAGGAAGTGAATCGCGCAGCATGGCGCAAAGAACTTATCGGGCACGAAGAGCTGTTTATCGATGTGCACGACCACCTGCCGCCAGAGATGGTATACGAGCGCGAGCTGCTGATCTGCCGGATGTAAGGGATGCGTGGCCGCGAGGAAGATGCGGCACTCAAGCCGCGGTAAGTTCCACGGCGGGGCTGAAGCCGAGCTGACGAAAGAAATCGACGACAAGTGAAGTTGTTTCGGCGCTGGTGAAGGACGCTGCGCGCAGCACGAGGTCCGCGCCGTCCGATCCAGTCAGCGCCTCCACCGCAGCCGCGGAGGTGAGCGATTGCGGCGTGGCGGCGATGGCGATGCATTTTTCGCGCCGATTGGTGCAACTGGCCAAGTCGGCGATGGACTGCTGAAGCGTGGGAGTGGCGATGACCGTGTGCGGCGGCGCCATGCGATCCACCAGCCAAAGAATCTCGAGCTTGGATTCGAGTTCGTCGGGAACGCAGTCAATGACCAGATCCGCGTCGCGAACAGCATCTTCAATGGAGGCGACAAATGCGACGGCGGGAAGGGCCTGCGGGCTCAGCTCCTGGCGGATCGACTCGCGCGCATGGTGAAGATTGCCTGGCATAACGTCCTCGAGGAGGACGCGATAGCCGGCGCGGGCCGCGCCCAACGCTAGCCGGCGGCCGAGGGGCCCGGCTCCGATGATGGCGACGGTGATCACGGCCTTGAACGAACCAGACAGCTCACTTGATGGCGAGGGCTGCGGCCACTTCCTCGACACTGGGGCGGGCGTTGACCAGATGCTCAGCGACCTTTGCGCGCTCGTCGGCGGAAAGCGTGGGGACTAATGCAAGCACGCGGCGCAGGGTCACGGCGACGTCGTCAATGTAGTTCATCAGGCGGATAGCTTCTCCAGAAAGCGGCATGTTTTTCCTCTAAGGTGAGTTCCAGTTCCATTGTAGGGTGCGAGGCGGCGCGGCGCGAAGCGGATCGAAGAGTAGCGGGTAGCGAACAGGGACTGGACGCAGTATGCGAACCGGGACCGATGTAAACAGCCAGCCGTCTGCGTTACGGGTGCTGCTCGATGGCAATGTTGACGGTGGCTGTGTAACCGGAAACCGCGAGGCCAAGAAGATTGGTGGCTACCCCAGAGAGAGAGACAGGGAGGAACGTGACCGAACCGTCAACTGCCGAGGTGGCGGTGCCGGCTTGCGTGGCCAGCAGTGCCCCTTGGGTGCAAACGGTGTGCGGCGAGCAGGGCGGCGACCAGGCGTAGAGTGCCTGATGGAGCGCGACCGTGCCGCCGGCCATGGGGTTGCCGTCCATGTCGAGGAGGCGGAGGGCGATCTGGCTGGGCGTGCCCGAAGCCGAGAGGATTTGGCTGTTCCCGAAGATGGGCTCGAGCAAAGCGTATTCCGGACGTGCCCCGTACGCTGAAAAAGCGACACATTGGTTGGTCCCATTGAGACATGCGTTGATGCTGACGACCTGGCCCTCGGCGAGCGGACCAACGGTGAGTGCCTCAGTGGCGATGCCCGCGGAGTTGGTGATCGCGGCTGAGCCTAAAGGACCGATGCCGCCACCAGAAGGAGTTTGCCATGCGACCGATTGGCCGGCGAGAGGCATACCGCTCGAAAGGACGAGAGCCTGTACGGTCCATGTAAAAGAGGCTCCAGCGGCGAGCGCAAGCCGCGGCGTGAGAGACGAAACTGCGGGCGGAGATCCGCCGCCGAATTGCGCCTGGATGCTTGAGCCATTGGTGAGCGCTGCGGTGACGATGGACCACGTGCCGTCGTTCGCGGTGACGTTCATGGTGGCGCGGCCATCGCCGGCGGTGGTCACGGCACAAATCGTCAGACCGCAGACGAGCCTGGCCGTGCCGGCAGTGACGGTGTAGATGACGGTAACGCCCCCAGCGGTCGCAAGCGTGGGAGTGAGAGCGGCGACGGTGAAGGGAAGAGGCACGCCGATGGGAACAGTGTTTGAGGGTGCGGTGACGAGTGTGAGGGCGTCGCCAGTGCCCGAGTCGTAACTGATGCCGCCGGGAATGATGGCGGCCGCGTAAAGCGTGGGCAGGTCGTCGACTTCAACATCGACCGAGCCGGTGACGCCGGAGGCTGCGGGCGGCGCGATGGCGGTGATCTGGGTAGGTGAGATGCTGGTGACGATCGCGGGCCGGCCTCCGACGAGAACGGTGTCAGCGAGACGAAAGCCCGAGCCATTGATCGTGATGGGGCCGCCGGAAGCAGGCAAGTGCGCGGGCAAAACCGTGTCGGCGTAAAGCAGCCAGCCGTCGTAGGCGTAGTCGGGGCGGCCGTCGCCACGCAGATCGGCGATGCCGATGCGCACGATGTCGTCGAAATTCGAAGTAACGTGCAGCCAGGTTTCGCCGGTGGCGAGGCCGTTAAGGCCGGGGGCCGGGCCGATGGGTGTCGCGGCAGCGAAATCGAAGGCGTCCCATACGCCGATGGTGGGCATGGCCTTGGAGTTTGAGGGCGCGCCGGTCTCGTCGGTCGCCTCAGTGATGACGGTGAAGATGCGATTGGCGCGGACCGGAAAGGTGAACCAATCTGTCTGGCCGATCTGGCTCAAGCGCCCGCACCAGAGGCCGCCGGTGGGAATGGGGCGCGGCTCGGAAACAGAGCCGATGGAATCGTTGAAGCCGGCGACGGGCGAGTTGCTCGCGGTGACGTTGACGGTCTCCGTGCTGCCCGCGGAGAGGGTTGGAAGCGTGATGGCGTTGAATGCGCCGGAGGGCGCGACCTGACCCTGCGCATAAGGGCCGACGGAGTTTTCGAGAATGTAAAGCGGATCAATGGCTTCGAAGGTGATTTGATACGTGGCGGATGTCATGCCGGGCGGCAACGGAATGCCGCTCAGATCAAAGGAGCCTTGCAGGGTGGGATCGTTCGAGCCCCACATCGTGAACGGGTTGGCGCTGGAGTCGTTGAAACCGGTGACAGGGTTGCCATGATTGCCGCTGAAGAGCGCGCCCGTCACGGCGGTAACCGTGTACTGGTAGAGCGGATTGCCATTCGAGTCAAGCGGACGCGCTACCACGTTGACGCCCTGCATGCCGTAGCCGGTGCGGAAGCTGACCAAGCCGTGGATGGAGACGGTGTTGGCCACGGTGAGTTGCTTCGCGGGGAAGCTGGCGAGGTTGGCGGCGGTGATGGGATAGATGCGGCTGAGGGTGGCGATGTCGTCGTAACGCAGTTTGGCGGGGCCGGGTATGCAATCGCCGCCACTTGCGCCGCATGCGCCGCTGAGCGGTTCCATGATGGGCCAGCCCTGCTCGCCGCCTAATTCGCCGTTTGTGGCCGCTCCGGGATTGACCTGCGCGAAGTCGAGTCCGAGAACGCGGCCGAAGGCGCGCTCCACTTCGAAGCTCATCATCTGGAGCATGGCGGAGTTGGTGGCGCAGAGGCCATTGAGGACGATGGCGGCGTGTGCGATTGTGGCGTTGGGGTTGAAGTTGTCGATCCACACGTAGACGGCGTTGTTCTGGCAGGCATCGGGCTGGCTTGCCGTGCCGCCGAAGACGGCGTCGATAACGGAGCCGTCGAAATCGTAGATCACAGCGAGCGGGTAGTTGGTAGCCGCGGGTGTGATGTCGGCAGGTGCAGTGATCTGGCCGGACGAATTCACGGCGATATTCGAGCCGTTGACGTCTTCATTGAGCGGGCCCGCGTCGGAGAGAGTAACGCCGGCGGTGGGAACTGCGCTCCATAGGCCAGCTGCAGCGTCGACCATCGCCGTGGCCTGTTGATTGGTGACAGAGCTTGAAAGCGGGCCTTGGTCAACGGAGTAGCTGACCTGGCCGCCGGCCCAATGGACGGGTTGGCCGACGACCGAGGGATTGAAGAAGCTCGTCCCGGCGATATACTTCGGTCCTCCTGCGACGGCGGCCGCGGGAACGAGGAGCAGGGCGAGCGGGAGTGCGGCGCGGCGAAGATGCGCGGAACGGAACGCGATAGCATGTGCGGACGCGCTGGTGGCGATGGGCACGGGATTCCCTTGACGGGCTGAACGTAAGCAAGCTCAAATCCAGGGACCTTGGACGATTCTCGGCGTTTTCTAATGTGGCCGGCGAAACGCATGGGCGAGTCCAAAGAAGAGTGCGTGTCATCCTATAAGGAGCGGAAGCGCGAGGCAGGATCAGGGCGCGGATTTGAGGTCCTTCCGTCTACAATCGATTCGGGTAAACCCATGGCAGAGATACGCGATACCGTGATTCTTGGCTCCGGCTGCGCCGGATTGACGGCGGCGCTCTATACGGCGCGCGCTGGGCTCAAACCGCTGGTTTTGGAAGGCCACGAACCGGGTGGTCAGCTTTCCATTACGACGCTGGTCGAAAATTTTCCGGGCTGGCCGGAAGGCATTCAGGGACCGGAGCTGATCGGCAACATGAAAAAGCAGGCCGCGCGATTTGGCGCGGAATACCAGCATGCGCATCTGGAAGGGGTTGAAGCGGGCGCGCATCCGATCAAGCTGCGCACGTCGGCGGGCGAGCTGCAAACGAGGACGCTGATTGTGGCTTCGGGTGCGAGCGCACGCTGGCTGGGTTTGCCGAGTGAGCAGGCGCTGATCGGCCACGGTGTTTCCAGCTGCGCGACCTGCGACGGATTCTTTTTCCGCGACAAGGACATCGCAGTGATTGGCGGGGGCGACTCGGCGATGGAAGAGGCGATTTTTCTCTCGCGCTTTGCAACCAAGGTTACGCTTCTGCACCGGCGCAATGCGTTTCGCGCTTCGAAGATCATGCTGGAGCGCGCCATGGCGCATCCCAAGATCGAGCTGCGGACGAATACGGTTGTGGAAGAAGTGCTGGGCGTGGACGAAAAGGAAGTGAAGGGACTGCGCTTGCGCGATGTAAAGAGCGGGGAGCAGGATGAGCTGAAAGTGAGCGGGATGTTTCTGGGCATTGGACACGTGCCCAACACAAAGGCGTTTGTAGGACAGATCGATCTGGACGATGAAGGGTACATCAAGACGACGAACAACGTGTTCACGACGAGAAACGGCGCGGTTGTGCCCGCGGTGTTTGCCTGCGGCGATGTCCAGGACCGGCGTTACCGGCAAGCCATTACAGCGGCTGGCTCGGGCTGCATGGCAGCTCTTGAAGTGGAGAAGTATCTCGAGGAGCACGGACACTGACGCTGGACTAAAACTGGTGAAATGCGAAGAAGGCAGCGGCGACGAGGAAGCCTCCGGCGACGGCGTGGTTCCAGCGCAGGTGTGAGCCGAAATAATATGTCGCAAAGACGCCAAAGACCGTAAGCGTAATGATCTCCTGAATTACCTTGAGCTGGACGGGAGTGAATCGTCCGTAGCCGATGCGGTTGGCGGGCACCTGAAAGCAATACTCAAAGAAGGCGATGCCCCAGCTGACGACAATGACCTTCCAGAGCGGCTGGCTTTCGTACTTCAGGTGACCGTACCAGGCAAAGGTCATGAAGATGTTGGAGAAGATGAGAAGAACAATGGTCCACATTCCTTTATTAGATACACGAAAACTGGCAAGTGTTGTGGAAGCAGCGCGGCCCCGAGCGATATTTTCGGCGAGGGCGCAGTGACGGCACTCAGGGAGAATCTCGAACGGCTGGAAGAGGCGATCAGCGCGGCCTGCCGGGCAGCGAGGCGGCCCCGTAGCGAAGTTGAATTGATGGCGGTGTCCAAGACTTTTCCAGCGGAAGCAGTCGCGGAAGCAGTGGCGCTGGGCCTCACTTTGTTTGGCGAGAATCGTGTTCAGGAATTCAATGCCAAGGTTTTGCATGCTGCAGAAAAAGGAGCCTGGGCAGTGCGCGAGAGACTGCGCTTTCATCTGATTGGGCATTTGCAGTCGAACAAGGCGGCGAGGGCGGCGGAGATCTTCGACGGTGTAGACTCGCTGGATTCTGTGCGGCTGGCGGAGCGATTAAGCGAAGCGGCCGGGAAAACGGGAAAGCGGCTGCCGGTGCTGATCGAAGTGAAGTTGAGCCCCGAAGCGACAAAGAATGGAGTGGAGCCGGAGTCGGACGAAGCAGCGCAGCTATTCGAGCGGCTGCCGGACCTGCTGGACCTTGAAGTGCGTGGGCTCATGACGATTGCTCCGTGGGGCGCGCCGCAAGATGTGACGCGAGCGTGCTTTCGCAGTTTGAGGATGTGGCGCGACCGGTGGGCGGCCGCGCATCCAAATCTGAAGTTCGATGTGCTGTCGATGGGAATGAGCGGCGACTTTCGCCTGGCGATCGAGGAGGGTGCGACGCGGATTCGTGTCGGCACGGCGCTTTTCGGCGCGCGCACGCCGCCAACGGCGCGGCCGGGGCTGGAACCGGAGATCGACTGATGCTGCGCGCGGTGGCGGAGGGCGTAACCCTGGCGGTGCGTGCGCAACCGGGCGCTAAGAGAACCGCCATTGCCGGGATTTACGGCGAGGGAACGGCGGCACAATTGAAAATTGCCGTGCAGGCGCAGCCGATTGAGGGCCGCGCGAATGAAGCGCTGATTGCATTTCTCGCCGACATTTTTGATTTGCCCAAAAATGCGATCGAGCTCAAATCCGGCGAGCTGTCGCGCAGCAAAGTGTTCCTGTTGCGCGGAGTGACACTAGCGCGGGCCCGGGCGGTGCTGGCGAAGCGAATCGACGTCTGAACTATTCCTTCGCGGCAGACTGCCGCTGTAGTTCCTTCTGAAACGCCTGCTCCCGATCGGCAATATATGCCTTGTATCTGTCAGGATCGATGAAGGCGTTTCTGTCGCCGGTCTTCCATCGCGGATATTTCTCAACGAGATCGAAGTAGGCGCCATGCGCGCCGAGAAATACGTCGCAGGGGAGCTTGTGAAGGACGGCAAAGCCGCGCTTGTAATCCGAGGCGATCTGCAGATAGGCCTTGTTGCCAACGAGCTTGTAACCCGGGTTTACGTTCGGGCTTCCGACGATCACGACGTGCAACAGGCGGCCATTCTCGGTTTCGTCGAGGGTCCAGGTGGTGGTTCCCTTCGTGTGGCCGGGAGTCAAATGCGCGGTGAGGACTGTGCCGCCGAGCGAGATTGTGCTGCCGTCGTGAAGAATGCGATCGACATGCGCGGGCGGATAGTGGTGAGCTTTTTGCGCACCATATTGGAAGTCGGTCCTGCCACCGGACTCGACGACCGACACATCGCCAGCCATGACGTCGTATTTAGCGCCTGTGAGGCGGATGATTTGCTCGCTGCCCGCGCAGTGGTCATCATGAGCGTGGCTGATGAGCAGGATTTTGATGTCGCCGAAGTGGAAGCCGAGCGACTCGACGCTCTTCTTGATCAATGGCACCGAGGCTTCAAAGCTCGAATTGATGAGGATGAGGCCGCGCGGCGTGGCAATGAGATAGGAGCCAAGATCCTGGCTGCCGACGTAATAGAGATTTCCAGCGATGCGGAAGGCAGGAAACGGAGTCAGCCATGCAGGATTGTTCTGGGCGACGAGCGGGACGGCGGAAGCGAGGAGCGCGAAGAGCGCAAAGCGCAGAGAAAATCTAGCTGTATTCATTGAGGTTCTCGATTTTCAATTTGTTTGATCAGCGACTCGATGGCGCGTTCCAGGTGAACTCCGCGCGAGCCTTTGACGAGGACAACGTCGCCGCTACGGAGATTTTCAATAAGCCACTGGCCGGCAGCCTCCGCGTCGCGGAGAAAGACCGCTGGCACTCCGCCAGCGCACGCGGCGGTGGCCAGGTGTTCGGCGTTGCCTTGCACCGCGACGACCAGATCGAGGCCGGCTTCGGCGGCGGCCCGGCCACAATCAATGTGCAGTGCAGGTCCGTGGTCGCCCAACTCGAGCATTTCGCCGGCTACCAGGATGCGGCGGCCGGTGGCGGGACGCGCGGCGAGAGTGCGAATCATGGAGCGGAGCGCCTCGGGGTTGGAGTTGTAACTGTCATTGAGAATGGTGGCGCCCGCAATCTCGATGACTTGGCCACGCTTGTCGCCGGCGGCGAGTGAAGCGATGGCTGCGATCGCCGCGTCAAGATTGACGCCAGCTTCAAGCGCGACGGCCAATCCCGCAACGGAGTTTGACGCGTTGTGTGCGCCAATCAATTGCAGCGTAAAGCTTGTTTCACGCTCGCGGGCGCGAACGCTGACGTGCAAACCTTCGCTATCCTCGACGGAAGAGAGAACTTGCGGGTCAGCGCAGGGGCCGGCGCCGAAGTAAACGACGCGACCGGAGAAATCGCGGCCAAACTGTGCCGCGTAAGCATCGTCGCAGTTGAGGAAGGCTACGCCGTTCGCCGGCAGCGCTTCAATGAGCTCGAACTTGGCGCGGGCGATGCCCGCCTGTCCGTCGGCAAAGTTTTCAATGTGCGCGGATCCGATGTTGGTGATCACGCCCCAATCGGGCGCAGCAATTCTGGCGAGC
>Ga0265342_10001358_pt1 | contig 22902 bp, 21 predicted proteins | sample 4CB327metaG_FD_203125 | JGI IMG/M metagenome (GOLD analysis project Ga0265342, IMG submission 203125) | Rhizosphere microbial communities from Carex aquatilis grown in University of Washington, Seatle, WA, United States - 4-CB3-27 metaG | ecosystem: Host-associated > Plants > Roots >... | reverse complement strand
CGGTAGCACTTCACCGACCAGCGCAGTTTCTTCCACCCTTTCCGCCACAGCCACCGGTTCCATCGCGACAGCCGGCTCCACCTCAACCGCGGCGACCTCGACCGCAGCGACCTCGGTTTCGGCAACTTCGGGCTCCACCACCATCGGGTTGACGGGATCCACCTCCGCCCTCACCTCGACTTGTTTCTGCCCGCCTTTTGAGCTGCGTTGATCCGCCTTGCGGTTGCGCGCACGCCGCCTCGCGGCCTTTTCTTCTTGAATCGTCGGCATGATCACACTCCATTCACGTGCAATTGTGGAGCGGCCACCAAACGCTACCAGTTCGCCCTGATTGCGTTTGAAACGCGGTATCGCCTTGTTCGTTGCGCGGCGTTGATGTGGAGATGCAACACGTTCTGTCATCACCGGACTTGTGCCGGTGGCCCTGGAAACGTGAATGCCCGGCACATCTGTTGCGAAGACGCGCTTCGCGCTAATGGCCGGGCATGACGATTTGATAGCGAGCTAAATTCTTCTCAGGACGCCTTCTCGCTCTCTTCAATCCGCTCGAGCGAGGCCCGGATCTCGGCGACGACCTGGTTGTAATATTCGATCAACCGCTCCGAGCTCTTGAGCTGCGCCTGTAGCAGTTCCGAACGTTCCTCGGCCTCATGTGCCATGGGCTGAGCCAGGGATGCCAGTCCGTCTTCCGACCTCGTTGAGGGATCTTGATGCGCCATGTTTACTCACTCACATGATGGGGCCAAACATGTTGGCTACGCGCATGAGGCGTCCGTTTTTTGGGATTAATGGGGCACTTCCTTGGTTGAACAAGGCAAAACCGGGGAGGCCCGGCCTTATTTATTGCGACTTTCTTTCGAGCCGCATTCCGCATCGCAGAATTTGATGAGGCGTCAAAAAAGAAAGCCGCCCCGAAGAGCGGCTTTCCATTCAATCCGATCAGAAGCGAAATAAACTAAGCGCCCGCTTCGCACTTCTTCATGAACGAGTTCTTGGCCGCGCCGGCGAGCGGCTTGCCTTCGGAGCTGACCGCCTTGGTGGCGCAGCTGTCGTGCATGCACTTCTTCATGAAAGAGTTCTTGGCCGCGCCGGCAAGCGGCTTGCCGTCCTTGCCGACCGCCTTGGTGTCGCAGCTTTCCTGCGCAAAGGCCGCGCCGCCGGCAAATGCGACGACCAGACCCGCCAGCATGATTTTTCTAAGCATTGTATCTCCCCGGGGAAGTGTTGAACGCGGACCGATTTGATCCCAGAGAACCGTTCGCGGCAAGGGAAAACCGCCGGCACTCGCGGCTACGCGGCATCATCACTTGCCGAGAGACCGGTCGAATTGCGGCCCTTGGGCCTGGTTTTCTTTCCTTTGCCTGAATTTTTCCCGACCGCCTTTTTGACCGGCCGCCGGCGCCTTGCTTTCTCGATATCGCGCTCATCCTCGAGCGCCTTTCGCACTTTGACGAACTCGGCTTTCAAGGCGGCGCCGACGCGCGGAAAACGCAGGTTAAGATCTTCCAGCGCGCTGACGATGGCCGAGCCGATCACCACGCGGGCGAACCACTTGTGGTCGGCGGGCACTACATGCCAGGGCGCGTGGCCGGTCGACGTATGCCGGATGATGTCCTGGTAAGCGGCCATGTAGCGCGGCCAGAACGCGCGCTCCGTCACGTCGTTCATCGAAAACTTCCAGTTCTTCGACGGCTGCTCCAGCCGGTCGAGAAACCGCTCGCGCTGCTTTCTCTTGGAGATATTGAGGAAGAACTTCAGCACCACGGTGCCGTTGCGCGACAGATAGCGTTCGAATGCTGTGATATCGGCAAAGCGCTCGCGCCATAGGCTTGGACCGATCAGCTTGCGAGGAATTTTCTCCTTTCCGAGCAGGTGGTGATGCACCCGCGTCACCAGGCATTCCTCATAGTAAGAGCGGTTGAAGATGCCGATGCGGCCGCGCTCCGGCAGGGCGATGATGGCGCGCCACAAGAAGTCATGGTCGAGTTCGTGGGACGTCGGCTCCTTGAACGAGGTGACTTCGCAGCCCTGCGGATTCACATTCTCGAAAATGCTCTTGATCGCGCTATCCTTGCCCGCGGCATCCATGCCCTGAAAGATCACGAGCAGCGACCAGTTGTCCTGGGCGTAGAGCCGCTCCTGAAGATCGCTGAGCCGCTTGCGGTTGGCTTCGAGGATTTTCTCACCGTCGTCCTTGTCGAGGCCTCCCTTCCCGACCGTGCTGTGCGACTTGAGATGAAATTCGCCCTTGCCGTCGAACCGGAACGGGGCGACCAACGGCTCCAGCCGCTTGATCAGCGAATAGCTAGCCTTCCTGGCAGCCTTCATCGCCTTCTTCGCCTTTTTTGGCTGCGTGGCTTTCTTGCCCATGGTCCTATCGAGGAAGTTGAGCTTCAAGAAACGCGCTGACAAAACGCGGCATCGTGGGCACAAGTTCGGACGTCGAACGCACGAGACGGACGGCACGCAATTCCGGCCTGGTCTCGCGCGCGAGATAAGCCTCGACCCTCGCTTGCAGCGCCTCGCCGGTCTCGGCGACGCGCAGGATCCGGATCATCGCAATCGAAGCGCGGGTAAAGACGCAGGACCAAACCCCGTCCATGGTATAGTCCGATTCGCCAAGGCCGGTCTCCTCGGCCAACTCCCGCGCCACGCTGCCGGCGATATCGACAACCCCTTCCCTGATGTCGTCGGGATCGGGCGTGCCGGCGGGAAAATAGATACGCCCCGCATTGGCCGTGTGATCGCCCATCTCGCCGAGCAGAAACGCGCCGTCCGACGATTGCAGCGCGCCCATGCCGAAGCCGTTGAAGACGTCCGGATCAGGAAAGCCCCAGTCGCGCCACGCCAGGAAACTGGCAAAATCGGTCTCGAAGAAATCCGCCTTCAGATGATCGCGGCGGCGCATCGCGCTGCGCCCGAGCAGGACGCGGCCGTTCCAGATGTCCGGCTTCTCGCGCCGCTTCTCGGCGAAATGCGCGTCGATCTCGCCGCGCCGCGCCTGCGCGAACGGCCACGCGAAAGGCTGTACCGTCAATTCAAGCGTCGCGATGCGATGGATCTCGGGCGATGTCATGCCGACGCCGTCGGCGAGATTTCACTTCGCATTCGAACCCGTCGTCTTCGTCGCGCGCTCGACGAACGAATTGGTGTAGGTCTTGGTCACGTCGATATTGGCTTTCGCGACTTCGGGCGAGCCCGTGCTGAATACCGCGAGCACAGCGTCCGCGCCCTTGGCGTCCATCTTGCCGGTCTGTGAATACATCGGAATCGTGTTCTTCAACGCGGCCAGATAAAGCTCCGTGTTCTTGCCGACGAGCTCGCCCGGCATCTTCGCCATGACCTCTTCCGGCGTATGGCCGTGAATCCAGGCGAGCGTATTGAGGATCGCCTGCGTCAAAGCCTGCGTTTCCTTGTCGTGCGCGGCGATCCAGGCCGCGGTCGAATAGAGCGCGCCGCCGGGATATTCGCCGCCGAACACATCCAGCGTATCCTTGCCGGTGCGGGTGTCGGAGAGAATGCGCAGGTCCGAATGCGTGCCCTGAAGCACCGTGATCGAGGGATCGAGCATCACGGCCGCATCGATCTGACCCTGCTCCATCGCCGCCACCGCCGTTCCGCCGAGGCCGACGCCGATCACCGCGACGCTTGCGGGATCGACACCGTTCTTCTTCAGGAGATATTTGAGAAAGAAATCGGTCGAGGAGCCCGGCGCGCTGACGCCGACCTTCTTGCCGGCGAGGTCCTTGATCGCGGTGATCTCGCCGGTGTGCTTCGGCGACACCACCAGCGCCTCGCCTGGGTAGCGGTCATAGACCACGAACGACACCAGTTGCTGGTTTTTCGCCGCGAGATTGACGCAATGATCGAAATAGCCGGAGACGACGTCGGCGCTGCCGCCCAGCACCGCTTTCAGCGCATCCGAGCCGCCCTTGAGATCGACAAGCTCGACGGCAAGCCCGGCCTTTTCATATTCGCCGAGTTGCTTGGCCAGCACCGTCGGCAGATAGCAGAGACAGGCGCCGCCACCGACCGCAATCGTGACCTTGCTCTGCGCCATCGCCCGTGTGGGAACGATCGTGGGCGCGGAAATCATGGCGAACGCGATCGCCGCGACCGCCCATTTTTCCAGCATCGTTTTCATGATTTCCTCCCGGGAAATGCCTTTGAATTGCGTGCAGGATAGAGCAGCGCGGGAACGATGAGAAGGCGACGAAAGGCCTAACTTCGTTATTGCGAGGAGTGAAACGACGAAGCAATCCAGTCTTTTCCCGGCTCTGGATTGCTTCGCTCGCGCCCCGGAATGACGATGTGGCCCTACGCCCTCGCCTCGCCGGCATTGGGACGCCAGACCAGAAGCCGCCGCTCGACCATCGTCACGAAGATGTCGATCAGGATGACGAAGGCCGAGAGCACGAACATGCCGGCGAACACGCCGGCGACGTCGAACACGCCTTCGGCCTGCTGGATCAGGTAACCGAGACCCGCGGCCGATCCGAGATATTCGCCGACCACCGCGCCGACGACGGCAAAGCCCACGGAGGTATGCAGCGAGGAAAACATCCACGACAGCGCCGACGGCCAGTAGACATGGCGCATCAACTGTCCCTCGTTCATCCCGATCATGCGCGCGTTGTCGCGCACGGTGGTCGAGACTTCCTTGACGCCCTGGTAGACGTTGAAGAACACGATAAAGAACACGAGCGTGACGCCGAGCGCCACTTTCGACCAGATGCCGAGCCCCAGCCACAGCGCAAAGATCGGCGCCAGCACCACGCGCGGCAGCGCGTTGGCCATTTTCACATAGGGGTCGAAGATCGCCGCGACCAGCGGCTTGCGCGCGAACCAGAATCCGATTGCGACGCCCAGGAACGAGCCGATCGCGAAGGCGAGGATCGATTCCCACAGCGTGATCGCCAGGTGCTTCCAGATCACGCCGGTTACGAACCAGTCGACGACCTGATTGCCGACGGCGACCGGCGTGGAAAAGAAGAACGGCGGCAGCACCATGTGGCCGAAGATCGGCACCGTGGCGAAGAATTGCCAGAACGCCAGCGCCACGATGGCGACCAGCACTTGCAGGGAAAGGAGCGTCACGCGGGGCATTGAGCAAATCCGGCAATGAAATTGTTCGTCATGGCCGGGCTTGACCCGGCCATCCACGTCTTCGTGACTGAAGCGAAGGCGTGGATGCCCGGCACAAGGCCGGGCATGACGGAAAAAGCCTTACGGCTTGGAGAACGTGCCGATCAGGCCGGTGGCCTGCAACACATGACCCTCGAGCGCCTTGATCGCCTCGGCGCGGTCGAGACCGGCGGCGAGCGCAGTCGGCTCGAGGTCGGTCGCCATCAGCGTCAGCGTGTAGTGATGGATCGGACCGGGCGGGGTGCAGGGGCCGAAATAGTGCGGCAGCTTCATCAGGCTGGTGCCGCCGACATACTTCTTGCTTTCCTTCGATACTTCGCCTTCAGCAAAGCTGTTGACGTCAGCCGGAATGCCATAGGCGACCCAGTGGCTGACGCCGCCGGGCGGACGGCCTTCGGGATCGAACATCAGCAGCGCAAAGCTCTTGGTGCCGGCCGGCGGGTTCGACCAGTTCAGCGCGGGCGAAATGTTCTCCCCGACGCAATTCGGGTTGGACTTGTTGTTGCCGGCGAACTTCGTCGCCAGCCGCTCGCCATCCTTGAAGCTCGGAGAGGTCAGCGTGAACACGCCGTCCGCCTTGGCGGGAGCAACGCCCACCGCCACGAGCGCCACGGCGCCGGCCAGTATTGAACCACGTAGGAACATGACATCTTCCCTTATTGTTGGCTTGATTAGCCTTGTTGCCTTTGATTGTGCGCGCCCCTGGAAGGGGCCGTTTTTGGCGCGCGGAGTGTAGCGGCGGCCCCGGCCAGATCAAGCTGACGAGCTAGCTGGCCTCGGTCACTTCTTTGGTGGTCTGGGCGTAGCCTTTCATGACCTCGTCCTTCAGCGCGTCCCAGATTTCCCGGTGCAGGTCGTGGAAGGCCTTGGTCAGCTTCACCTCGGTGATGTCGCGCGGCCGCGGCAGCGTCACGCGCCAGTCGCCGATGATGCGCGCGGACGGGCCGGCCGACATGATCACCACCCGGTCGGCGAGCGAGATCGCCTCCTCCAGGTCGTGGGTCACAAACAGCACTGCCTTGCGGTCGGCGCTCCAGAGCTCGAGCAACAGGTTGCCCATGATCTGGCGCGTCTGCGCATCGAGCGGCCCGAACGGCTCGTCCATCAGCAGGATCTTGGGGTCGCGGATCAGCACCTGCGCGAGGCCGACGCGCTTGCGCTGGCCGCCGGAAAGCATGTGCGGATAGCGCTGGCCGAACGCGCCAAGGCCGACCTGGGTGAGGAATCTCTGCGCCCGCTCCAGCGCCTCGCGGCGCGGCGTGCCGTCGATCTCGAGCGCGATTGCGACATTGTCGATCGCGGTCTTCCACGGAAACAGCGCATCGGCCTGGAAGAGATAACCGGCCTGCCGGTTGAGGCCCGACAGCGGCGCATCGAAGATCTTCACGCTCCCCGCGGCTGGCGCCAGAAGCCCTGCCGCGATGTTGAGCAATGTCGATTTGCCGCAGCCGGTGGGCCCGACGATGGCGACGAATTCACCCGGCGCGACGTCGAGATTGGCCTTCTCGACCGCCGTATAGACGCGCCCCTCGGCGAGACGAAACGCGACGGTCGCGTCCTGCAGCGAAACCGCCGTGGACGTCTTGTTGGTTGATTTTGGCTCTTCCACCCCGGATGTCCTTGATTGGCGCTTTTGGACAGCCTTAGCGCCTTCGAACGACAAGTTCAACGCAGGGCCGTGACATGCTAATTGGATGACGGGAGCTCTGAAGCGGCCGCACCGCGACGCATCCCCACAAACGGAGGTTGCCGTCCTGATCGTCTTCGACCATGTCCGCAAGAGTTTCGATGGCGGCCGCGTCAGGGCCGTCGATGACGTCTCGCTCGGCGTCGGGGCTTGCGAATTTCTCGCCATCGTCGGCAGCTCCGGCTCGGGCAAGACCACGCTGCTGCGGCTGGCCAACCGGCTGATCGAGGCGGACTCAGGCCGCATCACCATCGAAGGCGAGGACGTGCGCGCCGCCGACCCGGTCGGCTTGCGCCGTCGCATCGGCACGGTATTTCAGAGCGGTGGACTGTTCCCGCATATGAGCGTCGCCGCCAACATCGGCATCACGCCGAAACTCAAGGGCGAACGCGAGAGCGACATCGCGGCAACCGTCGATGGACTGCTCGATCTCGTACGGCTCGATCGCAAACAATTTCACGACCGCTTTCCGCACGAACTCTCCGGCGGCCAGCGCCAGCGCGTCGGCGTGGCGCGGGCACTCGCGGCAAAGCCGAAGATCGTGCTGATGGATGAGCCGTTCGGCGCGCTCGATCCCTTGACGCGCGATGCGCTGGGCGACGATTACCGCGCCCTTCACAAGAAGCTCGAACTCACCACGGTCATGATCACGCACGACATGACCGAGGCCATTTTACTCGCCGACCGGATTGCGGTGATGCGGGAGGGGCGGATATTGGCGACCGGCACGGCGTCCGAGCTGGCGCGAAGCGGCGACGCCTACGTAGCCGAATTGCTGCGCACGCCGCGCCGGCAGGCCGAACGACTCAATGCGGCTCTCCCGGGGAGCAGCACATGAGCTTGTTCTCCGACCCGCGCTGGCACGAGGCATGGGCCCGCCTGCCCGACTATCTCGGCAGCCATGTGCGGGTCAGCCTTGCCGCGCTGGCGCTCGGACTTCTGATATCGCTGCCGCTGGCGCTTTTATCGCGCAACCGTCCGGTGATGCGCGCTTTGCTGCTCGGGCTTGCCAGCATCGTGCAAACCGTGCCCGGACTGGCACTGCTCGCGCTGTTCTATCCGCTCCTGCTCGCGGCGGCCGCGCTGACGCTCAAATGGTTCGGCTTCGGTTTCTCGGCGTTCGGCTTCCTGCCGGCGGTGCTGGCGCTCGCGCTCTACTCGATGCTGCCGGTGCTGCGAAACACCATCACCGGCCTGCGCGGCATCGAGCCACAAGTCCTGGAGGCCGCTCAGGGCGTCGGCATGACGCCGACGCAGTCGCTTGTCATGGTGGAAGTGCCGCTGGCGCTGCCGGTGATGATGGCGGGCATCCGCACCGCCGCCGTCTGGGTGATCGGCACCGCGACACTCTCCACACCGATCGGCCAGACCAGCCTCGGCAACTACATCTTTGCGGGGCTGCAAACCCAGAATTGGGTGCTGGTGCTGTTCGGCTGCGCCGCGGCGGCAATATTGGCGCTCGCCGTCGATCAACTGCTCGCGCTGATCGAGGCGGGCCTGCGCCTGCGGCAACGGCTGCGCGTCGTGTTCGGCGGCGCCGGCATCGCAGCCCTGGTCGCCGTCACGCTGATGCCTTCGATGGCGCGCTCGTCACAGGCTTACGTCGTCGGCGCCAAGACCTTCGCCGAGCAATATGTGTTGGCGGCGCTGCTCGGCCAGCGGCTCTCCGCCGCTGGCCTTCCCGCGACCGCCCGCGAAGGCCTCGGCTCCAGCGTGATCTACCAGGCACTGGTGAACGGCGACATCGACGTCTATATCGACTATTCCGGCACGCTGTGGAGCAACCAGTTTCACCATAGCGAGATCAAGCCGCGTCAGGAACTGCTGGCCGAGTTGAAGACAGAGCTCGCGCGGCAAAACGTGGAGCTACTAGGCGAACTCGGTTTCGAGAACGCCTATGCGCTGGTGATGCCGAAAAAGCGCGCCGACGCGCTCGTGATTCACTCGGTCGCCGATCTCGCCGCCCGGGCGCCGGGAATGTCGATTGCGGCCGACTATGAGTTCTTCTCGCGGCCGGAATGGAAAGCGTTGCAGACCGCCTATGGACTGAACTTCAAGACCCTGCGGCAGATGCAGCCGGACTTCATGTATGCCGCCGTGGCATCAGGCGAAATCGACGTGATCGCCGGTTACACCAGCGACGGGCTGATCGCGAAATACGATCTCGTCGCGCTTGACGATCCCAAGCGCGCGATCCCGCCTTACGATGCGATCGTGCTCGTCGCGCCGAAGCGCGCCGATGATCGGGCGCTGCAGGCGGCGCTGCAACCGCTGCTCGGCCGCATCGATATTGCTGCGATGCGCGAGGCGAATTTGCGCGCCGCCGGCGGCGACGGCGGATCATCACCGGATGCCGTAGCGCGCTGGCTGTGGGAAAAAATCAACTCCGAAAAGAGTTCAAAGTAGCGACGCGCGACGGAGGGGGCTCCATCGCGCGTCAGCCGGTCAGGTTCGCCGCACTAGTCAGAAGCCAATGCGGCCCGCACGCCTGGCCATACAGTCGGGGTCAACCCTGTCGTCCCAGCCGCCGCGCGCGCGCCAGGCGCTCCAGGCCAAGTAATCCTCTGCCTTGCTGTAGGGATTGCCCGGCTCCTGATAACCGCAGAAGCCGGCGTTTGCCTGCGCGTAGGCATTGGCGACATGGGTAATCCTGTGCTGCGCGAAAGCGGGTACCGTGAAAGCGGTCGCAGCGGCAACGGCAGCAACGCTGATCAACGATAATCTGATCATGGTCATTTCCTCCTTGGTGGTCTTCGAATCGACGCACGATCCGGAAGAAAAAAGAGGGCAGTTTTCCGCCGCGCCAATGCCGCGCAACAATGCGGGCCCTGGCGCGATGATCATGCGCTAGCTGTCGACGAAACTTTCAGATCCGGCTCGCCGCGCTTTCGGTTCTCGTTAGCTGCCCGCTTCGCGACCAACCCCGAGAATCCCGGAGACGAACCGGTCGATGCGATGAACCTAATCCTGTCGTGGCAACGACCAACTAAAAGAACATTTATTGAGGCCTAAAGTATTTTTTAAAGTGGCGGTTGCGCGGGAACCAATTGCAGCTCTGACGGCAGCGTGCGGAGCTCGATTGGTTAACGTGCTCAATGGGCGATCAGTAGCGGGACCGCCGCCTCCCGCAACAACGAGCGGGTTACGCCGCCGAACATCATTTGCGCGGCTCTCGCATGGCTGTAGGCGCCGATAACGACAAGATCGGCGGCAGACTCCCTGGCATGTGCCAGTATGACCTTGGCGACCGGCTCGCCGTTCGAGGCGACCTGCTCGACGGCAACCTTGGCGCCGTGACGACTGAGATATTGCGCGATATCGGCGCCGGGTTCTTCGCCGTGACGAGGGTTTTTTCCGGAATCCACCAACAAGACGGTGACGGACTTCGCGGCGACCAGAAGGGGCAGCGCGTCGGTGATCGCGCGCCGGGCTTCGCGGCTGGCGTTCCAGGCCACCACGACATGCTCGGGAGCGGTCCCGCGCCAGGATTCCGGCAGCAAGATACACGGGACGCCGGTGGTCAAGACCAGCGTCTCCGCGCTCCACTCGCTGGGCAACCCGCCATTTCCGCGCCAACCGCCCGCAACGACGAGATCGGCATGCAGCGAATTCAGCGCCACGTCGTCGGACTCACCCTCGAACAGCGAACGAAACTCCAGGCTGATGCCCTCGCGGCCACAGATCTCGGACGAAATTCGCTTCGCCTGTTCGATCGCCTTGGTTTCCCTGGCCCGATGCTGCGCGATCACTTCCTTGACGGCCGTGTGGCCCCGCACGAAGCATTCCGCAGTGCTGCCCCCGGTCAACGCGGGCACCTTGAATATACCGACCAGATGGGCGCCATAACGGCAGGCAAGTTTCGTCGCATAGGCGACGCGCGCTTCTCCGGACGGCGTCGGCTCGATGAAGACAGCGATGGTTTTGAATGGCATTTGAAGCGGCTCCGGGCGTGATGGTAGCGTTCTCCGGATACCTTCCCGTACCGCCCCGCGCATTGATCAATCTCAATCGGCAACCGCCTGACCACCCGGCGGGACGATCCCGCACCCCGAAAAATCAGCTCTCACGTCGCCGATAGCCGGGAGACCACATGAAACCACTTGCGCCAAAGGCGGCGATATGACCGTAATTTCGGATCGGCGAAAGCGGCGCCGGCGCGAGGGAACGCGCGGGCCGGTCAGAGTTTCGAGGGGCGGATGAAGTTCAAGCGTTTCGTTCAATTGACCATGGCGGCAATCGCGCTCTGCGCGACCAGCGGCGTCTCCGCACAGCAGGTGCTGAAAGTCGGCTCGACTCCGACCGGCGCGCCCTTCACCTTCCTCGATACAAAGACCAACACCATTCAGGGCCTGATGGTCGATCTCATCACCGAGATCGGCAAGGACGCGGGATTTTCCGTGCAGGTCGAGCCGATGCAGTTTTCGACGCTGGTCGCCTCGCTGACCGGAAACAAGATCGACATCATCTCGGCTGCGATGCTCGCTACCGCCGCGCGCAAGGAAGTGATCGACTTCTCCGATCCGGTCTACCCCTATGGCGAGGGGCTGGTTGTGCCGAAGACCGACACCAAAAACTATGCCTCAGCCGAAGACCTCAAGGGCGAGGTGGTCGGCGCGCAGGTCGGCACGGCCTATGTCGATGCGCTGAAGAAGACCGGCCTGTTCAGCGAGGTGAAGGCGTACGACACCATTCCCGATATTCTGCGTGACGTGAATACCGGCCGCCTCAAGGCGGGATACGCCGACTATCCGATCCTGGCCTACAATCTCAGCCAGGGCATGTTTCCCGAAGTACGGCTGGTGACGTCCTACAAGCCGATGACCATCGGCACGGTGGCGATCGGCGTGCGCAAGAGCGACGGCGAACTGCTGAAAAAGATCAACGCCTCGCTCGCCAAGTTGAAGGAAAACGGCACGGTGGCGAAGATACTCGACAAATGGGGCCTCGGCGCCAAAGGCGGATGAAGCGCGCTCACCCGGTCGATGGAAAAATTCTTATCCGACGCCACCGAGTTCTTCCCGATCCTGCTCCAGGGCGTCGGCCTGACGATTCTAGTCACGCTCGGCTCGCTTCTGCTCTCGACCGTTCTCGGAATGATCTGGGCCCTGATGCGGGTGTCGGAATTTCGCGTCATCAGCGCGATTAGCGCCGGCCTGATCAACCTGATCCGCGGCATCCCGATCATCGTGCTCCTGTTCTACCTTTACTTCGTGATGCCGGACTTCGGCATCACGCTGACCGCGCTGCAAGCCGCGATCCTCGGGCTCGGCATTGCGTATTCGGCCTATCAGGCGGAGAATTTCCGCGCCGGCATCGAGGCGATCGACAAGGGGCAGATCGAGGCCGCGCAGGCCATCGGCATGGGATGGTGGCTCACCATGCGCCGCGTGATCGTGCCGCAGGCGGTGCGCATTGTGTTGCCGCCCTACGGCAACATCATGATCATGATGCTGAAGGATTCCTCGCAAGCCTCGACCATCACGGTGGCTGAGCTCGCGTTGCAAGGCAAACTGATCGCGTCGTCGACCTTCAAGAACACGTCCGTGTTCACGCTGGTGGCGCTGATGTATCTCACCATGAGCATTCCGCTCATTCTGCTGGTCCGGCATTTCGAGAAGAAGAGCCAGCGATGATCGAGCTTCGCGACGTTCACAAGAGCTTCGGCAAGAACGAGGTGCTCAAGGGCATCACGGCGTCCGTCGCCAAAAGCGAAGTCGTCTGCGTCATCGGTCCGTCCGGCTCCGGCAAGTCGACCATCCTGCGCTGCATCAACGGCCTGGAGAGCTACGAGGCCGGCGACGTGCTGATCGAGGGCGCGCGGGTCGAGCGCGAGGCGCCCTCGATCGTCGGCATCCGCACCAGGGTGTCAATGGTGTTCCAGCGCTTCAACCTGTTTCCACACCGCACCGCGCTCGAAAACGTCATCGAGGGTCCGATCTACGTGAAGCACGAGCCGCGCAGCGAGGCGACCGCGCGCGGCCACGAACTGCTGGCCAAAGTAGGCCTCGCGGACAAGGCCGACGCCTTCCCGGGCCAACTTTCGGGTGGCCAGCAGCAGCGCGTGGCCATTGCGCGCGCGCTGGCGATGCAGCCGAAGGCCATTTTGTTCGACGAGCCGACCTCGGCGCTCGACCCCGAACTGGTCGGCGACGTGCTGTCGGTGATGCGCAAGCTCGCCGAGGACGGCATGACCATGCTGGTCGTTACCCACGAGATGGGATTTGCCCGCGACGTCGCCGACCGTGTGCTGTTCATCGACGGCGGCGTCATCGTCGAACAGGGCGCGGCGAAATCGCTGTTGAGCCAGCCGCAGCATCCGCGCACGCAGGATTTTCTGCGCCGCGTGCTGCATCCTTTGTAAAGCGACATGACAATCGAGACATGACGGTCGAAACGAACGCCCTCCCCCTGCCGCCGAGCCTTTACGCAGCGACCGCAACGCCACCGCTGCGACTGCGTCCACTCGAAGCCGACCGCAACGTGAAGGTTGCAATCGTCGGCGGCGGCTTCGCCGGGCTTTCGACCGCGCTGCATCTGGCCGAGCAAGGCGTCGAGGCGCTGGTTCTCGAAGCAAATGAGCCGGGCTGGGGCGCTTCGGGCAACAATGGCGGCCAGCTCAATCCCGGCCTGAAACTCGATCCCGACTCCGTCGAGGCCACCTTCGGCGCCGACCTCGGCGCGCGCATGATCGCGTTTTCTTACAATACCCCGGTCTTCACGCTCGACCTGATCCGGCGCCTCGGCATTGATTGCGATGCCCGCCAGAACGGCACGCTGCGCGCCGCGTATCACGAGAGTCATGCCCGCGCCGTCGAGGCCACGGCTTCGCAATGTATCCGGCGCGGCATGCCGGTGCGACTGCTCAATGGCACGGACTGCCGCGATATGACCGGCACGGATCGCTACGTCCGCGCGATGTTCGATGCGCGGGGTGGCGACGTCCATCCGCTGAATTACGCGCGGGGCCTGGCGCGCGCCGTGCTGGCGGCGGGCGCAGCGATTTACAGCAAGACGCGCGCGACTTCGCTCGCCCGCGAAGGAACGCGCTGGCGCATCGAGACCCCGCGCGCCACCGTGCGCGCCGACAAGGTTTTGCTGGCGACCAACGGCTTTACTGACGATCTCTGGCCGGGTCTGCGCCAAACCGTCGTGCCGCTGTTTTCTTCAATCGCGGCCACCGCGCCGTTGCCCAACGAAGTCGCACGACAGATCATGCCGGCGCGTCCGGTGCTGTACGAGAGCGGCCACATCACCGTCTATTATCGTGTCGACGCTTCGAATCGGCTGCTGATGGGCGGCCGCGGTCCGATGAGATGGATTCGCGACGCCAATGCCGTCGCCTATCTCATCCGCTATGCTGAGCGGCTCTGGCCGGTCCTTCGCGGCACAGCCTGGACCCACGGCTGGAATAGCCGGCTCGCGATGACCGCCGACCACTACCCGCATGTGCATGAACCCGCGCCCGGCATGCTTGCCTATCTCGGCTGCAACGGCCGCGGCGTGGCGATGGCGACCGCCATGGGAGCGCAGTTGTCCAGGCGCCTGACCGGCGGCGAAAACGCAGAAATCGAGCTGCCGATCACGGCGATCCGCCCGATCCGTTTCCACGCGGCCTGGCCCATTGGCGTGCGCGCCACGGTGCTGGCCGGGCGCCTGCGCGACCGCTTCGGGCTCTAGTTTCCCCGATCTGCCGCGAGGCGGTGCGAAGCCGGACCCGGGACGCCGGCGCCAAACGTCTCGGTTTTCGACGCAACGTTGCCTTTCTTATGCCACAAGCCGCGCAGCATTGCGGTATCGCACGGGCAATGTGTTGTATGACGGGCGACTTGTTAAGCAAACCGCCTCCACTTCAAGAAGCTTTTTTGAAGTACGGGGGTACAGTCATTTTTTTGCCCCAGTGGATCAACATGATTTTGGTCGCGGTGAATTTAGTTGACGCGTACTCCGCAGCGAATTTCGCTCCAGGAATTTCGGACGGGGGACGAGTGAATCCTGCAGCGAGAGCGCAATGGATACGCTTTACGATTTGCTTGGGGCACTTCCACACGATGATGCCGAAGGCCTGAGGTCTGCGTTTCGCAAGGCCGTGAAAGGCGCGCATCCGGATCTGCGACCCGGCGATCCCGATGCCGCGATCAAATTCCGCCAGATCGTGCGCGCCAACGATATCCTTTTGGACAAGGACCAGCGCGCGGTTTACGACCACCTGCTCGTGCTGGCGCAACAGGAGAAGGACCCGGCGGCAGCGCATCCGATCGCAGCAAAGATTCACCGGATCGCGTCCGGCGTGCTGGCCTTTGCCTCCGTCTCGGTCGTCACTGTCGGCGGTTATCTGTTGTTCATGCACATGTCGGTGGCGCTCGTTGCGCCGACCGGAAGCCTCGCCGCCGCGCACACGGTGACGAGCCCCTACGACCTCACCACGCGGCTCACCGCCAGCATCGCAGCCGTCAGCCCCAATGACGCACCCGACCCGGCCGCCGTAAGCGCCTTTATCGCAGCCAGAACCGAGAACACGGGTTCAGCCAGCCTGGTGGATGCCATGGCCTTGGCGCCGGCGGAAGCCGAAGGCGTCTCGCCGCCTGTACCAGAGGCGGCGGTCGATCATGCGAGCGTCTCTCACGTGCATGAGATTCTGACCATCACCGGTGGCGATGCCGGCGCCACGGCCGTCGAGGCCGATCAGGTGACGCAGCTCGAGACGAAGTTCACCGCGCCCTATGTCGACCGCGGGCTGCTGTTCTTCCGTGACAAAGCCGATGGTCGCGCCTTCCCCGAACTGCCGCTCCTGAAGCGGGGCGAGAAGCAGGGCAAGACCAGGTCGATCGATGCCACGAACGGCAAGACGCAGCATGCCGACGCACTGCCTAAGTCCGTTCCATTGCCGGTGCCGCGCTCGCTGCCGCGCAATGCGACGGCGCAGCCCGCGCCGCGCTACATGTCGCCGCAGTGGTACGCCGCCACGGCGTCGTTCCAGTAACAGCTTGGCTTAGGCCACTTCGAGCAGGATCTCGGCCAGACGGTCCGGCTGGTCGACCATGACGTCGTGACCTGACGCCACTTCGTAGGTTTTCCAGCCCGGCAGCGTCTTCATCTTCGCCAGCGTCTCGTCGAATACCGGGCTTTTGAATCCGGTTGCGCGAATGTAGGTCTTGCGGGCGACCTTTTCATGCGCACCGGCAGCCACGACCTTCTCCACCACTGCGGCAAGCGGATGCGGCGTGCATTTCGCATCGACCCAGGCACGGTCCTTTTCGTTGACGTTGAAGGCCGCAGCTGGCACTGGCCTCGCAACGAGGTCGCCACGCGCCACCGCCTCTTCCAGCGCCTTGCGCGGGCCAGGGTTGGCGAGCGAGATCAGGCTGTCACCGGCCTGAGGCACGAAAGCATCGAGATAGACGATCGACGCCACTTGCGCCCCGACCTGCTCGACCGCCTGCGTGATGACGAAGCCGGCCGAGGAATGGCCGACCAGGACGACGTCCTTAAGGTCTTCCCACTTGATCAGGTTCACCACGTCGGCGACATGCGTGGTCAGGTTGACGTCCCTGGTCAGCAGATGGGAGCGATCGGCAACGCCCGTCAGCGACGGCGCATAGATCTTATGGCCCTTGCTCGCGAGGGAATCCGCGACACGGCGCCAGCACCAGCCGCCATGCCAGGTGCCGTGAACCAGCACGAAGGTCTTCGCTGCCGTTTGAGCTTCAAGGGGCGCACCACCCGCGGCCAGCGCCCCCGCTGCCGCCAACGCGCCGAGCGCAGCGCGCCGCGTCGTTTTCAAAGATGATGATGCCATGGCGTGTCCTTCCCTCTTTCTTTACTTTTGTTATGAGAGTTGCCGCCAGTTATGTGCGGCGTTGAAAAACCGAAAACTGAAAAGGCTGACTGGAACGGCTGGGCGTGACGTGATCGTGCGCTTGCGAATCCACCAGCGTGAACGCCTCGCCCAATTCCTTCGCCAGTCCATCCGCATCGATGCGATAGACCGGCAGTCCGCTGCATTTCTCCGGACCGTCCGGCGCAAAGGTCGCGATGATGGCGTGGCCGCCCGGCCTCAGCGCCTGCTTCATCCGCGCGATATAGGCGGCGCGATCTGACGCTTCGACCAGGAAATGAAACGCGGCGCGATCGTGCCAGATGTCGAAGCGGCTGGAAGGCTCCCACTCCGTCACGTCCTCGACGATCCACTGCGCCAGGCTGGCGCGCCGGCCAAGCCGCAAACAGGCGAGATCGAGCGCGGCCTGCGAGATATCGAGCACCGTGGGACGGAGGAAGCCGCGCTCCAGAAGCGCATCCACCAGGCGCGAGGCGCCGCCGCCGATGTCGATAACCTGCGCGTCCTTTGCCGGCTTCAGCCGTTCGATCAGTTCGAGCGAGGGCGAGGGACTATCCTGAAACCAGCTGACGCCGGCCTCATCCCTTGTGGTGTAGACCGTTTCCCAATGATCCTTCGTGCTTGCCACCGACATCACGCCTCACTCGCCAAGCAGCTTGGCCGAGGCGAGGTCGGCCGCGGCGCGGGAATCGCCTTTGGCCTCATAGGTGAGTCCGCGGGTCTTCAGCGCCCTGCCGTTATGGGCATTGAGGCGGATCGCGTTATCGAGGTCCACGAGCGCGTGGACGTAGTCGTCCTTCCTGAAATAGGCAAAGCCGCGTTCGGCATAGTAGTCGGACAACGCGTTATCCTTTCCGAGACGTTCGCTGCCGCCGGCCACCGTGGCATCGGCACTGGGGCCGAGCTTGATGGCCTGGCTGCATTCGGTGATCGCCGCGTCGTATTCTTTTCTGAAATTGTTGATAGCGCAACGATTGTAGAACGCATCGGCATATTTCTTGTCGATCTTCGCCGCCTCGGCGAAATCCGCAAGCGCGGATTCATAATCCTCTTTCGCCCGCCGCTCGACGCCGCGGCTCAGATATTGCCGCGCCAGCATGTGGCCGGTGTAACGCCTGGACTGGATGGCGCGCGAACAAGCATCGATTGCCGCATCGCCGGATTCCTTGATGCAAATGTTGGCATCATTGCCGGCAGCCCGAACATCGAACGTGCCGGCCAACAGACCAGCCGCAAGCGCGAAGGCGCAATGCGTCCCAATTCCCCTCAGCATGGCTCCCTCCTGCCCGGATTTCTTTCCGGATCTGGTTTGAGAATAGCACGACAGGCGCGAACGAAAAGCGAAGAAGCCGTGACGTCTGGTCGCTCATGGATTTGACATGCGCTGCGCAGTTGGGGCAGCGCGGGACAACGAATGTGAAATATATTTTATTCCTACGGCCGGGGCGGCCATGGTGCCGGCAAAACATCGCCGGACGCGGGCCATTCCCGGTCGATTTGCACTTCAGCCCCACGCGGAAAGTGTCTACCATCCCCCTCAGTTGAGGAACGCTCCGAGATTCGTCCGGTTTCCGTTCACCGGGCGAAACGCGAACCTCAAAATTCAGGGGGCAATCTCTGCTTAAAGGACTTCTCACCTTCAGCCTGACCCGGCGTCCGCTGGTTCTGCTGGGCCTGCTGGGCTTTGTGGCGGCCGGCATTTTTGCGTTTTCCCGGCTCAACATCGAGGCCTATCCCAATCCCGCGCCGGTCATGCTGGAGATCACGGCACAATCCAGCGGCCTGTCGGCCGAGGAGATGGAGCGCTATTACACGATCCCGATCGAGGTCGGGCTCGCCGCCACGCCCGGCGTCGATGTCATTCGCTCGACATCGTTCTTCGGCCTGTCGTTCGTGCGCGTCGTGTTTCAATACGGGGTCGACTATTATTTTGCGCTGACGCAGACGGCCATCAATCTCCAGCAGAACGTCACCCTGCCCGGCAACGTCTCGGCGCAAATTCAGGGAACGAGCCTCGTCGGCGAAATCTACCGCTATGAGCTGATAGGCCCGAAGCATTTCGGCTTGAGCAATCTGCGAACCGTGCAGGACTGGATCCTGCAACGGCGGCTGCTTTCCGTGCCCGGCGTGGTGCAGGTCAACACCTGGGGCGGCACCACCAAGGAATATGACGTCGAGATCGATCCGCGAAAGCTCGAAGCCTATGGCGTGACCTTGCAGCAGGTGATCACCGCGCTCGGCAACGCCAACGTCAATGTCGGCGGCCGGACCATCAACATCGGCCAGCAGTCCGTGAACGTGCGCGGCGTCGGACTGATGGATTCCGGCGGCGAAACGGATCTGACGCAGGGCTACAAGGTCCGCGACATCGAGAACGTGATGCTGGCCTCGCCGAGCGGGCTGCCGATCTTCGTCAAGGATGTCGCCAGGGTTTCGATCGGCTACGTGCCACGGCTCGGCAAGGCCGGGCGCGATCATGACGAAGACGTGGTCGCGGCGATCGTCATCATGAACCGCACGCTGCACACCAGCGACGTGATCAAGCGCGTCCGCTCCGAGATCGAGAAGATCAATTCCGACGGCAGCCTGCCGCCCGGGCTGAAACTCGTGCCGTTCTACGACCGCTCCACGCTCGTCGGCGTCACCACCAGCACGGTGATGCATAACCTGCTGTTCGGCTGTCTTCTGATCTTCATCGTGCAGTGGCTGTTCCTCGGCGACCTCAGAAGCGCCGTCATCGTCGGCGTCAACGTCCCCTTCGCGCTGTTCTTCAGCATCATCATCCTCGTCATTCGCGGCGAGGACGCCAACCTGCTCTCGGTCGGCGCAGTCGATTTCGGCATCATCGTGGACTCTGCCGTGATCCTGGTCGAAAACATCTATCGCAACTTCGCCTCGGGACCGGAAGAGCGGCAAATGCTGTTCCACCAGCTCGCCGAAAAGCACTGGGGCGACGATCCGACGGGCGCCGGCCAGCCAACGACCGATGTGACATGGACCGACCGGCTCCGGTTGATCCTGATCAGCGCCATGCAGGTCGATCGCGCTGTATTCTTCTCCACCGCCATCATCGTCGCAGCGTTCATTCCACTGTTCACGATGCAGGGCGTCGAGGGCCAGATCTTCGGCCCGATGGCGCGCACCTATGCCTATGCGCTGGTCGGCGCGCTGCTCGCGACCTTCACCGTGACGCCGTGCCTGTGCTCGCTGTTGATGCCCGCGCATATCAGCGAGGTCGAGACGTTCCTCGTGCGCGGTATTCGTCGTATCTATCGGCCCGTGCTGCGCTGGTCGCTGCGGCGGCGGCCGATCACGGTCGCGATCGGGGTGATCTTCCTTCTGCTTTCCGGTTTCCTCGGCTCGCGGCTCGGCAGCGAGTTCCTGCCGACGCTCGAAGAAGGCAATTTGTGGATTCGCGCATCGATGCCGCCGACACTGTCGCTCGAGGCGGGTATGCCGTTCGTCAACCAGATGCGGGAAATCCTGCTGAAACATCCCGAGGTGATCACGGTGGTCTCGCAGCACGGCCGCCCGGACAACGGCAGCGACGCCGCCGGATTCTTCAACGCCGAATTCTTCGTGCCGCTGAAGCCGTTCGACGAGTGGCCCGCGAATTACACCAAGGAAAAGCTGGTCGAGGAATTGCAGGCGGAGTTCTCGGAAAAATTCGTCGGCATCAATTTCAACTTCTCGCAATATATCCAGGACAATGTCGAGGAAGGGCTTTCAGGCGTCAAAGGCGCCAACTCGATCAAGATCGTCGGCCCCGACCTGACGACGCTGGAAAAGATCGCCAAGGACGCCATGGAGGAAATGTCCAAGGTGCCGGGCATTACCGACCTCGGCGTGTTCTGGGTGCTTGGCCAGCCCAATCTCAACATCAAGATCGACCGCGAGAAGGCGGCACGCTATGGCCTCAACGTCAGCGACGCCAACACCGTCGTGCAGGCAGCGCTCGGCGGCACCGTGGCGACCAACCTGCTCGAGGCGGACCGCCAGTTCGGCGTGGCGGTGCGGCTCGCGCCCGAATACCGCAACGACATCGAAAAGGTGCGCAACCTCAAGGTCGGCGTCCAGACCGCCAACGGAACCGCCTTCATCCCTCTAAGCGATTTTGCCTCGATCACGCTCGACACCGGCGCCTCCTACATCTTCCGCGAACGCAACCAGCGCTTTGTGCCGATCAAGTTCTCGGTGCGCGGCCGCGATCTTGCCGGCGCGGTGGAGGAAGCCCAGGAGCGCATCGGCAAGAACATCAAGCTGCCGACCGGCTACCGCATCGACTGGGCCGGCGAGTTCGAATGGCTGCAACAGGCCAAGAAGCGGCTCGCCATCATCCTGCCGGTGACGTTCGTCTTCATCATGGTGCTGCTCTACGGGCTGTTCAATTCGTTTCGCCACAGCCTGCTGGCGCTGCTCGGGCTTCCCTTTGCGATCTCGGGCGGCATTATCGGCCTCTACGTCTTCGACCTGAACTTCTCGATCTCGGCCGCGATCGGCTTCATTTCGCTGTTCGGCGTCGCCGTGATGAGCGGCATCCTGATCATCCACGGCTACTATCGCGTCGTAAGCCACGGCGTCGATCCGGCAGAAGCGATGTTCGAGGCGGTCGACCAGCAGATGCGGCCGATCCTGATGATGACTTTGTCGGCGTGCATCGGCCTGCTGCCGGCAGCACTCTCGACCGGCATAGGCAGTCAGGTGCAACGGCCGCTGGCAACGGTCATCGTGGGGGGAATGCTGATCGGGCCGATCATGCTGTTGGTGGTGGTGCCGGCGTTGCAGAGCTATTTCCTCGGACGCGAGACGGCGCCCCGACCGAGCACGAATCCGCAACCGGCCGAATAAACGATCGATCGTCGCATCGAGGATTCCGGGGGAACTGCAAACCCCATTCCGAGAGGGGCCAGTTGGCCCATGCCTCACTGATGCGGGCCATAAGCCGCTCTCGGGACGGTGTTCGTGGGGTTGCCGCTACGCCTCAGCCCGAACCGGTGCCTCAGCGATGATCGCGGCTTGTTGTGCAGGTGGAGTCATCAAACCTCCTCTGCTTCGGCCAACCAATGTTGGTCACAAGTTAAAGGTTGGTAGTGAAGCGCTGATTTGTCAATGTTCCCGTGAACATCACCACGGCAGCAATGCTGTCGTATGACGAGCAAGCGCGTGACGTTGTCATTGCGAGGAGCCCGCGACAAAATTGCAGAGCAATTTTGCGCTGGAGCGACGAAGCAATCCAGTCCCTCATAAAACTCTGGATCGCTGAGCCTGTCATCGGGCGCGCATTCGCGCGACCCGTTGGCTGCCGCTCGCGATGACGGTCTCTTGATTCACACTAGCCTAGCTGTGCAGGCCCGGCGCCTCGTGACCGGAGCGTGCGACATATTCGGTGTAGCCACCGCCATATTGATGGATGCCTTCCGGTGTCAGTTCGAGCACGCGGTTGGAAAGTGCTGCGAGAAAATGCCGGTCGTGCGAAACGAACAGCATGGTGCCCTCATATTGCGAGAGCGCCGTGATCAGCATTTCCTTGGTCGCCATGTCGAGATGGTTGGTCGGCTCGTCCAGCACCAGAAAATTCGGCGGATCGAAGAGCATGATCGCCATCACCAGCCGCGCCTTCTCGCCGCCTGACAGTACCCGGCAACGCTTCTCAACATCATCACCGGAAAAGCCGAAGCAGCCGGCGAGCGCGCGAAGCGAGCCCTGGCCGGCCTGCGGAAACGCATCTTCCAACGACTGGAACACCGTGCGTTCGCCGTCGAGCAGATCCATCGCGTGCTGTGCGAAATAGCCCATCTTGACGCTGCCGCCCAACGCGACCGCCCCGGTGTCGGGCTCGGTCGAACCCGCCACCAGCTTCAACAGCGTGGACTTGCCGGCGCCGTTGACGCCCATCACGCACCAGCGCTCCTTGCGGCGGATCATGAAATCGAGCCCGTCATAGATGACGCGGTTGCCATAGGCCTTTTGCACGCTCTTCAAACTCACGACGTCTTCGCCCGAGCGCGGCGCCGGCGGAAAATCGAAAGCGACGGTCTGACGCCGCCGCGGCGGCTCGACCCGCTCGATCTTCTCCAGCTTCTTCACCCGGCTCTGCACTTGCGCTGCATGAGAGGCGCGCGCCTTGAAGCGCTCGATGAACTTGATTTCCTTGGCCAGCATCGCCTGCTGGCGCTCGAACTGCGCCTGCTGCTGCTTCTCGTTCTGCGCCCGCTGCTGTTCGTAGAATTCGTAA
>Ga0265342_10001354_pt1 | contig 22917 bp, 24 predicted proteins | sample 4CB327metaG_FD_203125 | JGI IMG/M metagenome (GOLD analysis project Ga0265342, IMG submission 203125) | Rhizosphere microbial communities from Carex aquatilis grown in University of Washington, Seatle, WA, United States - 4-CB3-27 metaG | ecosystem: Host-associated > Plants > Roots >... | reverse complement strand
CTTATGACTCCCTCACCATGCAGGACCCGGCCACATTTCCTGAAGTCAAGATGGACTTCCCCATAGCCGCCGGCCCCTATGAGCCGACCTGGGATTCCATCGCAAAGAATTATCCCGGAGGGCCCGACTGGCTGCGCGAGGCCAAGTTCGGTTTTTGGGTACACTTTGGCCCGCAGGCCGCGGGCAACAGCGGAGACTGGTACGCGCGCAAGATCTATCAGCCGGGAACCCCGGCCTACGACAACCACATCCGCGACTTCGGCCACCCTTCAGTATCCGGCTATAAGGATGTGCTGCGCACCTGGAATCCCGCCAAACTGGACCCGGCCAAGCTGGTTCGCTTATACCACGATGCCGGCGCGCGATTCCTCCTCATTCAGGGCGTTCATCACGACAACTTCGACAACTGGAACTCCACTTATCAGCCCTGGAACTCAGTAAATATGGGGCCGAAGCGCGATCTGATCGGCGAATGGTCCAAAGCTGCGCGCGCCTCCGGTATGCGTTACGGCGTGGCCTTCCATCACGAGTACACATGGTGGTGGTACCAGCCCGCCTTCGGCAGCGACGCCACCGGACCCAAGGCCGGCGTGCCCTACGACGCCGCCAGCGTGACCCTTGCCGACGGTAAGGGAAAATGGTGGGAGGGCTACGATCCGCGCATGCTCTACGGAATCAACCTCCGCGCCTACAAAGACGTCGCCAACGCGAAGTTCCGCCCCGAGCAGGGCATCTTCCAAGAGCACCTCGAATACGCGCACTGGTATGCAACGAACTGGGCCTTGCGCATCATGGATGTCATCAACAAGTACGATCCCGACTTCATCTACACCGACGGCGACTCGACAGGGCCCTTCACTGGCAATAAGACCGGGACCGGTTATAAAAGCGACGCCATGCCGCGCGTCATCGCCGATTTTTACAACCGCGCCCTTGCCACCCGCGGCAAGGTGGACACCTTCAGCATCGTCAAATTCCATTCCGGCACCAACGGGGTCGTAAACACCGTCGAAAGCCGCATCCCAAAGGCCATCATGACCAACGGTCCATGGATCGGCGAAAACGCGCTGGGCGACTGGTTTTACCGGCCTGACTTTGTTTACAGCGCGCGTGCCCTCATCGATTACATGCTGGAGATTGTCTCGCGCGATGGCAGCTACGCCGTGAATATCCCACTCCGGCCCGACGGCTCGCTCGACCCCGAATGCGTGAGCACGCTCGAGCAGGTCGGCGCATGGATGAAGATCAACGGCGAAGGCGTCTACGGAAGTAAGGCGTGGGTCAAACTCGGCGAAGGAGTCGCAGAAGCCGATGGCAGCCTGCGTACGATGCCCGGCGGCGCACTCCGCCAGGCGCAAGCGGACTTCCAATTCGGTCCCAAAGACTTCCGCTTCACCGTCGGCAAAGACGGCTCCATCTACGCCTTCGCAATGGCGGTTCCAAAGCCCGGCGGGCAGGTGACCATTGCATCGTTCGGCTCGAGCGCCGGACTGCTCGCCGCTCCCATCCGCTCGGTCACCCTGCTGGGCAGCAAAGAAAAGCTCCTCTGGAGCCAGAAGCCGGATGGCCTGGTCATTACCTGCCCCTCCCAGTTGCCATCGGATATCGCCGTCGCATTCAAGATTCAATAGCAATGCGCTGGGTAAACAACTCGTGTTCTGGGATTAACCAGTCTTGTCTCAGGGCACGACTTTTCCGGGGTCTCCATCGGCAGGTCTTCGTCGATGGGGGAGATTCATAGCTTGCAAAAAACTCAATCCGGAGGGAAGCGGGGATTTCAACCCCCGCATTAAGCCAGCAGATTAAGCAGGGGCTTTAGCCCGGAGGCAATCCCCAGGAGCATTTATGGCGAACACCTTTGGCACAGACATTCTCATTCAAGCGCCGGATCCGAAGAAGGCGGCGGCATTCTATGTCGACCAGCTCGGATTCGAGACCACCGAAGAAACCCCGGAGATAATCAGCCTCCACGGCCCGCACATCAACCTCTTCATCGAACGCGGACTGGCTCTGGGGCCGGTTCTGGAAGTCACGGTAGACAGCGTCGAAGCTGCCAAACTTCGGCTGGTTAAAAACGGCTGCGAAGTCATCAAAGACGAGCCGAAGTTTCCTCGGTGCTACCTCAAAGATCCGTTTGGCCTGATCTACAACCTGACAACCTGAATTTGTTACCGATTCTGCCCGGCGCGCATCTTATACATCTATGAGCATTGAAAAAGCCACCTTCGGAGCCGGCTGTTTTTGGGGAGTTGAAGCTGCCTTTGCCGCCATTCCCGGCGTCACCGCCACTGCTGTCGGCTATGAGGGCGGTTCTCTGCAGCGGCCCTGCTACAAAGATGTTTGCACCGACCGGACCGGCCACGCCGAGGTCGTCGAACTCGACTTCGACCCCGAAAAGGTCACCTACGAGCGGTTGCTGGACGCATTTTTTGCGCTCCACGACCCCACCACCCTCAACCGCCAGGGTCCGGACTGGGGCACGCAGTACCGTTCGGCCATATTCTTTCATTCCCTGGAGCAAAAGGCGCAGGCCCGCGCCAAGATCGATCAGCTTACTGCTGAAGGCCGTTTCAAACCCAAGCGCATCGTAACGAAAGTTGAGCATGCCCAGACCTTCTGGCGCGCCGAGGAACACCACCAACGCTACCTGGAAAAGCGCGGCCAGACAAGCTGCCATATTTAGAGATCAGGGATGAGACAAACTTCTGGGTGTCCCACACTTGCGGCCTTTTTCTGTCCAAGGGGGGTGACCACAAACTTTCATCGTTAGTTATTGGACGGTAGAGAACCTACTGTCCGCACCTCAGTGCAGGTTCTCCTGTAATGTGGTGCGGGCCTTGCGATTTTGAAGGAATGCCTCGCTGATCTCGATCTCCCGTTGCAGCAGCAGATCCCCGGCCATCAAGCGCAGCCGCATCTGGCCGAACCTTTCCGCTAGGGCGTTCGCCTGTTCTTGGGTGATCTTGCTGGACTGGCTCGAATGCATACTGTATTTGGAAATCAGGCCGAGGATGCCGGCGACATCGTCCGCCGGCTTCTCCTCGAACGCCAGCAGCGCGGATTGCGCCTGATAAATACTTGTATACTGCTCCGCTTCCTCGTAAGGCATATAAGCCAGCGCACCCGTCGACTCCGCTGTTCTCCACGCCGTATCGTTCAGGGTGATTGAGCTGTAACTGACAGTCAGGCTGGCGTGCTGGGCCTTGGGATCATTGGGATGATCCTGGATGCGCTGCATCGCCTTGAGATCGGCGTCGATCGTCTCCCGCCATGTCTTCAACCCCGGCTGAGCGTTCTTCAAATCCCTCAGGTTGCTTTCAATCTCAGCCCGCATCTCAGCTCGCGCCTTCTCGGCCAGATGAACGTGGTGGCGCCACTCCATGCAGCTCTCAATCTGCGTGGCAATCAGCAGCCCCACGCTGATGGTGAAGAGATGCAGCAGGAACTCCCAATATCCACGAATCGGCTTATGCGGCGCATGAACTTCGAGCATCGGTGGGCACACCCTTCAAGTGCGTTCCGCCCGGCTTCTCATTCAATCCGGACTGACAAACACCTTATATCACGAAGTGAGCCGGAGATTATTCAGCTGCTTGCGGCTGTTCATCCGCCAGGGAGGCCTGGCTTGCCTCCAGAGCTGCCACAGTGCTCCCCTCGCCATTCGCCGCCGTCCCCGGCTCGTCCATCCACAGCCACACGATCCACCACACCAGCACGGCTATGTACACCACGCTATTGGCGTTGAAGAGCTTTTCCCGTAGGCCCATGATGCGCTCAAACTCCGCCTCGGTATGGGGCATGGCCTTCATCAGAATCGTCTGCCAGGCTCTGTCCACTGTTAGTTGCGCCATGGCTGCCGTCGAGAGGCCGATCGCGATCTGCTGCGTATGGCTGCGCCACCCGGCTTTGAAGCGGCGGCCAAATAGAACCACCATCAGCCCCACTTCTACCGTGAGCAGGCCGACCAGTAGATCGCCCTTCCGCGCCACCAGTCCCATCAGCCGCAGTACCGCCAGCAGGGAATCAACGGTGAGGGTCCTGCGGTCCGGCCACGGTCCCCACACGGTAACCACATAGGCCGCCGCGGCTGCCAGCATAAGGGTCCATCCGACCCATGTGCGCCACTGTATGCCGCGAAAGGCCCGCCGCGCCAACTCCACCAGCACCAGCAGATTGACCAGCGCCATCACAATGGCCAGGGAGATAAAAATCTCGGCCAGGGTAAGCTGCGGCATCCTGCCAAACAGGAGCCTGCTCATCAGCCGCTGAAGGGCGATCAGAGCGATCCAGGTGGTGAACAACGGATAGCACCGCGCGCGCTCCCTCCCTAGTAACACCACCAGCAGCACCAGCAGCGCCGCAAAAGTCAGCGTCCATAGTGTCTGGGCGACCGTAAATCCGAAGTTAAAATGCATTTTTTACCTTGTCCGGGCCGCGCCTCGAACACAACGCAGGCCACTATCAGTTTAACCGGCCCCTGGCCGAACGAATCCGCATACGGTTCGCGGCGGTGAAGATTTGCCGCGAAAAAAGACACAGAAATGTCGAGGGGAAAACGAAGCTGCACAATAAGAAAAGATGGTGCGCCCGGAGAGATTCGAACTCCCGACCTAACGCTCCGGAGGCGTTCGCTCTATCCAGCTGAGCTACGGGCGCGCTCTACCAGCATATCGCACTTGGGTTTTTCCGGCGCTGCCTAGCTAGGCCTACTCCCTAGTCCCTGGTCCCTGTTTCTTCACCCGAAGCTCCTCCATCACCGACTGAATCAACGCCTTGGCTCCCTCCATCCCTTCCAGAACCGCCTGCAGATCCAACGCCGGTCTGGCCGGGTTGCGGCTCGACGCGCAATAAACCCCGTGCTGCCCCACCAGAATCAGCGAGTCCGTCAGCAGGTCCAGCGCCACCGCCAGTCTGCCGCGCTCCACGCCCATCATCATCTCGTGCTGCTCCAGCTCCGCCCGCTTCTCATCGAATACACTCATGAAGTTAGCCTACCTGAAAGCGCGACTCGTCGGATCATGGGAGAATGGAGGAGTACACATGACCAACGACACTCTTCCTGAATCCCTGCCCACCCTCGAAAACACTCCTATGCCGCCCGCAGAGGCACTCGAGGAACCGGCAGAGTCCTTTGCCGATCTGCTCGCCGCATTCGAGCAGACCCACTCACACAAGGACCAGACCGGTTCAAAACAATTGCAGGGCACAGTCGTCTCTCTCTCCGCAGACCAGGTCTTTCTCGATATCGGATACAAGGCCGAGGGCGTTCTGCCCCGATCGGCCTTCGACAACAACGCCGAAGGCGTTACGCCCGGCGACAGCTTCCCGGTCTCTGTAACAGGTCGCAACGAAGAACACTACTATGTACTCTCCCGTTTCAAGGTGGCGCAGCCCCGCGACTGGTCGGCCCTCGAAGCCGCCTTTCAAGAGAAGCTGGCCGTAGTCGGCACCGTCACTGAAGTCAGAAAGGGCGGGGTGACTGTCGATATAGGCGTCCGCGCCTTCATGCCCGCCAGCCGCAGCGGAACCCGCGACGCGGCCGAGCTTGAAAAACTAGTCGGAACCGAGATTACCTGCCGCATCACAAAGCTCGACGTCACCGACGAAGACGTAGTTGTCGATCGCCGCATCGTCCTCGAGGAGCAGGCCCGCGGGCTCTCCCAAGCTCGCCGCGAGGCCATGAAAGAGGGCGACATCGTCTCCGGCACGGTTCGCACCCTCATGCCTTACGGAGCCTTCGTCGACCTGGGCGGCATCGATGGCCTCCTCCACGTCAGCGACATCGCCCATAGCCGCGTCAGCAAGCCTGAAGACGTGCTCACCATCGGCCAGGAACTTCAGGTTCGCATCCTCAAAATCGACCCCGAGACCAGGAAAATCTCCCTCGGCCTCAAGCAGCTACAGGCGGAGCCCTGGCAGACCGCCCCCGACCGCCTTGTCGCCGGCCAGCGCATCACCGGCACGGTCACCCGCCTGGCCGACTTCGGCGCATTCGTCGAGATCGAACCCGGCGTTGAAGGCCTCATTCACATCTCTGAGATGTCCTGGGGCAAGAAAGTTCGCCATCCCAGCGACCTGCTCAAGCAAGGCGACCGCGTAGATGCTGTGATTCTCGGCATTAAGCCAGAGGAGCACCGTATCTCGCTCGGACTCAAGCAGGCCCTCAGCGACCCCTGGCTCGATGTGCAGCGGAAGTATCCCGTCGGCTCGCAGATTCAGGGCCCGGTCACACGGCTGATGAACTTCGGCGCATTCATTGAGATCGAACCCGGCATCGAGGGACTCGTCCACGTCAGCGAGATCAGCGCTGAGAAGCGCATCAACCACCCCCAGGACGTACTGCGCGCCGGCCAGATGGTCAAAGCGCAGATCCTCGCCATCGACCCTGAAAAGCGCCAGATCAAGCTAAGCATGAAGCAGCTCATCCCCACCGACATCGACGAATACATCGCCGAACACAAGCCTGGCGACACCGTCTCTGGCCGCGTCGTCGAACACTCCTCGACGATCACTGTAGTCGAGCTGGGCGACGGCATCCGCGCTGCCTGCCATGCAACCGCCGCCGCGCCTCCCGCATCCGCCTCGGAAACGAAGCCCGCCGGAAAACCCGATCTCTCATCGCTGTCCTCGCTGCTCAAGGCCCGCTGGCAGGGCAACGCGCCCGCCGCATCCGCCAAACCCGAACCGCTCAGCGAAGGCCAGATTCGCAACTTCAAAATCGTATTGCTCGATCCCGAAGCCAAGAAGATCGAAGTGGAGTTGGCCTAAAACCCCAAAGGCAGGCACATAGAGAAGCGTCGCCCCCTCCACCCGTATCTATGTAGGCACATCTTGCATGAAGAATCCCTCGCGCCCGGATTGACTCCTCACCCCGCCCGCGCTACTCTCAGCCCAGATTGCGAATACTCACACCGGACTTGGTAGCCAACGCCATCCCGCGAATCCGCAAGACAGCCCGGAGCTTCGGCTCGGTCCTGCGCAGGGTTTGCCAACTCCTTGCACATTTAACCGCCTGTTCACAGCCTATCCGTCAGGCTGCCGGCCTGTTTTGCGCCCTTTCAACTTCGACCACACGTCCTCTTGGAGGCCTTTGATTCCTTTGAAGATCGCTCTGGAGATCACGCCCAACCTTGAGCCCTTGTTTGGGACTCGCGATGAAAACCTCAGGCTGATGGAAGACTCGCTCGGCGTTCGCATCGATCTCCGCTCCGATGCCGTGCATGTGCAGGGACCGGAAGCGGGAGTGGCCCGCGTGCAGCGCATCTTCGCGGACTTCGAGGCTATGCGCCGCCAGGGCGTGAACCCGCACAACGGCGAACTGAATGGGATGTTGCGCCTGGTGGTGGCCGATCCGGCGACCACGCTGCGCGGGTTGGCCGACAGCGGCAAGCAACGCTCGACGGCCATGAAGCGCACCGTCCAGCCGCGCTCCATCAACCAGCGCAAATACGTTGAGGCCATCGAACAGAGCGATATGGTCTTCGGAGTCGGCCCTGCGGGCACCGGCAAGACCTACCTGGCCGTAGCTATGGCCGTAGCCGCAATCAACGCCAAGAAGGTGAGCCGCATCGTGCTGGTCCGCCCCGCGGTCGAGGCCGGTGAGCGGCTTGGCTTTCTGCCCGGCACGTTGCAAGAGAAGGTGGACCCCTATCTTCGCCCGCTCTACGACGCTCTCTACGACCTGCTCGATCCCGAAAAGGTCGACAAGATGCTGGAGAAGAACGTCATTGAGGTTGCGCCCCTGGCCTTCATGCGCGGCCGCACCCTCAACGACGCCTTCATCATCATGGACGAGGCCCAGAACACTACCATCGAGCAGATGAAGATGTTCCTCACCCGCATGGGCAACAACTCCAAGGCGGTCATCACCGGCGACATCACCCAGATCGACCTGCCCAATCCGCGTAAATCCGGCCTCTTGGATGCGATCAACATACTCGATGGGGTTGAGGGCATCCACTTCTGCCACTTCGAGGACTGCGACGTGGTGCGTCACGCGCTGGTGCAAAGAATTGTCCGTGCCTACGAGTCCGTCAAATCGCAGCAGCAGGAGCTGCCACTGGCCCTCGGCGAAGCCATACAGGTTGGAACCCAGACCGGCGAAGACAGGCCGCAGCCGCAGCCCCCGCATCCGACAAAGCCGCAATAGATTAGAGCCTATCCGCAAATTGTAGCGCCGGTCTCCAGACCGGCTGTACTGGCGGCTTCCAAGCCGCCAGGGGCGGTGGATGGCAGGTGCCCCATTCATCAGCCCCGAAGAATCATCCTGACCCCTGAAAAGCTGTGCCCCGTTCATCGCAGTCTTATCGCGATGGGCGGGCGGGAGACGATGGGTAGGTTACCGCGAACCCTATGGCGCGCAAGCGCCGCACACCTGGGCAGCCTGCCCTGAGCCTGTCGAAGGGGCCAGTCCTTTGCAGATTATTTCCCTCTTTCGTAGCACAATAATCCTTATAGCGGAACCAGAGTCGATGTATCCCGAAACCAGAGCGATCAAGTCGACGCGACCATCAGGAAGCGGCGACCCTGCATATGACTTAACAGGACACAGTTACTCTGGTTCCGCTCGAGAAGCTTTCCCACAAATCGTCCTGGCACGTCCTCTTCGCGCCGTCTTTCAGCAGGAAGCTGCCTGCAGAGGCCAAAACGTCACCTAACTTCTTATCCTGGAAGATTTTGCAGGGAACTTCTTTGTTTTCAAGGTTTTACAGCACAACCCTGTCCGTAAACTCAAGAAAACAAGGAATTTGCTTACAAAATATGGGTGGGGGTACCCTACCTTCGCCGCGTTTCTCGCAACTGTTGATCTCACATTCCGGAGGGAGCAGGGGGCTTCAGCCCCCTGATAGAGAGCGAATTTGCTTGGCCTTTAGGCCCGGGCCTATGCCCGCGTAGAATGAGAATTAACCGGAGCCGCGCACAACGGCCCCGAGCACGATGATCCTTCTCGACCCAGACCTGGAACCCGACCCCGCGCCGAAGGCAACTTCAGCGAAGCGGATGGTCGCCTCCAGCAAAAATCTCCGCCTCCCCACCGCGCGTACGCTGAACCGTTTTCTCGCGCTGGAGCAGACCGCCGTCCGGCTCAAGGGCGACGTTACCGTTCTGCTCACCACCGACGCGTACCTTCGCAAGCTCAACCGCCAGTTTCGTGGCAAGAATCAGGCTACAGACGTGCTCTCCTTCCCCGCTGAAGGCATCGGAGCTGAAAAGCTCGCCGGCGATCTGGCCATCTCTGTCCCCACCGCGCTCCACCAGGCTGCCGAGCAAGGCCACTCACTCTCCACCGAAATCAAAATTCTCATTCTCCACGGCCTGTTGCACTTGTCTGGCTACGATCACGAATCCGACGCTGGCCAAATGGCCCGCCATGAACGTCTCCTCCGCGCCCGCCTTGGCCTGCCGCAAGGCCTCATTGAGCGCGCTGCTACGGCAAAGGCGGAGCGCCCATGACCTCCCTTGCCATCCTCATCATCGTTCTTTTGGCCGCGATCGAGACGCTTGCCTCTTACATCAGCCGCGTCTACTCCGAGTTCGGCAAGATTCTCACTCGCGAAATTGAGGAGAACCTTGACGCATGGGAGGAACTCGTTGAACCGCAACTCGGCCTGAGCCGTGAGCACGCCGGACTCTCCGCCGCTGTGCTGCAACAACTGAGCCTGGGCCTCATCGCGCTCGAATTCGGCACAGTTCTCTTCAATCACGCTCCTCAGTTGGCCTGGCCCACCTACGCGGAGATTGCGCAGGTGATTCTCGGCCTAGTGCTGGTAGTGGTCTTTTGCAACCACATCTTGCCCTCACTGCTATTCAACCGGACCCGTGGCCGATGGGCCGGATGGCTGGTTTGGCCCATCCGCCTGTTGCTGTGGCTCATGACGCCCATCACAGTCTTCGTCCGCTTCTTTTTCTCCGTGGCCTCATTGGCCGAGGAGCAGACCAACCCTGAAGAAGAGACTGCCGTCGATGTCGAGGCGCTGCTCGAAGCCGGCGAAGAGGAGGGCATTCTCGAGGAAAATGACATCGACCTGGTTCGCTCCGCTGTCGAGTTTGGCGACAAGCTCGTCCGCGAGGTGATGACTCCGCGCCCGGAGGTCTTTGCCGTCTCCGGCTCCATCACCCTGGAAGACTTTCTAAATCAACTGCGCGAGCACAGCTTCTCCCGCGTGCCGGTATATGCCGGATCGCTCGACAATGTGACGGGTATCGCCTTTGCTCACGACCTTCTTCAAATCTCCGACACCGAGGCCCGCACCCGTACTGTAGCTAGCATCCAGCATCCGGCGGTCTTTGTCCCCGAAACCAAGCGCGGCTATGAGCTGCTGCGCGAGATGCAGCGGGAAAAGCAGCATATGCGCATCGTCATTGATGAGTACGGAGGCGTCAGTGGCCTCGTGACCATCGAGGATCTACTGGAGCAGATTGTGGGCAATATCCGCGACGAGCATGAAGAAGATGCTGAGCCGATGCGCGAACCCGGCGGCGTCTGGGTGGTTCCCGGCAGCTTTCCCGTCGATCAGCTCGCTGACCTTTTCGGCGAACAGGCCAATCTAGGCGAGGTCTACCAAGCTACTACGCTCGGCGGCCTGGTCAGCGAGATCGAGGGTCGTATCCCGCTGGCCGGCGAGGTGGTGCTGCTGGAGCACATCGGCCTGCGTATGGAGGTCGTCGCCTCCACCGACCGCCGCGTCGAGCGCCTCCGCGTCTTCCCGCCAGCCGCTACCGAACCCGCCGCTTCCTGATTATTCTCAATTTCTGTCATCCTGAGCGGAACGCAGCGAAGTCGAAGGACCTGTGGTTGTTTCTATATGTCCTCCATTGCTGGGCGTCCCACCCTCGCGACGTTCTTGTTTTTGTCGCTAGGGTGGGATTCCACGAACCTCTCCCGATCTGCGGAAAAAGCCGTACACTCAGTCAGGAGCATTACTTCCATTGAAATCTGGTTTTGTCGCGATACTGGGCCGGCCGAACTCCGGCAAGAGTACGCTGCTGAACGCCCTGACCGGCGAAAAGGTGGCCATCGTCTCCGCCAAGCCGCAGACCACCCGCAATCGCATCGCCGGAGTGGTCGAGGTTCCGGCGCGGAAGGGCGTGCATCCGGCGGCGCAGATCGTTTTCGTGGATACGCCCGGCGTCCACAAGCCCGGCTCGCACCTCGACCGCCGTATGTTGCAGGAGGTCTACGAGGCTCTGGAGACCCGCGACCTGGTGCTGGTGCTGATGGACTCAACCCGCCGCGTGCAACTGGAAGAGGCCGTCGAGCCCACCGCCGCGGTTCCCAGGCATGAGCGCACCAACTGGGCCTCCGAGGACGAGTTTCTCTTCGGCCTGATTCGCAAGGTAGACTGTCCCGTCTTTCTGTTGCTCACAAAAATCGACCTGGTGCCCAAAGACCGTCTGCTTCCGCTCATCGACACGCTCACCCGGCAGTTCAGCTTTGCCCAGATCATTCCGGTTAGCGCACGCAAGCGCGACGGCCTCGATCTGTTGGTGCGTAAAATCGTCGAAGTCTTGCCGGTTGGCGAGCGTTACTATCCCAAGGACCAGTACACCGACCAGCCACAGCGCTTCATGGTCGCCGAGCTGATTCGCGAAAGCGTTTTGGTGGAGACCGGCGAAGAAGTCCCCTACGCCTCGGCTGTGGTCATCGAGCAATTTGAGGAACCCGCGCCGGTTGCCGAGCGCCCGCGTAAAAAGGGGACGCCACCAGTTAAATTACCTCTCACTCGCATCGCCGCGGCTATCTACTGCGAGCGCGACGGGCAGAAAGCCATCCTGATCGGCAAAGGCGGAGCTAAGCTCAAGGAGATCGGCACCGGCGCACGCCGCCAGATCGAGTCTTTTCTCGGCACGCGCGTTTATCTGGAGCTGCGCGTCATCGTCGAGCCCAACTGGCGCGAGTCGAAGAGTTTTATCGAGTCGCTGGACTGGCGGAATCAGTTGGAGAGGCTCGCCGGGGACCGGATTACGAAGAAGCCAATAGACGAATCGAATTAATGTGTGCTGCTTGATGGGCGGAAAGCAACTATGCCCCCCGCACCTGCCCTCGCCCATCGCTCTTCACTGCGTACATGCGGGTGTCGGCGGTGCCGATGATGGCGTGAACGGCGGAGCCGTCGGCGGGCGCGGTCGCGACCCCCACGCTCGCGCTCACGCTCAGGCGGAGTCCGTTCCTTGTCGAAAAGCGCGTTTCCATCAGCAACCGGTGCAGTTCGCCGGCCTGGGCCAACGCGTCCTGTTGTCCGGTCTCCGGCATCAGGACGACGAACTCGTCTCCGCCGTAGCGGAAGCACCAGTCCTGCTTGCGGCTCAACTCCAGGAGCCTGCGCCCGGTAAGAGCCAGCAGCTCGCTGCCCACTAGATGGCCGTGGGCGTCGTTGACCAGCTTGAAGCGATCAAGGTCTAGAAATGCCAGGCTCACCGGCAGCCCCAGGCGGCCGCATCGCTCCAACTCCCGGCCCAGCACATCGTAGAGATGACGCGCGTTGTACAGGCCGGTGCAGTCGTCCGTGATGCTCAACTGTTGAATGCGAGCCACATCGCGCGCGTTCTCCATTGCGATGGCCGCGTGGTCGGCCAGGATGTGCAGGAAGGCGATGGTGTAGTCGGTCATCTGGTCGGCGCGCGGGTTAAATATCTCAATCACGCCGTGGGTTCCTTTACGCCCGCGCAACGGCATGGCAATCACCGACCGTACCATCTGCTGCTTGATTGTGTGTGCCTTCTGCAGCCGCGAATCGTGCTCCGATTCAGGAATGATCAGCGTTTCGCCGTGCTCGGCCACCCAGCCGGCCACGCCCTCGCCCACCTTCACCCGTAGGCCGCGGAGTGCCTCCTGTTCTCCGCCCGCCGCTATCGCGTAGTAGAGCTCCTGGCTGGCTTCGTCGACCATAAGCAGCGTCCAAAGCTCCGCCTCAATAATCCTTTCCATGTGCTCAATAATTGTGTGCAGAATGGCGTCCAGGTCAAAACTTGAGGTGAGCGAGCGCGTCAATTGATGGAAGGCAAGAATGTCTTCGAGTGGGATGCGGTTTTCCGGAGGGTTTGTCATGCGGGGCCCGGTATTTGGAATGTAGTAAACATTTTGTCACAGGGGATTGAAACGGGGATATGAAAAACCGCTTCCCTTCCGGTAAAAATCTTGCCGCTAACCTTATGGATTGCAAGGTGCCCGCCGATCAACCGCCGATATGCACCATCGACCGCGAGGGCTTCAGGAATTCGGGCTCGCCGATGTGATGGCGCGCCTCCTTCCCTTGAACTGTACGCGCAATGTACTCGCGCAGTTCCGCGTCAGTCGCGCCGGCCCTCAAGCGGCCATAAAGATCATGCTCCACCTGCGAAAAAAGGCAGGTGCGAATCTTGCCGTCGGAGGTGAGCCGAACCCGGCTGCACGCGCCGCAGAAGGCCTGTGAGACTGGCGCAATGATGCCAATCTCGCCAATTCCATCTCTGAAGGTATAGCGCCGCGCCGTCTCGCTCAACTCGTGCTGCGGCAGCTCGACCAGCGGCAAGACTCTGCCTATGCGGGCCACGATCTCCGCCAGCGGGACCACGATTTCGGGCGACCACAGGCGGCCCTCCTCCAGCGGCATGAACTCAATAAACCGCACCACCACGCTCTCTTCGCGCGCAAACCGGGCAAAGCCTTCGATCTGGTTGTCGTTAAAGCCGCGCAGCAGCACACAGTTGATCTTGAGGGGCGTGAGCCTGGCGGCGCGGGCGGCGCGCACACCCTGCAAAACCGCCTGAAAGCTGCCGGGAACGCGGGTGATGCGCTCGAACGTTGGCGCGTCCACGGCGTCCATGCTCACCGTAGCCCGGTTCAGCCCGGCGGCTTTGAGCGGAGCGGCAAGCGAATCGAGCAAGTGTCCGTTTGTGGTGAGTGCTAGGTCCAGCGGCTCTCCGGCGAGTGTGCGCAGCCGCGCCAACTCCCGAATCAGTTCGACCAGCCCGCGCCGCAGCAGGGGTTCGCCGCCAGTCAGCCGCACCTTGGTGATGCCGAGGCCTACAAACAGCTTGATCAGTCGCAGGTATTCTGCGATGTCGAGCTCGGGATACTGCGCCCCAGCTTCCCCTGTGCGGCAGTAAACGCACTTGTAATTGCAGCGGTCGGTGATGGAGACGCGAAGATCGTGAATGACGCGGCCCTGGCTGTCAGTTAGCCGTGCGTCAAGAGCCATCTCGGAAAAAACGGTTGGGGAAGCAACAGCCATAGGAATCTTCAAAGCATTCCGTTTTCAACATAACTTGAAGGTGAGCGGTTGTGTGCCAGTGGAATGCTCCGTGCTCCATCCTTGCGACGTATTTCTGTCGCAACGGTGGGAGACCGGACCTGGAACCGCCTTAGTCGATCCGCGGCGTTCCGCGGCGCAATAGAAAGCCCGCCACGCCAAAGACCGCGATGATAATCAAGACAACAACGAAGTAATAAGCGATCGGATGCGCCCAGCCCGGCGAGTAGGTAAGGTCTTGCCCAACCCAAAGCAGCAGAATGATCAAGATCACCGTAAACTGCCCGGCGATAACCAGAAAGGTGTGGCCCAAGTCGCGCCGCTTGTCCAGCACCTCCACTTGATCTGGGGTGAGATTGCGTTCTTCAGGGGGAAGCAGGATATTTGCCACGTATTTCTCCTAATGAGCCGCGCGATTCTTGATGGCCTCCGCGCAAGGCCCGCTCGCTCTTCCGATTCAATCACATGCGCGGGGCGGACACCAGCGGAAAGTCGCCCGCAGACGCTCCGCTGATTCTGCCGTGTTCCAGCCCATAAGGCAGGCTACTTAGGTGGATACCCCACCGATTGCGCGCAGATGCCCTTTTTCCCTTCCGGCAGCTTCAGGATCATGGCCACGTCCTGCCCATGGAAGGCATAGACCCAGGCATTCAGCCCCTCCGATGCCGCAAACAGGTACACATTCTGGCCGATGAACCCGGTGTCGATCTGGGCGGAGTCGAGCTTGGCGTCGGCCACATAAGCGATCGTTACAGCAGCGTTGGCCGCGGCCGCCGGGCTGATCTTAGCGCGCATATCGCCAGCCTCCACCGGGCGTAGGCGGTTTGCCTCCGCCTCATAGACGTAGACCCCATCGGCAAGAAGTACGTAAAGTTCGATCTCCTGTCTGTTACTGGCCGAAGGCGCCGTGCGGCCCAGGCCAGGCTTTACTTCGCGTGACCGGTTCACGCCAAAGGCAGCCCACAGCAGATTTGAGAGCGTTTGCGGCGGAAGCGGTTTGTCCTGGAAGGCGCGGGTAGTCTGGCGATGGGCAAGTGCCTGCATTAGGGGCATGCCGCCCGTAATCTGCGGCTTGGGCAACTGAATGGGTTTCAGCTCCTGCGCGGAGAGAGTGGGCAGGACCCACAACAGGGCCACCAGTGAAAGCAAAGCGGCCGAGCGACGGAATGGAACCGCGAAACGAACGGGAATGTGCATGGTTGCTCCTCGAAATATGCGTTATGCGCACCGGCCTCCAGAGGGTGTGCGAAAAAAAAGGGGGAAGGAGCCGATTCATTTACAACGGTTTCGTATGCTAACCGCCCCGCTCACTCTGACAGAAACGCCAGCGACTGGAGCTGGCTGATCTCGAAGGGCTTGCGGCAGCGGATGTTGGCGCAGGAGACTTTATCGTCGCGCCTGACCATGTATGACTGCGCCTTGGCAAAGCGGGCCCGGTCGCGCTCGTCGGCCCCGCGGGGCAGTTGCGCCCGCTTGCGCCGCACTACCCAGGTGACCTTGTACTCGCCCGCCTGCCCGCACTTAGGGCAGGTGAGTGTGTGCGTTCTCTGTTCCGTGATCTCGTTGAAAAACTCCCGCTCTTCCATGATTCTCCAGTTTTCCTGTGGCACGGCACTTCCGCTCCAGACGAATCTATTCCATACTCTTACTTGCCATGACGAAACGCAAGCCAGGCAAGTTTTCAGCTACCAAGGCGGTCAAGGCCAACGCCCGCGAGCGCGTCGGCCAGCCCAAACCCGGGCGAGTGGTGGATACCGAGCCCCGCACCGGACGCGATGCCAAGCACAAGCCCAAACTCGACCAGATCATTCACCAGGAGGAGTAGCAATGGCCAAAGCAGTTGGATTCGGTGGAGTCTTCCTCAAAGCCCGTGATCCCAAGACCCTCTCCGCATGGTACGCTGCCCATCTCGGCATCCCGTGCATGGAGGATGGTTCGCTGGCCTTTAACGGCCCTGAGTCTGTAGGAATGACCGTCTTCGCGCATTTTCCGCTAGACACGAGCTACTTCGGCGACGGCCCCCAGCAGTCGATGGTCAACTTACGTGTGGAGGATCTGGATGCGTTGCTCCTTCAGCTCGCTGAAGCTGGCGTCCGCATCGACCCCAAACGCGAAGACTACTCCTATGGCCGTTTCGCGTGGATATGGGATCCGGAGGGCAACCGGATCGAACTCTGGCAACCCCTGGGCGGATTTTCCTAGAGAATGCCGTCGCGCGGGATGCCCTGCGTATGCCCTTAGCACAGCCGCTTTAGAGATCGGGATCGGGCGGCGGATGTTTAACGCTATAAGGGCCAGGCAGCATGGGCCCGGTGGGCTTGTTTGCACCCGGCTTGCTGACCTCAGCAGTTCGTTTCGAGTAAATCCGGAACTGTACCACCAGGTCCAGAAGGACCGGGACAGGCTTGCCGTCCTTGATGGCCGGCTCGAAGGTGGCTTTACGGATGGCTATTACGGCGTTTTCGTCCAATCCGAAGCCAATGGGCCTGCCGACGGAAATCTCTCCCGGCTTGCCGTCGGCACCGATTACCGCGTGGTAGAGAGCCATTCCTGCTACGCCATTCGCTTGCGCGTACTCGGTTGAATCGGGCTCGAACTTCGACGTCAGCTGGGCTTTCTTGTCTACTGTACTCTGGCGCAGCACGTCGGGATCCGTAGGCCGGTAATCGCTCTTGGCCGCCACCGCCTGGTAGTACAGCTTCCAGAAATCGGGCATCGAGGCCATCAGCCGCTCGTCAAATCCCTGCGCGAAGACGTTGTCCAGCGCTTCTCGAAGGAGATTTGCAGCGTGTGCCGGAGAGATGGTTGTGGTCACGCTGTTCGGATCGGCGGGGCGCTCGTCTGCGGGCGTGGTGGCAATCGAGGCTTTGAGCTGATCGGCCTCGCTCAGCTCGGCCGACTCGGCGGGCGTGGGCTCTGCAGATTCAGCAGTGGCCGGGGCTCCGGCTTTATGCCATGGCCACTTTCCCTTTGGCTGGCCCTCCTTGTTTTCATTCTTCTTTTTGGGCGTCACCACCATCTCGCGGTCGATGGTGATCTTGAGCACCTTCTTCTTGGGCGTGATCTTGACCCGGTCTACTGCTTTGGTGGGGTCCTCATAGGGCAGAGCGCCCAGAAAGTGCAGTCCGTAGCGCGCCCCTTCCAACTCCAGCTTGTGTTTGGTCAGGTGCACTCTGTCGATCTGGACTCCATTCAGCGTATAAGAACCCTGCGGCGAATGCCCGATCAGGGCTCCGTGCTCGCTGAAGGTCAGAGTGTTGTCCAGGTAGCCGCCGCGCAGAAAGAGCGCTTTGCCTAATAGCAGTTGCTTCAGCTCCTCTTCCGTGATACTGCCGGGCTGGGTTGGCTTGATCGTGGTGGCCTGCGCAGCCGTGGGAGCCTTCTCCGCTGGCGGCGTTGATGGCTGGTCGACGGCGGGAGCGGTGGCAGGCGCCGGTTGCGCTGCCTCCGGCGTAACATCCGGTTGCTGTGGGGCAGGCTGGTTCTCCGTGGTGGGCGCGGGGGCCCCCTGTAGCGCAGGCTGCTGGGCCGCATCGGATCGTGCGGGCGCCGGCTCTTGCGCGGATGCAAAGAAGGTCAACGCCAGCGCGCATGTGCAGGCTGCGGCGCCGAACCGGGCCGGAGATGCAACGAAAGACCAAACGCGAAGGCTGGGGAAAAGGAGCATTCAGTGACCCTTGAGGGAAACTTTAACAGGAATGCGTTCTCGCAATCGATAAGAAACTTGGCCGCGCGGTTATACAGGATGTACGCGCCCTGAGCCCTCTTTGAGCACTGGTTCAGCGTTTTAATCTCCATAGGATGCGGCGAAACACTCCCAGGATGCGCCGAGTATCTTGCTTGGCAGGTGCCAGCCTGCGCAGCAGCAGTCGCAGATCGTGGCGGTTGGCCGGCTGCATTGAGCGCGGCGAATAGTCTGCCGCTGTCAGGGTCTCTTCGATCACTCCGGCCAAAATCTCCAGATCGCCGGAGGGCGCGGCGGAAGGGCCCGATTCGACGAAAGGTACAGGCTGGTAGGTCGGAGTGTTAACCCCGACATTCAGTTTCACAAGATCGTCTTGGGCTTTAGCTTCTGAGGCACACTTTTCCGTTTTTTCTCTTGTAACCTTCGCTGTTCCAGCTGCCTGTTCATCTCCATCTCCGGTTGTACCCATTTCGGGCCGAGCGCCCCGGCACGCCAGCTCGTACAAACACACAGCCACGGCCTGCCCCAGATTCATCGAAGGCTGCCGCATATCGGTAAGGATTTCGACCAAGTAATGACAATAGGACAGGTCCTCGCGCGTCAGCCCGTGCTTTTCCGGCCCAAAGACCACGGCCACGCGCCCGCCGCGGGCCAACTCCCATCCAACCAGCGGTGCAAGTTCGGACAGCGAAATCACCGGCTGCTCCGGCTTGCGATAAGTCAGTGTTCCGGTGCCAACCACTAGCGTGCATTCAGCTACAGCCTCGGCCAGAGTCGCCGTCTCGTTTGCAGCCGCCAGCAGCTCCGGCGCGCCCACAGCCGAGCGAGCCTCGCGCCAGTGCGGTGCATAAGGCACCACCACCGACAGCCGCGAAAAACCGAAGTTGGCCATCGCCCGCGCCGCCGCCCCGATATTCAACGGGTTGCGTGGAGAGACGAGCACCACGTCGATGCGGTCGCGTTGGGCTTCACTCAGCAAGAGATGATTGTAGTGTGAGAGCGTACGCTTCGAGCCCAGTTGGAAACCTAACTTTCCAGTTTCTTGATGTACAGCCACAGCCCCACCAGCATCATGGCGATGGCTATCAGACAGATGCCAAGCCCAATACGGCGATGATTGCGCTCGATCATGGCGTCTTTGCCGGCCTTCTGGTTAGCAACGGCGATCTTCATGCCGGCTTGAATATCTTTCTCCACCAGAGCGGTCTGAAAGGTATGGATGGTGACGCGCGCCTTGGTCAGGGCGTCGCGGGCCTGATCCTGGCTGAGGCGGGCCTCGCTGACCTCCATGCCCGCAGACTCGGCAAGGCGCAAGGCCGCGTCGGCGCTCTTGATTGCGCCGTCCAACTGTGTCAGGTTGCCCAGGATTGCGGCTCGGGCGCCGTCGCAATGGTCGCCGGGTGTATGGCACCTGGTGCAGACGCCGCCCGGACCCGTGCCCAGCATCGCATCGGATGGCATATGAATGCCGTGATTGCTGTGGCAGACCACGCATCCCGGTAGGGAGGCCTTTTCAAAGACCTTGCTATGTGTGCTCTGCTGGTACATCTGGGCTTGGAAGGCGTGACAATTGGCGCAGACGTTCTGGACCTTGTCGACTCCGGGTGGTACCGCACCGTGATTTCCATGACAGGTGGTGCAGGTGGGCGCGCTCAGGTCGCCGCGCACTGCCATCGCGTCGTGGTGGACGCTGGTGGAATAGTTTGCGAACTGATCGGTGGGTATCCCGTATTGCTTCATGTAGGCTGCGTCGGAGTGGCAGCGTGAGCAGGTCTTGGCCACATTGACGGGGTTCACCGTGGAACGGGGATCACTGGGCGGCCTGAGATCGTGGACGCTGTGGCAATCCGTGCAGACAGCAGCCTTGGTGTCTCCCGCGGCCAATCGCTTGCCGTGCATGCTGGTGTGGTACTGGTCCAACTGATCGGTACGCAGGCTGGGGTTGTACTGCTTCATGTAGCTCGGATTTGAATGGCAGCTCCCGCATAGTTTTGGAACCTGTTTGCGATCGATTTTGCCCTTCCACCCTGCCTTGCGGCTCATGGCCTGGGCCGGGTCGTAGCTGGAGGCGTCGCCTCCGTGGCAGCTGACACAGGTCAGTCCTTTTTGTGCATGAATGTCCTGGCTGAACTTCTCCGGCGTCACTTCAAGGTGGCCCGGCTGGGCAGAGTGACAATCGAGGCACGAGTTCACATCCTGCCCGTAAGCGAAGCACGAGGCGAGCACGAAGAACCCGGCCAGCGCGAGGGCACGGGCTGCAAAAGACGACGGAAAGTTAATTTGCAACATAGCCATAGACAGTCATACCGATTACGTACACAAGAGCAAAGATGGTGAGTCCGGTGATCCACACTTTGGTACGCGGTGTTTTGTCGCTTTCAAAGAATGGCAGCAGAAGCCACAGCAATCCGGCCAGGCTGCAACCCAGCACGCCCAATACTTCACCGTCGATGATCCAGACTTTGGACGGGATCAGTTTGAGCGTCTGAAACATGAAGAGGAAGTACCACTCAGGCTTGATTCCCGCCGGGGCTGAGATGAAGGGATCGGCCTTGACGCCCAGGTTCCACGGAAAGAGCGCGGCCAGCGCGCCCAACGCGCCCATGGCCACGTACCAGGCCATCAATTCGCGGAGCAGGAAGTTTGGGAAAAACCTCATCTCCCTCTTTTCAGGGGGATGCGCGTTCCAGTGCGCTTCCACCTTTGGTGGAACGCTCATGCCCAGGCGCTGAACAAGAAACAGGTGGATGGCGATGAGGACCGTAACGATGCCGGGAAGAACGGCGACATGGAAACCGAAGAACCGGGTCAGCGTAGCGCCCGTCACCTCTTCGCCGCCGCGCAAGAAGATCATGATGGGCCTGCCGATGAAGGGAACCTGCCCGGCAATCTCCGTGCCCACCTTGGTAGCGAAAAAGGCCAGCGTATTCCAGGGCAGCAGATAGCCGCTGAAGCCGAATCCCATCACCAGAAAAAGCAGAATCACGCCGGTGACCCAGGTCAACTCCCTGGGCTTGCGATAGGCTTTGAGGAATACCACGCTGAACATATGCACAAAGGCAGTAAAGATCATCAGGTTGGCCGACCAGGAGTGAATGGAACGGATCAGCCAGCCAAACTGCACGCGCGTCATGATGTACTGGACGCTCTCGAAGGCCTCATTCGCGCCCGGGCGGTAGTAGAGCAGCAGCAGAATCCCGGTCAGCACCTGGATGATGAAAAGAAAAAGCGTAATGCCGCCGAAGAAGTACCAGTAGGAGAGGCGATGCGTGGGAACGGTCTTGTGGCGCAGCGGGGCGATCAGGCCTTCTAGCTTCAGCCGTTCGTCGAGCCAACGAATGAGTGCGGCGAACACGGTTACGCCTCCCGCTTCCGGTTGACGACGATCTCGTCGCCGCGCACGTGGACGTCGAAGACATCGAGAGGCCGTGGTGGAGGGCCGGAGATATTGCGTCCGTTCAGATCGTAGGTTCCGTTGTGGCAGGCGCACCAGATCTCGCGTAGATCGGGGCGATACTGCACCGTGCAGCCAAGGTGAGTGCAGGTGGCGGAGAGCGCGCGGTACGTCCCGTCGTTGTTCATAATTAACAGGCCGGGACGGCTGCCAAAACGAAATATCTTGCCGCTGTTGGGCTTCATCTCAATTGATTTGGCGGCCACAACCTCGTCCCCGCCCAGATCGACAACCGCCGGAGGAACAAAAAAGCGCAGCACTGGGTATAGAAAGGATGCCAGCGAAGCGAGTATACCGCCGCCGAGGAAGATCTCAATGGCGCGCCGGCGCGAAGTATCGCGGTGGGGAGCGTGGTCAGCGCACATAGGGCGTACCCCCTGCCGCAGTTGCTAAACGGTTGGCCCTGAACGCTTTGCTACTCCAAATCAAAGAGGCGACCTCCCGCCCTGGACATTGAACACAAGACGACCGAAAGCACTTTCAGCAGGAAAGCTCACAGCGCGCCGTTGGAAAACCGTAGAGGTTGTTCGGCATACCGGTCTGTGATGGGAATCACATTTTTACAGATTGCCTGATCGGGGAAGCCGCTTCCCGTAGAGAGAATCGCTCAGGGAACCCAAACCCGGCTTACGGTAAAAACTGAGGCGGAGGAGTGCATTGCACCTCCGCCGACGGTCAGTTTGCTATTTCTGCAGCATGCGGATGTGAGCGATAGCGGCCTTGATCTCGACGTCGGTCAGCTTACTGTTGTAGGCGGGCATCTTGTTCTTGCCGCTCTTAACAATGGCAATCAGGGTCGCGTCCGTGGCCGAGACAATCGCCGGATCCTTGAAGGAGGCAGCCTTCAAGGCCTTGCCGGCCGGGGTGGCGCCCAGGCCGTCGGCGCCGTGGCACATGGCGCACTTTGCTTTGTATGTATCCGCGCCGCCACTTTGCGCAAACGCTGGAGCGACGATCAATGCTGCGAGGCAACAGGCAGCAACAACTCTCAGATTCAATTTCACTCAAGACCTCCATGGTGCCAGGATCTGCATTTTGATCTCCCGGCTCCGCGATAGTATATCCCGGCCGACTTCACCTGTTATTCAATGCAAGGACACCGCCCCTGGCGGTTCCCCGCCCAAATGGTCTAGCCTCAAGAGATGATCTGGACTAATCCAGCCGCGGAAGCGTTGAACCAGTTGAGCACTGCGCCCCTGGTGCGCTTCTCGGTGCTGGCGCTCAGTTCGATCTTTTTTCTGGTTGACCCCTTCGCCGCCATCCCTGCATTTCTGGCCATCACCGAGAGCGCTGACCCCGAGCGCCGCAGGCGTATGGCGCGCAAAGGAGCGCTCACCTGCTTCATCGTGCTCACCGGCTTTGCCGTGGGCGGCCAGCTCATCTTCAGGATGTTCGGCATCACGCTTCCGGCCTTTGAAGTGGCCGGCGGATTGATTCTGCTTTTAATCGGCCTCGACATGTTGGCGGCCAAACGCTCCCCAACCCAGGAGGCCCTGGGCGACACCGAGGAGGCTGCCGGTAAGGACGACGCCGGAATCGTGCCGCTG
>Ga0265342_10001350_pt1 | contig 22980 bp, 18 predicted proteins | sample 4CB327metaG_FD_203125 | JGI IMG/M metagenome (GOLD analysis project Ga0265342, IMG submission 203125) | Rhizosphere microbial communities from Carex aquatilis grown in University of Washington, Seatle, WA, United States - 4-CB3-27 metaG | ecosystem: Host-associated > Plants > Roots >... | reverse complement strand
GGCATGGCCCCCTGGCTAATCTTGAAAGCCACGAAGTACCAGCCCTTCTGCACGTAATAGGAAAATACGTCCGACGCTGCCGTGCCGTAAGGATACCCGTTGCTGGTCAGCCAATCCGTGAACGACGCCACGGTATCAGCCTTGAGTTGAGCCCAATCGAGGAAACCCACCCGGCCGCTCGATACCACGGTGGCGCCGCCGTTCGACCCGGACGATCCGCCCGTCGCCCCCGGGCCGCTAGCAGTGACCCCTCCCATACATGCGGTAACGGTGACGTACTCCGGCCGCGACAGGCTATCGGCGGTGGTGAAGGCTTGCTGGTCAGACAAGGCCGGGGACACCGCGAGAGTCGAAGGAACGGGGAGGATCAATCCGAAATTGCGGGCGGTACCGCAGAACGTGGGTTGGAACACGTAGGTCTCCACCCCATTCTTGTAGGACACGATGATGTCCTGTTGTGGATTGGCCGTGATTCCTGTGCCAAAGGGCGCGCCACAGGGAAACACCGAGCGGGCCGCAAGAAGCCCCACGAAACCGGCAGCGAGTGCAAGTTGAATCTTCATGGTTGGTCTCCTTTGCCGCCGTTCACTTCGATCCTTCGGGATAGACACAACGGAATCCGACATTGGGTGCCCATAGACCCGGCAATTCGGCCTTGCGGCAGGTGGTGCGCAACGAATTTTCGCCACTTATCCAGCAACCGCCGCGCATGACCTTCAATGTGCCGCTGTCCGGTCCGACCGGATCGCGGCTGGGACTGCGACTGTAATAGCCGGCATCGTACCAATCCGCGGTCCATTCCCAGACGTTCCCCGCCATGTCGAATGCGCCGTAAGGGCTTTGCCCCGCCACGCGGCGGCCCACGCGATCCGTGTCGCCCACGCAGCCGGCGAAATTGGCCTTGGTGCAATCCGGTGCGCTGTCGCCCCAGGGATAGGTGCGCGGGGCCTCGCTGCCGGCGGCGGCGCGTTCCCATTCCGCTTCACTGGGCAGCCGGCCACCGGCAAAGGCACAGAACTGGGTGGCTTGCTTCCAGGACACGTGAATCACCGGATAGTCCGCAAAAACAGGGTTGTCGAAGTAATGGGGCCGTACATTCGAGCTTGAAAGCGCGGGCGCGGCGCAGGCGCCCGCGTTCACGCAGGTTTGATAGCGGGCATTGGTGACCTCGTAGCGGTCCATGACGAAGGCCGAGCCCTGGACCCGGTGAACCGGCTTCTCGTCGGCTGCTCCGGCCTCGCTTCCCATCAAGAAGGAGCCCGCGGGCACGTGCACAGGGCTGAGATCCAGTGCCGGTGCTGAACAGTCAAGCCCGTCATCAACCAAACCGTTGCAGTCGTCGTCCTTGAAATTGCAGATTTCGACCGCACCCGGGTGCATGGCCGGATCGCGGTCGTTGCAGTCAGGCCCGGCCGCACACCCGATGCCATAGCCGTCGCCGTCTTCATCCGTGCAGGCCGGCGCGGCCGTGCCCCGAAGCGGGCCGGCCTTGGCCCCGGATCGCGCGAAGAGCACGAATCCGGCAGCGCCCGCCAACAGCGAAACCCCGACCAAAAGAACAGATGTCTTTTTCATGGCTCGTCACCTCATGCAATTGCCCCGCCAAGGCAAGAACGGCCTGGATTCCAGCCTTTGCCATTGGCGAGGACGACACGATCAGGGCAGATATGTCAGCCCCACTACACCGCAGACTGTCATCATGCGCCCGATACCCGGGCGAAAGCAAACCGCGGGCACCGGTGCTACGGTGGGGACCGTGCCCGAGTTGCCCGATCTGGTTCACGTGGAAGCCGTACTACGCCGGTCAGTGTGCGGCTTGCCTATCGCCGATGTCCGCGTGGGCGATCCCGTGGTGCTGCGGATCATGGTGCCGGACCCGTTTCCGGCGGCGCTGAAAGGCAAGCGCATCGTCGAGGTGAAGCGGCGCGGGCAGTTTCTACGCTTCGATCTGGATGGCGGCCTGTGCCTGGTGGTGAACGCCATGTTGACCGGCCGGTATTCGTTGGTCGAAACCGGAACGCGCGCGGGCCGCGATTTGATCTTGGCGCTGGCTTTTTCGGGCGGCACCGAATTGCGCTACGCGGACGAGACCCGCATGGGCAAGATCTACGTGGCCCGCGTCGACCAGTTGGATCAAATCCCCGGCTTCGCCACCTTGGGCGTTGACCTTCTGTCGGACGATTTCACCCTGCCGCACATGCGGCGTTTGGTGGCCAACCGACGCGATCAAGTCCGGCAGTTCCTGCTCGACAAGACCGCGCTCGCCTCCATCGGCAACGCCTACGCCGACGAGATTCTCTTCGCCGCGCGTCTGCACCCCAAGACGTTCTGTCACAAACTGCAGGCCGACGAAGTGGACCGCCTTTTCGCCGCCATCCGCAACACTCTGAACGCCGCGATTCGGGAGATCCAGGCGCGCAATCAGCCCATCGAAGTGAAGGTGCGCGACTTCCTCAAGGTGCGCGGACGCGCGGGCGCGCCCTGTCCGGTCTGCGCCACCACCATCCGCCGCGTGCGCGTCGGCCGTGACGACGCCTGCTTCTGCCCCATTTGCCAGCCCACCGAGCGTAAGCTCTTCGTGGACTTCCGCAAGGTGCCGCGAACGGCGAAAAAGAAGCCGGTCAAGGCTTGATCATCCTACTTGGGCAAGTATTTCACGCGCAGATTGGCTGCGATGATGAGCGACAGCTCGGCGCGCGGGGGACCGGGTAGGCGGAGCGAAAGTTCCTGTGCAATAACGTCGGCGTCGGCGGCGGTCTTGCCGGTACACAGGCGAGTGGCCTCTTCGTCGAAGACGCGCAGGTATTCCTCCATTGACTGCAGGTCAGCGACTGACGAGACCGGGCCGTGGCCGGGTACGATGGTCCGCGGTGCTGCACTCTGCAGGCTGCGCAGAACCTGACACCAGTTGGCCACATCGGCGTCGATCATGGTCACGTGATAGTTGGTGAACAACATGTCGCCACTGAAGAGAACGTCGTCTTCGCGAATCCTGGCAATGATGCTGCCGGCGGTGTGGGTGGGCCCGGGATAGTCCAGCTCGACGCTGGCGCCGCCGAGGTCGAGACGCAGATCCTGCCGAAAAGTCAGGGATGGGGGCACGATGACGGTGCCGACGAGGTTCTCCGCGGGAATGCGATAGCGTTGCGCCCGCGCCAAGCCATTGGCGGGCTCGTGCAGGGCCTGTCGGGTGTACTCGTGCCCGATGACCGTCGCGCCGGCGGCAGCGAAGACGCAGTTGCCCCAGGTGTGGTCCATGTGATGGTGGGTGTTGACCACATAGCGGATCGGCCGATCGGTGATCTCGCGAATCGCGGCTAGCAGTTGGCCGCCCTCCGCAGCGGACATCAAGGTGTCGATGATCAAAACGGCATCGCGGCCGATCACCGCGCCCGCATTCGCGCCGAAGCTGTTGGTCAAGGGCGACGCTTTCGCAACGCCGACGCGGGCGTAAACATGCGCCGAGATCTGCTGCAGCTCAACCTGATCCATGATGGAACCGGGAAATTAGCACGGTGGCGGGGGTCGCGGCGCGAGCGGGGGGGGCCGGCAGAAGGCTGCCGTTCACAACTCCACCAACTTTACCAGTAGCGCGTCGACGTCGGCCTGGCTGGCCAGGTAGTACGGCGCCAGGCTGCGCGCTTTTCGCCGCACGCGCACAGCGAGCAGGGGAAGGCGCCGACTGAGCGCGAAGACGTCCTCGTCGGTCTTGTCGTCGCCCAGATACAAGGCGGAATCGCAGCGCAGGCGGCGCAATTCCGATTGCAAGGCCGTGGCTTTGTTGGGCGCGCCTTTCGGCAACAAGTCCACCACGAGCAGCCCTTGCAGCACGCGCGCTTCGCCCAGATCAGCCGTGGCAGCCAGAATCGCCTTGAGAGCAGCGGAACGATTGCGTGATTTGCGATAGTGAATGGCCAAGCTCGCGCCTTTGTCGTCAAAGACAATTCCGGCCACACCCTCAAGCCGCGGCTTCAGGCACGCCAACCAGCGTCGGACGGCTCGCCGGGCGGCCGGCAAGGCGGGCGATGGCTCTATGCCGTGGTTGCCGAATATCCGGTACAAGGGAATTCCGGTCAGGCGGCTGGCGACATCAGCGCGGTTGCGACCAGAGATCACCACGCAGGGATATTTCTGTGCGACTTCGGTCAACAGTCGCCGGGTGCGCGGACGCAGGTGCGCGCGAGCTGGATCCGCCACGATGGGCGCCAAGGTGCCGTCGAAGTCAAAAGCCAGCAACACACGGCCGCGCCCCAGACGGTGCAACACTGGACGATTCTGCGGCGCGAGCAGCGACTTCATTTCGGGAGCCTGCGCAGACCGGAAAGCTCGTCGCTGCGGACCAACAGGTTCTCCTTGCGACGCAGGCGAGCCGCGTCCATCAGCATGCGTCCGGCCCAGCGGTACACGTTGAACTCGGCCAGGAAGGCGCGCATGGCGCGCATGCGCTCGCGCTGCTCTTCCACCGGCATGGCCAACGCTCGCGCCATGGCAGCGCTGGCTTCTTCCAGGTCATAGGGATTGACCACCAGGGCCTCGGACATCTCGCGCGCGGCGCCGGTGAACTGGCTCAGCAGCAGCACACCACGCTCGTCGTCGCGGGCCGCCGCAAATTCCTTGGCCACCAGATTCATGCCGTCGTGCAGGCTGCTGACGTAGCACAGATCGGCAGCGCGATAGTAACGGAAAACCTGGGGCGGCTCGTGGTGCGCACGCAGAAGGATGATGGGCTGATAGGCGCCCTCGCCGAAACGTTGATTGATGCGCGCCGCGGTTCGCTCGACGGTCTCGTCGAGCTGGCGGTAGCGCTCGATGAGGGTGCGACTGGGCGCCGCCATTTGCACGAAGCTGAAACGACCGGCGTAGGAGGGGAAGCGCTCGAGCAGGCGCTCCACCGCCAGCAGGCGTTCCTCGATGCCCTTGGTGTAGTCGAGTCGATCCACGCCCAGGCCGAGCAGGGCATCCTCGCGCAGACCCAGCTCCTTGCGTACGCCGCTGCGACACTCGGCCACCGGCGGCGCGGTCGCCACCCAGCGGCTGGGCCATTCGATGGAAATGGGGTAGGGCCGCACCAGGGTCGCGCGTCCGTGTTGCACCACCGAGTTCTGCTCGCGATCGATGCGCGCCTCCAGATAGCGATCCACCGAGTCGAGAAAGTTGTTGCAGTGCTGCCGCGTGTGGAAGCCCAGGATGCTGCTGCCGAGCATGCCTTGCAGGATCTCGCCCCGCCACGGGCAGATGCCGAAGTGCTCGCCGTTGGGCCAGGGGATGTGCCAGAAAGTGATGATGGTGGCGCGCGGCCGGCGCTCGCGCACCAGGCGCGGCACCAGGGCGAAGTGGTAGTCCTGCACCAGCACCACGGGATCCTCGCCCTCGGCCTCGTCGCACACCGCCTCGGCAAAACGGCGATTGACAGCTTCGTAGGCGGCCCAGTCGCTGCCGCGGAAGATGGGCCGCGCGTGGGCCAGGTGGCACAGCGGCCACAGGCCTTCGTTGGCCAGGCCGTAGTAGTAGCCGCGTTCTTCCTGTTCGGACAGCCACACCCGACGCAATTCATACGATTCCTCGCCGGGCGGCACGCGCACGTGGTCCTTGTTGTCCACCACCGTGCGATCGGCGGAGCCACTGCCATGGGCAATCCACACGCCCGAGCAGGCGCGCAACACCGGCTCGATCGCGGCGACCAGGCCGCTGGCCGGATGGCGAATCTGAACCGTGCCGTCGCTGCTACGCTCGTGGATATAGGGTTCGCGGTTGGCCAGGACCATCACCTTTTCGCCGGGGAAGTGGCGTACCAAGGCCTGCTTGAGATGTTGCGGGTTCCACGCGCTGGCCGGCCCGTCCATCTCGCGCTCGGCGGCGATGCGCTCGACCAGCTCACGCACGTCAGCCACGATGGGCAGAAATTCCTTGCGTCGCGATTCGCCCAGGATGAAGCGGCGCAGTTCCTTGCGGAAACCACGCCAGGACAGGCGCGCAGCGAGCACCGTGATCAGCCCCGCACACAGTGCGAGGCCGGCGAACACGATGAGCAGAAGCTGGCGCAAGCGCGCGCCCTGGCGCTCGATGAAGGAAACGTCATGCACCAGCAGCAACAGGCCCAGGGGCGCACCTTCGCGCGCGATCGGCACGGCGCTGAGGTACACGTTGCCGCCGGGCAAGGACCAGGCGCTTCCCCAGACCAGGCCAGGCGCCGCGGGTTTGCCTTCGCGTTCGGCGGCCATGCGCTGCCTGACCTGGGCACAGGAAAGGTCGCGGGGAAAGGCGGGCGTACGGGCCAGCAGCTGGTTGTTCTGGTCGCAGGCCCCGGCCGCCGTGATGCGCTCGTCACGGGCCAGGTCGGTCAACATGGCTTCAAAGGGCTCGCGCGTTCCGGCGGCCCAGCGTGCCAGCAACGCGGGCTGGGTCTTCTGGGCCAGCCCGGCCACATGCTGGGCGATGTCCGCCTCGGACCAGCGACGCGTGGTTCTCTGGACCGCGCTCGAAGCCAGGTAGGCCAGCAGCGCCACACCGACCAGAAAAACGACGAGGAAACGAGCCGTTCTGCGCATATTCCTCCGAGGGTTTCAGGTTCCCGGACTAGGCTAGTCTTGGCCTCGCCTCTGGGCGCGCCACCGCCACACAGAGGCCAGCCTAACCGGAGGCCGACTTAGCTTCAACAGTCGTGATCGGACACCTATAATGTTCGATGCGTGCCCTTCGTCCGAGTGTCCATTTTCGTTGCCGTCCCATTGCTTGCGGCTGAAGTTCTGGCCGCCGCGAGCGGAAGACCTTGGCCTGCGCGCAGGCGGCGCAGCGAGGACGGGCTGCGGCCCGGCGTACACGAATTGAAGGATCTCCGTCGCTGGCCGGCCGAGCCCGCCTCCCCGGCCGGACCACCTGATGCGGCTCGCTTCCGGGCGGCGCTGGCTGGATTGTGCGAGGGCATGGCCACGGCGCGCGCCATCGGCCACATTGCCGACGATGTGCGCGAGGCCGCTGCCGAGGCGGGCGTGGACCCGTTTCTCCTCGGCGCGCTGGTGTACCGGGCCAGTCGCTGCAATCCCCTATTGCAGACTTCGTTCGGCGTCGGGCTGCTGCAGCTCCAGCCGCCCATGTACGCGGGCAATGTGCGCGGCTCGACGCTCACGTATCGAGTGCGACAGAACGAGACGTGGGTGGAGAAGACGCGACCGCTGCCGCGGGGCGGGCTTGATCCTTTGCTTCTCAAAGAGCCGCGCCATCACCTGCGCGTGGGGGCGGCGCTATTGGGCATGTGGCAGGACCAACACCCGGCCATCGATCGGGCCTTTGCGGGTTCGGTGCCTCACCGGAGCGCAGTGGCCCACCTGGGATGGGGCGATGTGGTGCGCGGCACGGGCGGCGAAGATCGCGCCCTGGTCGCCCGACGGCGGTTCATCGAGCGCTACCTGGGCACGCAGCCTGTGCCCCACGCAACACCGCTGGGATTTGCCGTGGTCTGTCCGCTGGAAGGCACGCCGCGCGTGGCGCCCAGTGGCCCAGGCGAAGATCGCGACGAGGGGGCGCGCGCCCATCGCGGCTTGGACATCGACGCCACCACCGGCGAGCCGGTGGGCAGCCTGGCCGACGGGGTGGTGTGGTTCGCGGGTTTCGATTTGCCCGGCCGGGTGCGGCCCCAGCCTGTGCCGCCCGAGGAGCTGGCGCACACGCCGCGCCCAACGCTGGGCCCGGGTGGCCTGTTCGTGTGCGTCCGCCACACCGAGGGGATCTTCTCTTGCTACATGCATTTGTCGTCGTACCGCGTGCACATCAACGACCGGGTGAAGGCAGGCGACTGCTTGGGCGCCGTGGGGCGTTCGGGCGTCAAGTCCTCGGGCAGTCACCTGCACTTGGAGATTCACGTCAAGGGCGAGGCCATCGATCCCGCTCCCATTTTGGGACCCGAGCTGGTGATTCCGCCGCAAGACACGGTGGCGCACGATCTGGCCATGCAGTCGAAGAAACTGCGCCTCAAGCACGAGCGTCGCGCCCGCTGGCGTGCGCACCTGGCTGCGCGCAGGGAAGCCAGCGCGCGACGGCAGTAGCCCGCCCGGCCGACTCTGGGGCATAATCGTCGGTATGAGCGAAACAGGAGCGAGCCTGGGCGGTCAACCGCGACGCAAATTCGAGGGCGCTGGTGGAACGCCCGGTGGTCTTGGCGAATTCTTCATCGGGGTCGGCTTGGCCGCCGTGGGTTTCTACTTGCTGTTCAACCACGTGTACGTGCAGACGACATTCGGCCACCCAAGCGGTTTCGGCGTGTTCGGCAGCAGTTTCGGGCTGAGTCTGGTGCCGCTGCTCCTGGGAATCGGCACACTTTTCGTCAACGGCAAGTCCATCCTCGGCTGGGGCCTGACGGTGGGCGGCCTGCTTTTCATCGCGGCCGGCATCCTGATGAACCTGAACATCTACTTCCGCACCACGACCCTGTTTGACGTTCTCGTCATGTTCGGCCTCATCGCCGCCGGCCTGGGCCTCGTGGTCAAGAGCCTGCGTCCGCACAAGTCGTAGGGGCGACCTGCGGTCGCCCAGCACAGCCACCCTTCACACGGCCTGCTTGACGGTGCCGCGGCTGAGCGTGAACACGATCCCACTCAGAGCGTAGAGCGCCACCACGGTGTAACCCGTGGGCAGGTCGAGAAAATACGAAGCGGTGATGGCGATGAGGTTGAGCACGGTGCCCAGGCCCCATGCGAGCAACAGCTTCGCTCTAAACGAGCCCTTTGTGCCCGACACTATGAACGCAGGCGCAACGAGGATGGCGAACACCACCAACACTCCCGCAAGATTGACCGAGCTTGTGACGGTGAGGGAAAACGTGCCGAAAAACACCAGTTCTTTCATCGTGCCCCGCAGTCGCCCCATGGTGAACCAGAGCACAGCCCCAATGACCGCATACAGGCCCGCGGTCTTGAACACTTCGCGCATGGGCACAAAGAGGATGTCGGCGGCCACCAGGTGTTGCATCTCCTCGGCCCCGCGCGGCGCCCGCGACAGCGCAATCACGGCCGCGCTCATCCCGAAAGCGTAGAGCAGTCCGATGAACGCCTCATGGTTGCGCGTTCGTTTGGTCGACAAAGCGATGAGAAAGGCACCCGCGAGTGAAAAGGCGAGCGACACCGGGTAAATGTGCTTGCCGTCGAAGGCCAGAATGGAGATAGCGGCACCAAAGGCTGCCATCTGTCCAATTCCCAGATCGGTGAAGATGATCCCGCGCTCGATGATGTGCAGTCCGTAATACGAGTGGATGCCGAGGAGCACGACAGAGAGAAGGAAGGCACTGAGCAGAATGTCGGTCATTTGAGGACGCTCCCCAGAAGGGTGTCGTACAGACTGAAGATGTCCTTGGCTGCTGGAACCGCCGCAACATCCTGAGGCAGCACGACCCAGGGGACCGACAGCTTCTGGGCCAGACCCTCGGGGGACTTTCTTTCGTGGTACGGGTCGGTCACGACCATGTAGATCGTGCCAGCCGCGTTCGCCTCAATCAGCTCTTCCAGGTGCCGGCTGGTGGGAGGAATGCCCGGCTTGGGTTCCAGCTCGCCCACGATCTTCAGTCCTGTTCGCATGGCGAAATAGTCAAACAGCCGGTGGTACTGGATGATGGCTTTGCCTCTCAGCGCTGCCGCCTGCCTGTCCCAGGCGTCGGACTGCGCTTTCCAGCGTGCCAGGAATGCGTCCAGATTCTTGTGATACGTGTCGGCGCCGCCCCGGTCGGCGCGCACCAGTGCATCGGCAATGGCCCGCGCCAGGGCCGGGACATTGTGCCAGTCGAGGATGAAATGCGGGTTTCCCTCGGGATGGATGTCGCCCTCTGAGCGACTGACACTGTCGGGCTTTTCGATGAGCTGGATGGATTGAGACAGATCGATGAGTCCGTCGGCACCTGGCATAATCTTTGGGTTGTTGGCCTGCCGGATGAGCGGTGGCACGAACCCGATCTCCAGCGAGGCCCCATTGATGATGAGCAAGTCCGCCTGGCGCAATTTGCCGATGAACGAGGGGCGCGGCACCACGAAATGCGGATCCTCATCGCCCTTGGCCAGAGTGGTCACCTCGACGCGGTCTTTGGCCATCTCCCCGACCAGCGCTGCAATGTACGGATAGGTGACCACGATCTTGGTCTTGGCCTGCGCCGGGATGGCGAGAGCGAAGCATGTCGCTGCCGCGACCAGCGTGCCTGTGTTCATGAAATTCATTGGGCTTCTCCTCATTCTCAGAACGAATGCGCTCCGTGGGGGCCGACGGCGATGTTCATTTGCAGCAACACTTCGTGGACATCCTTCTGAACCCCATTCAAGGTGCGAGACCGGTCATAGGAATACTGAAGTCGGAATCTGGAGAATTCAGTGGGACTGAATTCGAGCATGGTGGTGTAGCGCTGGAGCATGTTGACGAGTGGCCGGCCCACGCCATCGATGGTGAGTGAATTCTGGGCGAGCAAGTCGAAGCGCTCGCCGGCTCGCCACCGGCCTGGATCGTCGAATCGCCAGATGGCCTGGGTATAAAAGCCACCCTGCCTCTTGGATTGGTGATGAATGATCCCGTCGGAGGCCAACGCGAGATCGCCGGACGAGACGCGTCCCAGGTACTCGCTCTGCCAGGTGATGCTGCGGTAGGAACTGATGAGGTATTTGTAGGTGAGCTCCGCATCGTACAGGACGGTGCCGGGAGCGCTGAAGACGGTGTTGGTCGGCGAGCCATACGACTGGGTCGAGTGTCCGTACATGGCCGATGCCCCAACCAAGAAGACATTGTCTCCCGAATCGAAGGAGGACTTCACCGAGCCGACATACAAGGCCGGGACAAAGGGAGCGGTGGACGACAGTGTGGTCCCGTCGGCCGCGGTCAGGTTGTAGCCAACGGCATTGAAGGTCGGCGACTGATCGGAGACGCCTTGAAAGACCTCGAAGTTGAACTGCAGGAGAAAATCGACTGGCGCCGTCCACGACAGCCTCAATCCTGGGTTTTTGAATCCCTCCGTACCCATGAAGGCCTCGTAGACCAAGGGCAGGTCGTAGAAATCCCAGACGTGCTGGTGCATCCCATTGAGTCGTCCGAAGGCCGAGAGAAACTTTCCGATGCGCAGCTGAAATCCCCATGGGAGCTGGCGGGTGTCGACGTAGGTTTCCTCGACGTCGACGACGTCGGCCGTACCAGGTGCGATGGTGACCACGCTGAAGAAGTCAAAGTACGGATCGACCGCGATGTTGAAGGCCAACTCCAGGTAATTTAAGTTGATCCCGCGTAACTTTCCGGTCCGGTCCGATTGGTAAATGAATCCCGGAACAGTCAGCGCTTGAGCCGTCTTGTCGTCGACATTCGTGCCAACCGCCGCGAAGTCGGCAATGATTGAAATATCTGGGTTGAAGCGAGTCTGGGAAAATATCCCGGCGGTTGATTGTTTTGCGGATTGGTTGGTGCGCGCCGCTTCTGCCTTCTCCAGCGTTTCGATGCGTCGAAGAAGGTCATCGGTGGATGGCGCCGGCTTGTTTTCGGGCGCGGCGGTCGCGCCGGCGGCTGTCGGTTCGTCGGTCGCAGCCGGCGCGGGGATGGTTCCCTCGCTCGGCTGCGCCATCAGCAGGGATGCAATCAGGGTCAAAGAAAACATGATTCGTCCTCCGTGATCTCAGCGAAACGGGAGCGTGGCGACCAAAGTCAGGAAGCAGGCACGCTCCCAATGCCCGGCCTCTCTGTGCGCCGCTGGCGCTTGGTTTGGGCTACGCCGAGGGAGGCGAGTTCTTGGGCGCAAGCCGGAGCACGGCCACGGCCGGCGTTGCAGCGACGGCTGCCAGAGACGGCCGCGGCGGGGCCAGCAGCAGCGGGCCGGGCATCGAGTCGGCAGCCGGCAACAATGCGAAGCGCTCGCGCGTGTTGGCTTGGGCCAGGCAATGGTCGTGCGCGTGCTCGGCAGGAGGCGCCCCACTGCCCGCCGAAGGATCGCTTGTCGCGCCCTCGTTGGTCAGAGGCAGGGCCTGAGTTTCGTTGGGCGATCCCGAATGAATCGCCTCACCATGTTCGGGACAGATCGTGTGTCGCACGATCAGCAGATGGCCCAGGGTCAGAAGCTGGGCAGCCAACAGCAGGGTGCTGGTGGCGCGCAGACTGGCGCACCGTGAGCATCCGCTGTCCATAGCCCGAAGCATGGCTTCTACCTACGAGACCTGGCAGACAGAGTCAAGGCGAGGCCCGGCTATTCATGTAGCCTGAGTGACAGCGAGAACACCACGTCCACCGACCACGGGAATGCGGGGGGATCGCCGGTCGCGGTGACGGTGACGTAGAGTGAAGTGTGTCCCCAGAGCGGGAGCATGTTGACCGGCGTGTCCAGGGGTAGCTGCAACTCAGCCCCGGTCTGCACGTCAGGGGACGCCTGGTAGTCAAGAATCTGGATCACGGGCCAGTCGGGGCTCGACTGCGTGGCATAGTAGTTGTTGGCGGCCACCACAGTCAGGTGGTCCAGGAAGCCAAAGTCCTGGATGCCGGTGTCGGCCTTGAGGATGACTCGCGTGATCGATAGGCGCTCGATCTGCTTGAGCGACCCGGCATCAGGACTGTTGGCCGCACCCAGCTTGTTGGTGGTGAATCTGAATTGACCCTGGACCGATGTGCCGGCCCCGGCACGTGCTGGAGCGGCGGGGAACTGCAGGTTGGGCTGGGTGATCTCGATGTCAGGCGCATCGATCTCCACCGAGGGCGTACAGCCCAATAGCAATGCGCCGACCAGGGCCACCAAACAGGAATGGGGTGAATGCACGGTCAGGGCCCCCCGAAGTACACAATGAGTCCCACCTTGGCTGAGAACGTGAGCACCGTGACTTTGGCGTCCTGGCCCAAGATGAACTGCGCCGGATCAGTTGAGGTGGTGCCCGGAGCCGGAGCGATGGTCACCGAGTGGGGCGTGCGCACGGTGCCATCGATGTAGCTGGCACCGGCGTGGATGAAGCCGGTTATGTTGCTGCGACCGAACTCAATCCCAAGATGGGCGTTGTAGTAGGTGTAGCCGGCCTGTTGGACGTAGTCCTTCATCCAAGCAGGTACTTGGAAGAAGGTGCGCAGCACCCCATTGACGTTCCCCACGCGGAAGTACCCGGCCTCGAATGTGACCGAAGGCCCGACATGCCAGAACCACTGCGGGATGGCGGTGAACCCACCCCGGAAGCCCAAGCTGGCCGAATTGGTGCCGCCCGAGGCGTTCACGCGGATCCAAGAACTAGGACGAAGGACCAGGCCGAGGTTAGCCCCGTCAGGCAGACCGACGTCGGTGGTGACCCCCAGCAGGCGCAGCGACGGGCGCGTGGCCGTCGGCAGCGGCACGGTTTCCGCGATGGCAGCATTGTCACGTGCGTCGGGTGCTACTGGCGGGCTGGGCGCGGCGGTCGCTAGCGGCGCCGGTCGCTCGACTGGCGCAAGAAGTGTTGGCCGGCTCACCGCCGGCGCTGGCGGATGCTGCGCTGGCGCAGACTGCATCGGTTTGTACTGAACCTGCGTGGTTGGCGCGGCAAGAGTCGGGGTGACCACCGCTGGCGTTGTTGCTGGTGCTGGGGCAGCAGGAGTTGGAGTGACCACCACCGGCAGCTGTGCTGGCGCAGACCGTATCGGCTTGTACACAACCTGAGTGGGTGGCTGCGCTGGCGTAACAGGAGCCGGCACGTACACCGTCGGCGCAGGTCGCGACGCAGGCACAGAAGGAGCCGGGGCGGACACGACTGGCGCCGGTCGCTTCGCTGGCGCAGGACGAATTGGCGTGTACACCACCGACGCGGCCCCCTGAGCAGGCTGCGGACTTGCCCCTTGTGCCAGCGCCAGCCTCCCGAGCCCCAGCACCGCCAGGCTCCAGACAGCCTGCACCAGGTGCGGTGGCAACCGGGTCCGCGGGCGGCTCCTCATCGGCGAATCATACCCCGGACTGGGTGGGGCCGCATGCCTCGAACCAGGTCAAGTGTGATGCCGGTCACGACTCAAGAATCTGGCCTTTCAGCCGTAGTTCTAGATAGGCAACGAGCGCCCAACCAGGCGCAGCGTCGTCGTGGACCAGCTCGTCTTGGATGCCTCCGCCAGCCACCATCAACGCAGCCGCAAGACCATTGCGGTACTGCTCGATTACATGGACTTTTTCTCAGGTGGGTACGGCACCCAGATCCAAAACGCCCTCTCCAACCAGGCCAGCAGGCTGGATGTGAACCTGCTCATGATCTTCGGGCGGGGACTCAACGAACCCGACCGCGGGTGTGCTGCGCACAACGCGATCTTCGAGCTGATCGGTCCCGAGCGTGTCGACGGCGTGATCGTTCTGTCCTCGCTGCTAGCCGGTTTCTGCGGTCTCGAAGAACTCACGCGGCTGGTTCGTGGCTATTCCCCGCTGCCGGTCTGTAGCATCGGCAGCGAACTCCCCGACATCCCAAGTCTGACGGTCGACGACGGCGTGGGCATGCGTTCGGCGGTCGAACACCTGGTGCGCGACCACCACTGTCGGCGGGTGGCCTTTCTCGCGGGGCCCCCTGGCAAGCCCGAGGCCGAGGCTCGATTGCGCGCCTATCAGGAGGTGCTGGCGTGCAACCGGATCGATTTCGACCCAGCCCTGGTCGTGCCCGGCGCTTTCATGCCTGGCGATGGATTCGATGGCGTCGAGGCGTTGCTGGAACAGGGCATCCAATTCGACGCCGTGGCCGGGGCCAACGACTTCATGGCGTTGGGGGCGGTCGCAGCCCTACGCAAGCACGGGCGCAGCGTACCTCGCGACATTCGGGTCACCGGGTTTGACGACCTGCCGCTGTCCCGCATGAGCAATCCTGCCTTGACCAGCGTGGGCCAGCCCTTTGCTTTCATGGCCGAAACGGCGCTCCAGATCGTGCTCGATCAAATGGCGGGTCGGCCTGTGGACCTGCGCACCCTGGTGGCGACCGAGTTCGTGATGCGCCGGTCGTGTGGGTGCCGCCCAGGTGAGCGTCGGACCAAGGTCGCGTCCGCACCGGTCCCGTCGCCCTGCCCACGCGACTACCTCCAGGCGCACGGAGCCGAGCTGGAGAGAAGCCTCGCGCCTCTCCTGCAGGCCACCGGCATGGACCACCAACGTGCCGCGAAGATTCTGGTGGAGGCCCTGCAAGCCGAGCTGAGCGGGCAGTCTCCTAGCTTTGCCGATGCCCTGGAAAACCTCCTGGGCCAGGCCGGTGAGAGCTATCCACACTACCGCGCGCTTCAGGATGGGGTTGAGTGGCTGCGCGCGGAACTACGTGATCTGGCCGATCTGACCCTGCAGGAGCTGTGGGCCGACGCGTTTGCCATGATCGCGACGGCTGCCACAGCCATTCAGACCCAGCATCGTGTGACGCTCGACCAGAACTACCGCAAGCTTCTGGTCACGGGCGAGCAGATCGGAGTCGCGCTGGACTGGGAATCGCTTGAGCGAATGCTGCTCAGGGCGCTCCCCAGTACCGGCGTGCAAACCGCATTTCTGTCGCGATTCACAGATGAAAGTGCGCGAGAACTGCAGCCCTTCCTTTGCATGGTCGATGGCCGGCCCCAGTCTCCCTTGCCGCCAGCTTTTCCGTCAGAACAGTTGTTTCCTCCGGACGGCTGTTCGGAATTGCGCAGGAGGACGCTGCTGGCGTTTCCGCTGGTTTTCGAGACCCAGCGTCTAGGGATTGCCGTGTTTGAACGCTTGCCCGAGATACACGGCTACCAGGTTCTGCGCGACCAGCTCAACGTGGCCATGCGGAGCATCCAGATTCACCAGGAGTTGCTGGAAAGAACCCGTCTGCACGAGCGGGATGAGTTGGAACGATTGGCCACCAGCAAGCGTCTGGAATCGCTCAGTGTGCTAGCGGGCGGCGTGGCTCACGACCTCAACAACGCGCTCGGGCCCATCGTGGCGCTTCCCGATCTTCTTCTCGCTGAGCTGGACAAGCTGGCTCCGGATGCACGGGTGATGGAGATGCGCGCCGACTTGAAGAGCATGGGGACCGCCAGCCTGCGTGCTTCGCAAACCATCAAGGATCTGTTGACCCTGGGCCGCCAAGGCCGGATCAGTAAGGCACGTCTGGATCTGGTTGCAGTGGTTTCGAAATGCATCGCCGAAAACTCTGCCTGGGTCGCCTCGGACGCCGGTCGAAACGTGAGAATCGTGGCTCACCTGCCCTCGAAGCCGCTGGCCGTGCAAGCCTCCGAGGCTCACTTGGTGCGCGCGATCTCCAATCTGATCCACAATGCCGTCGAGGCTATCGCGGGGGATGGGCAGTTGACTGTGCGTGCAGGGGAGCGACGGCTGAGCGAAGCCGTGGTCGGATTCGAACGCATCGAACCCGGTCGCTACGCAGTCATTTCCATCAGCGATACCGGCCGCGGGATTCTCCAGGAGGAGATGGGGCGGGTGTTCGAGCCCTTCTACAGCACCAAACCCTTGGGCGAATCGAGTGGCACAGGTCTAGGCCTGGCCATCGTGCACGGTGTGGTGAAGGAGCATGGCGGCTTCATCGACGTCACCAGCGTGCGCGGCCAGGGCACGACCTTTACGTTGTATTTTCCCTTCTTTGCTTCGGAGGAACGGACTGATGCTCCGTCTACTCCGACGCCGGTGCCGCTGGGGCGGTCCTCGATTCTGCTGGTGGACGATTCTCCCATCCTTTTGCGGACCGGGCGGCGGGTGCTCGAACACCTAGGGTACCAGGTCGAGACTCTGGAGAGCGGGAAAGAGGCCTATCAGCGTTTTGAACGAGCGGCGGCCATGGGCAAGAGTCCGTGCGACCTGGTCATTCTCGACATGAGCCTGCTCGAAGAACGGGACGGGCTAGAGATCTTCGAAATGATCCGGAAGCTCTTCCCCAGTCAGCGCGCCTTGCTGGTGAGCGGACACGCGCCCAACGACCGCATGCAAGCTGCCATCGACCGGGGCTTGGGCTGGCTGGCCAAGCCCTACACCATCGAGTCATTGGCAGATTCAGTCGCCAAAGCGCTGGAAGCCACACCCGCATCTCGTCTTGGGTGAGGTAGACCGCAGGTCGCCTCTACTGGCGGTCGCCCTTCGGGCGTGCGCGCTCGTCGCGACCACGGAATTCCAGAAACGGACGAAGGGCTTTCCTTTCGCGGCGCTGCGTGTTTGGATCGAAAATAGCAAAAATGGCGCTGCGCAAGGCCCATCCTGGCCACGAGGATCGACACGCTCTCGCTGGCGAATCGCCCTGGGCGGCGCCGGCTTGTTTTCTACTCATCATTTTCGCGGCCTGCGCCGCCTACTACAACAGTTTCTCCGGTCCTTTCGTGTTCGACGACAATGCGGCGATCGTCGACAATTCATCCATCAGACACCTGTGGCCCATAAGCCGGGCCATGGTGGCGCCGCTCGCGGCGGCTGGGGCAACCGGAAGGCCACTTGTCAATCTGTCTCTGGCCGTCAACTACGCTTTGGGCGGAACAAACGTCGTGGGATATCACGTCGTCAACCTCCTGTTTCATGTCGCGGTGGCGTTGGTACTTTTCAGCCTGGTGTTGCGAACGCTGCGGCTGCCATCACTGAAAGGACGATTTGAAGGCAAAGCGCGGCCTATTGCACTTTCGATAACCGTGCTTTGGACGGTTCACCCGCTCCTGAGCGAATCCGTCACGGCTGTGATCCTGCGCACCGAATCGATCGTGAGTCTTTTCTACTTGCTCACCCTCTACGGCGTGGTTCGTTCCTGCGACTCGGCCAGAAGAGCCTTCTGGTACGGCTGGGCCATCGCCGCCTGTTTGCTGGGGATGGCCAGCAAGGAGGTCATGGCGACCGCGCCGGTCATGGTGTTGCTCTACGACCGGGCATTCCTTTCGGGCTCCTTCAAGAAGTCGTTGCAGCAACGGGGACGGCTGTATCTGGGCCTGGCGGCAACCTGGTTGCTCTTGGCTTACCTGGTCTGGTCGCACAGCGGACGGAACGAAACCGCTGGGTTCGGGTACGGAGTGGAGTGGTGGGCCTATGCTCTGACTCAGTGTCGAGCCATTGTTCGCTATCTCAGGCTGGCCGTCTGGCCGCGCAGCCTGGTATTCGAATACGGCACGGATGTGGTCAGGACCTTGGCAGCCGTATGGCCTCAGGCATGCATTCTTCTGCTGCTGCTGGGGGCGACCGTGTACGCAACGATTCGCCGCCCCAAGCTGGGATTTGCGGGTTGTTGGTTCTTCGGAATTCTTGCACCCAGTTCAAGCATCATTCCCATCGTCACGCAAACCATGGCGGAGCATCGAATGTACCTGCCATTGATTTCCGTGGTCGTCCTCGCGACGGTCGGACTTTTTTCCAGGGCGAGCAAGAATGTGGGGCTGACAGTTGTGGTTGTCGTTGCCTCGCTGCTCGCTTGGAGCACCATTCAGCGCAATCAAGTCTACCGAAGCGCGGTTAGTCTCTGGAGCGATACGATTGGCAAGTGGCCTGGGAACATCCGCGCCTACAATGAGCTGGCTAATGCGCTGGATGCTGAGGGAAGAAACGCGGAGGCGCTGGCCAGCTATGACAAGGCATTGCAGCTGAAGCCCGACTACGCAAAGGCCTACTACAACAAGGGCGAGTCCATGTTGCGCATGGGTCACATCGCCGCTGCCCTCGACTTGTTCGATCGAGCGTTGCGCATTACCCCGGTCTACTTCAAGGCGCTCAAAGCCAAGGGAGACGCGCTGGTGCAGGCGGGGCGGAGCGATGCGGCTATTGTTGCGTACGAAGAGGCGCTCAAGTTGCAGCCGGATGATTCGGGCGCGGCCAACAACCTCGGGAACGCTCTGCTGGGCGCGGGAAGGACGGCCGAGGCGATCGAGCGATTTCAAGCCGCCCTGCGGGTCGATCCTCGCGATGCCAAGGCCCACAACAATCTGGGCTATGCGTTTTCGAAAGTCGGACAGATGGAAGTGGCCGTCGAGCATTATGCGGCGGCGGTGCGCCTGGAGCCCGACTCCGCGGACGCACATGCCAGCTATGCGGTGGCCCTGGCGCGCGTAGGACGGCTCAGCGATGCGATTGCTGAGTACCGGCGCGTGATCAGGCTCAAGCCGGATGATGCCGTGGCCTACTACAGTATGGGGAATGCCTACGCGCGGACCGGGGAGCTAGCGCAGGCTGTTGCCGCATACCAAGGAGCATTGAAATACCGGCCCGAGTATCCCGAGGTCCACAACAACCTCGGTACGGTGCTACGGCGCTTGGGCCGTCTTGATGAGGCGCGCGAGCAGTATCATCTGGCGCTTCAGTACCGCCCTGACTATCCCCAGGCGCAGCGCAACCTCGCGGCCTTGGGCGGGTCTGAGGATGCGTCCGCGATACAGAACTAACCAGCATCTCTTGGACCGTGGATCAAAGTCACCTATTTTTCACAGAGACACAGAGGCCGCAGAGGCGGAGGAGAGAGCGAAGGGTTGGATACAGCGCGGCTGGCGCTGTCAGACGGCGAACCACTTCCGCGGGCTCGGCATCTGAATAGTTGAAGCCCAAGCAAGAGAAGCAGGGCGGGAGGTGGTCAATGTTGGCTCAAGTCTTTCTGATGACGTTGGCACAGGCTGAACTGCCGTCGATGTTGGAATCCTGGGAGGTTCCCAGCTTTGAGGTGTTGGACGAGACTCCCCAGGTCTTCTTGGTTTCGCGCGAGCAGAAGCGCGAGTGTCCGCAACGAGGGGCGGTGTGTGTGGCCACAGGCGGAAGTGCCACGATTGTTGGCGTCGAGTTTTCCGAAAATCAGCCGGCGGTGACAGTCCTGGCGCGAGGGACCCAGGTTGCGGCTAAGGGAAGTCTGGGTGCGGCTGGCAACAACCAACCATGGCAGGTGGAGATGGTGGCCCGGTTCAAGGAGCGATCGAGCAACGGCCCGATCATCGTGGCTGTCTTCGATCGCGAGGATCCAGAAAGCATCGCGCAAAACGAGGCAAAGGTGTTGTGGAACGTGAGCATGAGTCCGGGCCGCGATCTGGGCATGCGCTTCTTGCTGTCGCCTGACGACGGATTCGAGCCGTCGCACACCTATCTGGTGCGCGTAGTGCAGACGCAAGGTGTGCGCGATCGGGTTCTGGCCGAAGGCAACGTGCACCTGGAGTAAGCGAACAAAGGGGGATTCCATGTACCTCATAGCGGGAGTATCTGGAAAAACGGGAGCTGCAGCTGCTACGGCTCTGCTAGAGAAGCGACAAGCGGTGCGGGTGCTGGTGCGCAGCGAGGAAAAGGGGCAGGCCTGGCGGGAAAAAGGCGCAGAGGTGGCGGTGGCGTCGCTGGACGATGTGGCAGGGTTGACCCGCGCCCTCACAGGGGTCAAGGGCGCGTATCTTTTAGTCCCGCCCGACTTGGCTGCCACCGACTTCATGGCGCGCGGGCGGCGGTTTGTGGGGGCCATGTCCGAAGCGCTGGCGACTGCGTGTGTCCCTCACGTGGTGTTTCTTTCGTCGATCGGCGCGCAACTGGAAAAGGGGACAGGGCCGGTGGTGATACTCCACGAGGGCGAGAAACGCCTGGCTGGCCTGCGCGGCACCCGCGCGAGCTTCATCCGCGCGGCCTATTTCATGGAGAACATCGGAGCCCTGGTTTCCTTGGCGCGCAGTCAGGGCATTCTGCCTTGCCTGTTCGATCCGAGCCATCGCATTGCGATGATAGCCACTGCCGACATTGGCCGAACCGCAGCACAGGCACTGCTGGAACCACCTCGAAACAATGAGGTTATCGAGCTCGAGGCGTTGCAGGAATCGAGCTATGCCGATGCGGCGCGCATCCTGGGCAAGCTGCTGGGCCGGCCAGTTGAGGCGGTGCGCGTGCCCCACGAGGGAGTGATTCCAACCTTGGTGCAGTCCGGATTCTCCGAGGACGTGGCGGGCCTGTTCCAGGAGATGGCGCACGCCCTTGACGCGGGGACCATGAGATTCCACAACGGCGACGCCAGGCACGTCCGCGGACCCACGACATTGGAGAGTGTGCTGGCCAAGCTAGTCTGACCGGCCGTCGGCAGATCCGCCTCGCGCAGGAGATCGAGGAGGATGCCCGCGGCGGAGCGTGATGTTGTAGACTGCCGCCAATGAATCTCTTTGTTCCTGGCCGCATCTGCCTGTTCGGCGAGCACAGCGACTGGGCCGGTGGTTACCGGCGCATCAACGCCGAAATCGAAAAAGGATACGCGCTGATCGTGGGGACCAATCAGGGGGTGTATGCCGAGGTCAAGCCGCACCCGAGCAAGCTGATTTTCCGGGCCACTCTAAACGACGGCACCAGCATGCCGCCCTGGGAAGTTCCCATGGAACGACATGCTCTGCTCGATCAAGTCCAACAGGGCGGTTTCTTCAGCTACGTGGCCGGCGTCGCCTATCAGCTCATGACCCACTACCGGGTCAGAGGCCTGGAAATCCACAACACCCGCACCGATCTGCCCATCAAGAAGGGTCTCTCGTCGAGCGCGGCGGTGTGCGTGCTGGTGGCCCGGGCATTCAACCGCACCTATGACCTCAAGATGACCGTACGGGGCGAGATGGAGCTCGCCTACAACGGCGAGATCAGCACGCTTTCCCGCTGTGGCAGGCTCGACCAGGGGTGCGCCTACGGCAACCGGCCCATCGAGATGACATTTGACGGCGACCAGCTCGACGTGCGCGAACTGTCCACGCCGTCCCCGCTTCATTACATCATCGTCGATCTCAAGGCAGGCAAGGACACCCGCGAAATCCTGCAAGGGCTCAATCGCTGCTATCCCTTTGCCCAGACCGAGATGCAGCGGGCCGTGCAGACCTACCTCGGCCCGGTCAACCGCAGGATCGTGACCCAAGCTGCTGAGGCGCTCAAGCAAGGCGACGCGCAACGGCTGGGCGCGCTCATGAATGAGGCGCAGGAGCTGTTCGACAAGAATCTGCAGCCGGCTTGCCCGTCGCAGTTGACCGCCCCCGTACTGCACAAACTACTCGGTCATGCGCCGCTGAGACAGTATCTCTACGGCGGCAAAGGGGTTGGCTCGCAAGGCGACGGCACCGCTCAGCTTCTCGCGAAAGACGACGATTGCCGGAAGAAGGCCATGGTCCTCATCGAGCGCGACCTCGGCATGTCGTGCTTGGAACTGACTCTTGAGCCTGCCCGGCGCGTGCGCAAAGCCGTGATTCCGGCGGCCGGGTTCGGCACGCGCCTATTCCCCGCCACCAAAGCTGTGAAGAAAGAACTGTTTCCCGTGATCGACTCCAGCGGACGGGCCAAGCCGGCCATTCTGGCCATTGTCGAGGAAGCGATCTCGGCCGGGATCGAGGAAGTGGCCATTCTGGTGCAAAGCCAGGACCGAGACCTGTTCGCGGAAATCTTCTGCACACCGCCGCGCGTGGAGAATTTCAACAAGCTTCCCAAGGAGAGCCAGAAATACTCCGAGTACCTGATGGACATCGGCCACCGCATCACCTTTCTGTCGCAGGACATTCAGGATGGGTTTGGTCACGCGGTCTACTGTGCGCGAGAGTGGGTCGGCGACGAGCCTTTCCTGCTCTTGCTGGGCGACCACCTCTGCGTGTCCGACACCGACACGGCTTGCAGCCGGCAACTGCTGGACGCCTATGAGGTGACAGGGCAAAGCGTGGTCGGGCTCAAGGAAACGCCCGAGGATGAGGTACACCGTTTCGGATGCGCCACCGGCGTGTGGGCCACCGGGGAAGGATTGCTCGCGCTCACGGAATTTGCCGAAAAGCCTGACCTCGAATACGCGCGCGAGCACCTGCGGGTTGAAGGCATCGCCGAGAACATGTTTCTGACCGTGTTCGGCCAGTACGTACTGTCGCCGAAGATCTTTGGCTATCTGGAGGAGAACATCAAGCGCAACATCCGGGAGCGGGGCGAGTTCCAACTCACCTCGTGCCTCGATCGTCAGCGCAAAGAAGACGGCCTATTCGGCTACGTTGTGAAGGGACGCCGTTTCGACATCGGCAGTCCCGATGCGTACTTGGAGTCACTCATCGAGTTCAGAAAACAGAGCGTCTAGGGAAACTGCCCAGCCGCGGCCAATAGATCGAGGCGGGCCTGGC
>Ga0265342_10001349_pt1 | contig 22981 bp, 19 predicted proteins | sample 4CB327metaG_FD_203125 | JGI IMG/M metagenome (GOLD analysis project Ga0265342, IMG submission 203125) | Rhizosphere microbial communities from Carex aquatilis grown in University of Washington, Seatle, WA, United States - 4-CB3-27 metaG | ecosystem: Host-associated > Plants > Roots >... | reverse complement strand
ATCCTGGATTCGATCGGGCTGCCGCCGCTGCCGATCGAGGGCGCGTACTTCTTGCTGTCGGACGTGAGCCGGCTCGGGTTCGCGAGCGACCTCGAGTTCTGCCGCTTCCTGTGCGCCGAGGTCGGTGTCGCGGCGATCCCGATCTCGCCGTTTTATTTACAGGCTGCGCGCGCGCCGATGCTGGCGCGGTTCTGTTTCGCCAAGCGCGCAGAGACGATCGAGCTCGCCGGCGAGCGCCTGCGCAAATGGCGCGCGCCGCGCTGATCACTCCTCCGCGCTCTCCTCGCCTTCGGGCGGGTCCTCGACCTGCACCTCGATCTTCCAGACGTCCGCGAGCCAGGACAGCAGCTCGGACTCGCCGCCCTCGATCGCGTCGGCGGCCGCGCCTTGCAACACGGTGCCGTAGATCAGCTCGCGTGCCTCCTGCCGGGTGATCGTGGCGAGAAAGCGCCGGAAGCTCTCCTCGTCTTTGAACCGCCCGTCGAACGAATCGACCGCCGCCTGGTAGCCGTCCTCGCCGAATGCATCGACGATCTCCGCGACCTCGTCGATCTCGTCTTCGCTGATCTGGTTGTCGGCCAGCACCACCTCGCGCACCAGGCCGACCAGCGCGATGCGCTCGTCGCCGTTCAAGTCTTGCAGCTCCATGCGCGACAGATTCGCCGCCGCCGGGGTCGGCGTCAAGCTGGCGCGCGACCCAGCTCGTGACGGCCTCGGGGGCGCGTGCCAAGCTCACCCCATGCCCGCCGCGCCGACCGGCACCGCCCTCCTTCCGCTTCACGGCGGGCGCGTGCCCGCCTGGCTGTCGGCGCGCATGGCGCGCCTCGGCCGCGTGATCGTGGAGGCGATCTCTCACGAATACGGCCGCACCGAGGTCCTGCGCCGGCTCTCGAGCCCGTTCTGGTTCCAGTGCTTCGGCGCGGTCATGGGGATGGACTGGCACTCGTCGGGGATCACCACCAGCGTCATCGGCGCGCTCAAACGGGGCCTGGCGCCCGTCGAGCACGAGCTCGGGCTTCATGTCTGCGGCGGCCGCGGGCGCCACTCACGCCGGACGCCCGACGAGCTGACCGCGCTCGGCGAGCGGCTGGGGCTGGACGCGCCCGCGCTGGTACGAGCGAGCCGCCTCGTCGCCAAGGTCGACAGCGCCGCCGTGCAGGACGGCTTCGAGCTGTACCTGCACGGCTTCATCGTCGCCGACGACGGCGCGTGGGTGGTCGTCCAGCAGGGCATGAACGGCGAGCGGCGCCAGGCGCGCCGGTACCACTGGATCTGGGATCGCGTGAGCGCGGCGGATCGAGCCGCCGGTGCGAGCGCCGCGTTCGTCGAGGAACCGCACGCCGCCATCGAGGGACGGCCGGGAGGCGAGATCCTGAACCTGGTCGATCGGCGATCGGCGGAGGCGCGCGGTCAGGTGGTGCAGCTTGCGGGACACGCGCCCGACGCGATCGTCGGCCCGCTCGCGCGGCTGAGAATGCCCGCGCACCACGACGTGCGCGCGGAGGACATCGATCTCGCGCGGCTCGGGCGCACGCTGGCAGCGGTCGCCGATCGAGGGCCCGAGGACTTCGCCGACTTGCTGCTCACGCCGGGTGTCGGTGCGCGCACGCTGTTTGCGCTGGCGCTGGTCGCGGAGGTCATCCACGGCGCGCCCAGCCGATTCGCCGACCCGGCGCGCTTCTCGCTGGCCCACGGCGGAAAGGACGGCCATCCGTTCCCGGTGCCGCTGCGGGTCTACGACGAGACCATCGCCGTGCTGAAGCGCGCGGTGGCGGCCGCCAAGCTCGGTGAAGGCGAGCGGCTCGCAGCGATCGCGCGCCTCGACCACCAGGCGCGCCGCATCGACGACGAAGCCGCCGCGCCGACGGTGCAGCCCGCCGATCTCGAGCGCTGGGTCGCCGCCGAGAAGGCCGCGAAGACCGCGCTCGGCGGCCGCACCGTCGCTGACGACGCACCCGCGCGGCGGAGACCGAGCGTGGGCCAGCTGTCGCTACGCTTCGGTAGCTGACCTGCGTCGTCTCGCTACGTCAGGATCTCGTTGATCGGCCCGGTGCAATACTGCGCGTCGCCGACGCACGTGGGGCTCTGGCCCATCACCTTGGCCAGCGTGAGCAGCAGGTCGTTGTGCGACCGATCCTTGGAGGCGCGCACGTTGGGGTCGCCGTCGGCCAGGTCGAGCGGGAACGTCACCATCTGGCCGGTCTTGAGCTGGCCGTTGGCGCCGCCGATCAGCACGAACGGCGTATCGTCGTGGTTGTGGGCCGCGCCCATGTCGAGCTCGTTGCCCCAGCAGATGACGCTTTGGTCGAGCAACGTGCCGCCACCCGCGCCGGAGAACATCGCCAGCTTCTTGGCCAGATAGGCCACCTGCTGCGCGTACCAGTTGTCGATGGCCTTCTGCTGGGTGATGTTCTGGTACTGGGTCTGGACGGTCGCGCTGTAAACGTTGGGCGTCGTCGCGCACAGGCCCATGTTGTTGTACATGGTGCAGGGCGCGATCTGGTAGAGCGACGCCGGCCCCATGTGCGAGTAGTTGTGGTGCGTGTCGGTCTGGCCGGTGAGCCAGCTGTGCGTCACCTGGCTGGTGGCCGTCGACAGTTGCAGGCTCGCCACGCGCGTGAGGTCGCAGGCCAGCGCGAGCGCGAGCAGGTCCATCTGCAGTTGCACGGTGGTCGGAAAATCCGCTGACGGTGACTGATAGCCCGCGGGCACCGCCCCCGGGGGCATGCACGTCGCCGCCTTGGCGGCCGCGGCGGTGATCTGCTGGTCGAGATCGTTCCACCCTTGCTGCAACGCCTGCAGCTGCTGGCGGTCCGTCGTACACAGCCGCGGCTGCATCGCCGTGAGCTCGCTGTTGAGCACCGGAAAGAGCTTCTGGCGGATGAAGGTCTTCTTGTCGGGGCCGCTCATGCCCGACGTCGCCGCGGGCGGGAAAAACGTCATACGCGCTTCGGCGGGATCGTCGTGGGGATCCATGAACGCGCCGGCGGTGTTGTAGATCATCCGGGTCTTCACCTCGCGGTCGGTGAAGTCGGCGGAGCTGCGGGCCATGAGCTCGATCGACGGGAACGGCGTCCCGGCGTTGAGCTTGGACGCAATCACCTGGTCGACGCTGGGACCGGTGGACGCGGACCCCGTCGAGGTGATGCCGGTCCACAACGACGCCATGCCCGCCTCGTGCGAGCCCTGCGCTGCCTTGTTGTTGAGCCCGTCGAGGACGATGACGCTGTTTTGCACGGGCGCGAGCGGCGCCAGCGTGTCGCGAAACACGAAGTTGGTGGTGATCGTCGGCGCGCTGCCGGCAGCCGGGAAAAGCACATCCTGCTTGCTGGCGTCGGTCGCGCCCCAGAACGGGCGCACGCAACCGCACGGCGTGAACAGCAGCACCATGTAAGTCGGCGCGCCGCCAGCGGCCGCCGCGTAGCTGGGCAGCCCGCGCAGGAACGGATACGTGAGCGCGGTCGCCCCCGCGGCCTTGAGGAAACGCCGACGCTCGAGGTTCACTTTGCGGTTCATTGACATGCGGCCCCCGCGTTCACCGGCGAACGGTTCCGGAACGAGTCAGTGCGGACGATCGCCAGCAGCAGCTTCTGAACATTGAACCCGCCGGTCTGGAAGGCTTGATAGACCTGCTCCGCCGAGCATCCGTCGCCTGCCAGCTCCACGCGCTGGATGGCGTAGCGCAGCTCCTGCAGCGCGAAGCACTCGCGCGCCTGGTTGCTGGCCGCGATCTTCGTGATCATGTCGGTTCCGCTGGTATACGACCCGGTGAGCCCGCTCGGGTTCATGGCCACGAACATCCCGCTCGAGTCGACCGGCGTCCCGCCCTCCGCGGTGATGTACGCGCCGGTGGCGTCGTAGTTGTCGAAACCAAACCCCACGTAATCCATGTACTGATGGCAGCCGCTGCACAGCTGGTTGACGCCGAAGTGCTGCATGTACTGCTGGCGCGTCGTCTGTCCGGCCGGCAGCGAAGTCGGCGGCGGCGGGATCACCGTGCCGCCGACCTGAGAGGGCGGAGGGGCGATCTGGTCACACAGAATCTGCTGCCGCACCATGCGCCCGCGCAGCGTCGGCGACGGCAGCGACGTATGCCCGTGCATCGCCAGCACGCTGGCGTGCGTGAGCAGGCCCATGCGCGGCGCCGACGACGTGCCCACGGGCATCTTCGTGAACGAAGTCGAGTTTCCCGTGCCGGGGACGCCGGTGTTGTAGAACGCGGCCAGATCCGAGTTCACGTACGACGACGTCGACGTGAGGAGGGTCCCGTAGTCGGTGTTGTCCACCGCCACCGACGACGTGAAGGTGGTCAGTGTTTCGTTGTGCAGCTCCTGGGCGAGGACCGGCGTCCAGTTCTTGAACTGCGTGTCTTTGGTCACGGCGTCCATGTTCTCGATGTCGAGCCACTGGTTCGCGAAGTCGCGCAGCGCGTCCTGCGCCTTGGCGTCGGCGAGCATGCGCGTCGCCTGCGCCGCGACCTGGTCCGCCGTCCCCAGCTGGCCGGCGTTCGCGGCGCCGACGAGCATCTGGTCGGGCAGCGATCGCCAGAGGAACAGCGACAGCCGGGTGGCGATCTCCATCTGGCTGAGCGGGACGGCGGCCCCGGAGAAGCCGGGCTGGCCGAACTCCAGAACGAAGAGGAAGCGAGGCGAGGTCAGCACCCCCGTGATCACCGCCTGGATGCCGGTCGTGAAATCCCCGAACTGGGCGTTCACGTCGTTGAAGAGCTGCAGCAGCGCCGCCGACTCGGTGCTGTCGAGCTGGCCGCGGAAGGCCCGGTTCGCGAAGTCGGCGATGAACTGCTGCGCGCAGGCGGCGTTGGCCTGCGCGGCGCACGAAACCAGCTTGCCGATGTTCGCGGACGTCACGGCGTTCGTTGCCAGCGCCTCCGCCGCATCCAGGTACTGACGGTTCATGAGCGTGCCCGAGATGGCCGCGTAGGTGTTGGTGTTGAAATTCCCCGGGATCTTCTGCTCGGACACGAACTGGTTCGCGGGCTGCGAACCGGTCGGGTCGAGACCGAGGTCGCGCACCATGTTGTTGTACTCGATGCGCGACAAGCGCCGGATCGGCGTCGCGCCGACCGAGACCTGGCCTGCGTGGCACAGCGTCGTGTCCTCGATCGCCGGCAACCCGGCGGCGGGCGGCATCGTGATCGAGACGATGCTGCCCCCGGCGCCCGCGACGGTGGTGCCGCCACCGCCGCCGCTGCTACCGCTGATGGTGCCGCCGCCGTTCCCGCCGCTGCCGCTCGCATGGGACTGCCCTTTGACGCAAGCCCCCAGCAGAGCGCACATACCAATCGACGTGAAAACTAGGCTCTTGCTAAATTCTCGGTACATCCTCAAACACCTGACCGAGGTTGACTACCCAGCAACATTGCCTCCTCGGCGGCCGAAAAGCCAGCCCCTCGTCGCACCGGACGCCTCGCGGTAGCGTCGACGCCTGGGACTTTCCGAGCCTGGAAGGCCGGTCACATCATTGTTTGGCTCGAGCACTTCTGCTGGTAGGTCACGCACGAGGGCGGCTGCGGCGGAGCGGGGGAGCTGCTCGACTGACTCGACTGAATCGCCGCCGCGGTGATCGCCGAGCAGGGTGGGGTCGCTTTCAGCGCCGCCTGGTACGATTCAAAGCCGTCGTTCAAGCACGCCGAAAGCTCGGCGACCGTCGCGGTGCAGGTCGCGGCCCCTGCCACATTGCACGTGCCCGACGACTGCGTCGAGATGCACATGTCGTAGCCGGTCTGACACGCGGCGCGCACCTGAGCGTCGGTGGCGCCGTCGGGCGCGGTGAGAGCAGCGGCCAGGATTCCGCCGTAGCGGCAAAGCAACTCGGTCATGTCTTGCTCGAGCCCCGAGGTCTTCGAGAACGACGTGACTTCATCGCACAGCGTTTGTTGTTGCGCCGTCGTGAGCTTGTCGATCTCGGTCTTGCCGTCGATGGTCGACGAGAATCCGCCGAGATCGGCGTTGGAGCCGCAGCCGGCCAGCCACCAGATGCCCAGGATCGCTCCGCACGCTCGGGTCCGAATCATCTTCATCTCTTGCCTCCTGCCCGTCTCATTGGCCGGCAGCGCCCGCGCCGATCATTTTTTCTGCTGGACCAGCGCGCGCAGACGCGCGACGTACGGGCTGTCGGGGTGCTCCGTCGAGAATGCGCGCTCGACCGAGGCCGCGCCGGCGCGGTCACCGCGGGCGAGCAACGCCTGCACGCGCAACACGATCTCCTCGTCCGCGAGCTTTCCCTGGACGAAGCGGGCGCGGTACGCATCGAGAGCCCGCAGGGCCGCCGCCGTCTCGCCCGCCGCCAGGTCCGCGCGCGCGCGGTCGAGCGCCGCGACTTCCTCGGCGAGCGACGGCTCGAGCGCCGGTGGGCCCGCCCTCTCCTCGCGTGCCGCGCGCACGGTCCGTTGCACGCGCCGAGCCGGCCTGGGCCTCACGCTCGGCGCCGGCTCGAGCGCCGGCGCTTGGTTTGGCGCCGCGGCTGGCTCCGTCTCGCCCGCGGCCACCGGCGGCACCGCCGGCGCGGGGCCGGGCGACGCGCGCGCCGAGATCTTGGCGCTGGGTTGAACCATCGGCCGCACCGCGCGGCCGCGCGCCGTCGAGACCCCGAAGACGATCGCCGCGCCCAGCGCGAGCGCACTGGAGCCGAGCACGAGCAGCTGGATCAACGTGCCTTTCGTCGCGACGCCGGTCGCACCGCCTACGCCGGCCGCGCCAGGCCCCCCGGGCCCGGATGACGGGCCGCCACCCGGAGGCGCCCCGATGCCGAGCGCCAGCAACGTCCGGGCGCGCGCCGCCGGATCCGGGCGCTCGGCGCGCGACGCCTCCAGCAACTGGCGCTCCTCGGGAGTCGCGTCCTCCGCGGACCATCGACGAAGCTCGCTCATGGCAAACCTCCTCGGCGCGCCATGCGTTGACGGATGTATTCGCGGGCCCGCCGCACGCGCGAGGCGACGGTCCCGACCGGAACTCCCAGCGCTGCCGCGACATCGGGCGCGCTCATCTCCTCGAGCTCGAAGAGCACGAAGGCCTCGCGCATCTCGTCGGGCATCCCCGCGAGGAAGGTGCTGAGCACGCGCCGCGCACGTTGCTCGTCGAGCCGCTCCTCCGCGTCGGGTGCGCCGGGCGCCGGCAGCTCGCCCTCGTCGTTCATGGGCACCTCCCGGAGCCGGCGCAGGGCCCGCCGGGCATCGGAGGCGACTCGCAGCGCGACGCCCATCAAGTAGGCCCGCTCTCCGTCGGCGCGGATCTCGTCCAGGCGGCGAGAAGCCACCAGGAACACCTGCTGGGCCGCGTCGTCGACGCCCGCTTCGGGAACGCCGAGTCGCTTGAGCGCGCGCCAGACCGGATCGAAGTGCGCGCCGACCATCGCGCGCAACCGGACGTCGCGCGCCGCGGTCGGCGGCGGCGCGGGGCCTGGCGGCACAGGTAGCGTTGCGGCGGGCGAGCGAATGGTCGTGGCTCCTTCAAACAGGGGTATTGGCCGGCGCTCTCCCGAACGATCACTCATTTTTTGCTCGATGGCACCGGCCGTCAGAACCGGTACCCGACCGCGGCGGCGGCCCGCGGAGTGACCGCGGGCACGACATACAAGGGCTGATCCGGCTCGAAGGCGAATGTATAGGAGGCCCGGACCAGGGGAAAGATCGCGCCCCCCTCGATCTCGCCAAAGATCCGGCCGCTCGCGGGCCAGCGCAGGCTCACGGTCGCCTCGACCGAGGCCCAGGTCTGCCGCGCCGACGGCGCGTTGACGAGGGAGGTCGCGCGCGCCCACACCCAGCCCACCTCGCTCGCGGCGCACGGGCGCAGCTCGACATCGGCCCGGGAAATGCGCAGCGGGCAGAGCGACAGCCGCCAGCCGAGCAACAACAGCTCCGCGCTCCCGCGGGTGCCCGTCAAGGCGCCCCCGCCACCCAGGATGGCGATGCCAGCGGCCGGCGCGAACCGCCGCGACCGGTCCTCGACCACGAGCCCGATCAGCCCGACGGGGCGAGGTGTATCGGCGAGACCGCCGCGCAGCTCTGCCGCCACGCGCATCGCGGCTGCGAATCGACGCACGGCTGACAGCGGTGGTGACGGCGCCGGCGCGGTGGCCGTGACCGGAGCGGCGGGCGGCGCGACCGGCAGGGTGGACGGGGGCGGCACGGCGTCGTCGGGCGCGGCAAGGTCGATGGCCAGCCCGGCCAGGAAGGCGAGGGCGTGCGCCACATCGCCGCAGTCGCGCCCGCGCAGCGACCGGCGGTGGCGATTTCCCGAGCGGTCGTCGAGGGTCATCTCGCCCGTCGTGTCGCGGCCCCGGCGCTGGAGAATGATCTCGACGCGCGCCCCGCGCGCCCGCGCGCGATCGTGGATGTGCGCGTCGAGATCAGCGCGCAGGTCGGTTTCGCCGGGACACCCGAGGGCGGCTTCGTAAGTCATGGCGTAGCTCGCCGGGCCGCCAGCGTCGTCGGGAGCACCGGCGGTCAAGCTCACGAGCAACCATAACGCGGCCGCGGCCATCTCCGATCGGGAGCCTACACCGACCCGGGGCATCGCGGCGCGCGCCGCTCAGGGGAACTGGCCGGCGGCGGCGAGCAGATCCAGGCGCACCTGGCGCTCGTTGTCCTCGGCGGCGGCGGCGGCGAGATCGGTGTCGCGCGACTGGCGTTCGGCGTCGACGACGTCGATGTTGGTGGTCGCTCCCTCGTGATAGCGCAGGTTCGCGATCTGCAGCGCCTCGCGGGCGAGCTTCGCGGCCAGCTCGCTCTCGCGCACGCGATCGCGCGCGCGCCAGGCAGCCACGACGCCACGGCGCAGATCGGCGCGGGTCTGGCGGATCAACGCATCGAAGTCCGTTGCCGCCTCGTCGAGGAGCGCGCGCCGCTCGTGCAACTGCCCATAGCGAAGGCCGCCCTCGAACAGCGGCAAGACCAGGCGCAACTGCGCCTGCCAGGCAAAGCGGGGTTGAAAGATCGTCGCCGGATCGTTGAATTGCGGATCGAACGTGCCGATCAAATAGGGCATGTAGTCGGCCCAGCTGTCACGGACCTGGTGGCGAGCGGCTTCGCGGCGCATCACTTGCACGAGGATGTCCGCGCGGAGCTGCTCGGGGTGCTCGCCCGCCCTCGGGAACGGAAAGGTCGGCGTCTCCTCGGCGTCGATCGGGCGATCGCCGGCGACGAGCACGCCGAGCGCCTCCTGAGCGGTCATGAGGCCCACCAGCGCATCGCTCACCTGGGCCTCGGCGGTGTGCCACTGCTGGCCGGCGCGCGCGGCGTCGAGCCGACTCACGGCGCCACCGGCGTATTGCTGGTCGGCGTAGGCGGCGTGCGCGCGCGCGGTGTCCCGTGCATTGACGTCGACGTCGATCACCCGGCGCTGGACGATCACGGTCAAATAAGCGTGCGCGACGGCGATCGCGACCCGGCGGTCGACCTCGTCGCGGCTCAGCGTCGCGACCTTGCGGTTGTCGATGGAGTGCGCCCAGTCCGCCCAGCGCTCCGGAGCGATCAGTGGCACCGATAGGCCGCCGGCCGCGAAGGTCTGATTCGCGCTCTGTATGTTCAGGCCCATGAAGTTCCGGGCGCCGTCGATCCGCGTGTACGTCAGGTTGGGCGCGAGGGTGGGCATCGCGGCGGCGCGCACTTCGGCAACCAGCGCCGCCGCGCGCCGCACCTCGGCGGCGGCCACCAATGCGTCGGGGTTGCGCGCCCGCGCGCGCGCGAGCGCCTCGGCCAGCGTGACCCGCTCGACCTCGACGCCGGTGGGGTTCGCGGCCAAAGCATCCGACTGCGCGCGCGTGGCGCCGGCGAGCAGCGTCGCCGCCGCCACGGCCGCCGCGACAGCACCGACCCGGAGAGCGCGCGCCTCACGCACGGGCGGTGCCTTCGGTGGTTTGGGCGGCGGGTGCGGGCCGCCGGCGCACGCGTTCGCGAACGCGCTGCATGATGAGATACAGCCCCGGCGTGAAGAACAGGTTCAGCACCGTCGACAGCAGCAGCCCCCCGAACAGAGCGGTGCCCATCGAATGCCGTCCGTTGGCCCCGGCGCCGCTGGCGAAGACCAGCGGCAAGATACCGAGCAAGAACGCGAACGACGTCATCAGGATCGGGCGCAGGCGCAGCTGCGCGGCCTCGGTGATGGCCTGGACGGGGCTGGACCCGCGCGCGCGCAACTGCTCGGCGAACTCGACGATCAGGATCGCGTTCTTGCTGGCGAGGCCGATCAGCATGAGCAACCCGATCTGGCAAAAGACGTCGTTGCTCAGCCCGCGCAACCGCTGGGCCGCAAGCGCGCCCAACAATGCCAGCGGCACCGCGAGAATGATGATGAAGGGCAGCGAGAAGCTCTCGTATTGCGCCGAAAGCACCAGAAACACGAACGTGAGCCCGAGGATGAAGATGATCAGCGTCTGGCTGCCAGCGCGCACCTCTTCCCAGGACAGCCCCGACCACTCGTAACCCATGCCGGGCGGCAGCGCGGTGGCCGCCGCGGTCTCCATCGCGCGAATCGCGTCGCCGCTGGAGACGCCGGGCGCGCCGGCGCCGAGCAGCTCCACCGAACGCTGGAGGTTGTAGTGGCTGATGACGGGCGGCGCGGTGGTCGGCGTGACCGTCACGAAGTTGTCGAGCGCGGCGAGGCCGCCCGCCGCCACCGAGGCGACCGGGATCGCGATCGCGCCGGTCGAGCTGGCGAGGGCTTGCTGAGAACGGACGTAAAACTGGCCGATGTCGCGCGGCTGCCCGCGAAACGGCGCCGCGGCCTGAACGTAGACCCGATACGAGCGATTGTTGAAATCGAAGTCGTTCACGTACTGCGATCCGAGATAGACGCCGAGCGCGTCGTTGATCTGGCTGATGGAGATCGCGGAGCTCTTCGCCTTTTCGCGATCGATCGTCAGCGAGAACTGCGGATCGTCGACGCTGAAGGTCGAGAACAGCCCGCGAATGTGGCCGCCGCGCATGGCTTCGCCTTGCAGCTGCGCGGCCGCGCGCGCCAGCGCCGCGAACTCCGCGCTGCCCGCCTGATCGATGAGCTCGAACGTGAACCCGCCCGTCGAGCCCTGCCCCTGGATCGGCGGCGGCAGAAAAGGAATCGCAAGCGCGCCCGGGATGCTCGCGAGGCGGCCCCGCATATCGGCAACCAGCGCCGTCGCGGAATGCTCGTCCCCCTCGCGCCCGGTGATGGGCGTCAACGTCACGAAGATCACCGCCCGGTTGGCGCCGTTGCCCGAGAAATTGTAGCCAATGACCGAAAACGTGTCCTGCACTTCGGGGCGCGCGCGCAGCTTGGTCTCGATCTGCTTGCCGATCCCGGTCATATAGTCGATCGACGCCCCCTGCGGGCCCAGCAGCTGAACGATGAAGTAGTTCTGGTCCTCGTCGGGGACGAAGCCGCCCGGAACGGTGCGAAACACCAGGAAGGTCAACACGAGACCGGCCAGGAAGGCGCAACCCGTCAAGACGAGATGCCCGAGCAGCCAGCACACCGCGCGTCGATAGTGGGTGCGCATCCCCGCGATGCCGCGGTTGAACCAGCGGAAGAGAAAGAACCGCGACTCGCCTTCGCGGCGGACGCGCATCAGCAACGCCGCCAACGCCGGCGACAGCGTCAGCGCGTTGAAGGCCGAGATCGCGACCGAGAACGCGATCGTCAGCGAAAACTGACGGTACAGACGCCCGGTCGTCCCGGAGATGAACGCCACCGGAACGAAGACCGCGATCAGCACCAGCGAGGTGGCGACGACGGCGCCCGCGACCTCGCCCATGGCGCTCTCGGCCGCGGTGAGCGCGTCGACGCGCCGTTCGACCAGGTTGCGCTCGATGTTCTCGACGACGACGATGGCATCGTCGACCACCAGCCCGGTGGCCAGGACAATCCCGAACAGCGTCAGCGTGTTGATCGAGAAACCGAACGCCTTGATGAACGCGAACGTCCCCAGCAGCGAGACCGGGATGGTGACCGCCGGGATGACCGTGACCCGCCAATCCTGGAGAAAAAGAAAGATCACCAGGATGACGAGGCCGATCGCCTCGAGCAGTGTCTTCATGACCTCGCCGATCGAGGCGCGGACGGCGTCGGTGGGATTGAACGCGATCTTGTACTTCATCGACGGCGGGAACGCGGCCGACAGCTTCTTCAGCTGCGCGCGCACCTGCGCCTCCAGCTCCAGCGTATTGGCGTCGGACAGTTGAAAGATCCCGATGCCGACGGCGTCGCGGCCGTCGAAGCGCAGGTTCACCGAATAGTCCTCGGCGCCGAGCTCGGCGCGGCCGACGTCGCCCAGGAGCACCAGCCCGTTCGACTGGCCAGAACCGCCGCGCTTGATCACCAGCCGTTCGAACTGCTTCGGGTCATTGAGGCGTCCGGCGGCATTGACGCTGATCTGAAACGTTTGGCCGGGTTGCGCGGGCGGCTGCCCTATCTGACCGGCGGCGATGTTCGCGTTCTGCTCGCGCAACGCCGACACGACCTCGGACGCCGTGAGGCCGCGCGCGGCGAGTCGCACCGGGTCCAGCCACAGCCGCATGGCGTAGCGGCGCTCTCCGAAGATTTGCACGTCGGCGACGCCCCTCAGGCGCCGGAGGGGATCGCGCACGTAGAGATCGAGATAGTTGCTGATGAACGTGTTGCTGAGTGAGCCGTCCTCCGAGTAGAAGCCGACGCCCATGATGATCGCCGCCGTGGTCTTGGTGATGGTGACCCCGGTGTTCTTCACTTCGGTGGGCAGGCGCGGCAGCGCGGTGTTGACGCGGTTCTGCACGTCGACCGCCGCCAGATCCTTGTCGCGGTCGACGTCGAACGTGACCGTGATGATGCTGGTGCCGTCATTGCCGCTGGTCGAGCTCAGGTAGCGCATGCCCTCCGCGCCGTTGACCTGCTGCTCGATCGGCGTCGTGACCGCGGACTCGACGATGCGCGCGCTGGCGCCGACGTAGTTGCTCTGCACGGTGACTTGAGGCGGCGCCAGCTCCGGGTACTGCGCGATGGGCAGCGTGGCGACGCTGACCGCGCCCAGCAGCACGATCAGGATCGCGCACACCGAGGCAAACACCGGCCGCCGGATGAAGAAGTTGACGAACACGGTGACTACTTCGTGGGTGGGCCCGCGTCGCTGGTCTCGGTGACCCGCGCCCCGGGACTGAGTTTTTGCACGCCGGAGGAGATGACCATCTCACCGACGGCGAGCCCTCGCAGCACCGGGAAGGACTGGCCCTGGATCGGCCCGACCTGCACGACCCGTTGCTCGACCGTCAGGTTGCCGTCGTTCCCGCGCTTGGCCACCCAGGCGAACGACTGACCGTTGCGGCTCTGCACCGCCAGCACCGGAACGACCGGCCCGTCGTGCTCGGCCCAGATCACGCGGGCGCGCGTGAATTGCTCGGAGCGGAGACGCCCCGACGAGTTGTGAACGCGCGTCTTGATGAGAACCGTCTGGGTATCGGAGTCGGTGCGCGGCGAGATGAAGCTCACCTCGCTGGGCGCGAGCACCTGTCCGCTGGCGTCGATCATCTCGACTGGCATGCCCACCTTCAGCGACGCCGCCCGTTCGATCGGGATATCGACGTAGGCTTCGAGCGCCTGGTTGTCGTCGAGCGTGGTGAGCAGCGTCTGGGGCGCCACGTAATCACCGACGCGAACCGGGATGTCCCCAACGGTGCCGGCGACGGGCGCGTTGACTTCGTAGTAGCGCAGCTCGACCGCCTGGGCGCGCACCTGTGCCTCTGACGAGCTGGTGTTGGCCTCCGCCTGCTGCAGCGAGCTGCGCGCCTGATCCAGCTCCTGGCGACTGGCGCCACCGCCCGCATACAGTCGTTCGACGCGACGGTACTGATCGCGCCAGTACGCGAGCGTCGCGTTCGACGCCTCGGTGATCGCCTGCTGGCTGTGAACCGCTGCTTGCTGCCGTCGCGGATCGATCAGCATCAAGGGAGCGCCCGACCGAACCCGGTCACCGGACGCGACGTCGATGCGGGTCACGTGCCCGTCGACCTGCGGCTGCACGCGCACCGAATGTCGCGAGATCAGATTCGCTACGTACTCGCTGGTATCGCGTTGCAAGGCCGATCGGACCGTCTCGATCTCGACGGGGACAGCCGGCGGGCCGCCCGCGCCCATCGGGGCCGCGTGACTTCGTTCGCAGGATGCGATCCCAGCGGCGATCGATGCGATTGCGGCCAGGTACAGTCCGCGTGACGAGAAGGATGGGCCAGTCGCACTCATGGCTGCCAACGTCGAAGCAACGTGCGTCGCACATCGCCGTCGACAAGGCAGGACCGGACCGGATCGGACCGTGGTCCTCGGCCCCCAGGACCAAACGAGCGCAAACTAGCGCGCGGCCGCGCCGTTCACGCTCGCTCGCGCCGGCGCCGACCGCAGAGTCCCGCGAGAGCGGCCAGCGCCGCGAAAGCGAAGCCGAGCTCGCCACCTGGCGAGGCGCCCTCGATCGCGCACGCACAGCCGCCCGACGCACCTCCCGGCCCCTCGCCCGCGCCGGAACCGCCCACAGCGCTCGCGCCACCGGTGCCCGCCAGAGCGCCGCCAGCGCCACTCGTTGTCCCGGTGCTCCCGCCGCTGCCGGGCGGCGCGCCCGCACCGCCCACTCCAAGCGCACCGCCCGCGCCGGTCATACCGCCCGTTCCGCTGCTGCCACCGGCGCCAGGGCCGCCGCCGCCGCCGCTCGCCCCGCCCGCCGCGGTGCTCGTGCTCGCGCCGAACTCGTACGCGCCGAGATCGGGAGCCGCACCCACGAACGGCAGACCGACGTCGGTGCCCTTGTCGATCATCCGGCTGCCAGCGGCGAGCTTGAGAAAGTCGACGTTCGGCAAGCTGCCGTCGGACGCCCGCGGCCCGAGCGCCCCGGAGGACTCGATGGCCACGCCGGTGCCCGAGACGCTCGGGTCGGCGATGCTCAGGAAATCGGCCGCCGCCGGCGTGATGTTCAGGTCCCAGGTATTGAACATGGTGTCCACGCCGGTCATGTTGCTGTTCCGGTTGGGATAGCCAATGTTGTTGCGCATGATGTGCGCCATCGCGCCCGACAGCGTGATCGTCGTGTCGGGAGTGTTGGGCGGGCTGGCCAGCATGTTGTACTGGGTCGCGTTCATGAAGGACGTGTTGTTGTACCAGGTGTTCCCGCCCGACGAGTGATTGGCGTAAAAGCCATTGGCCTTGTTCTTCCAGGCGACATTGTTCTGGACCAGGTGGCGCACGCCCGTGGCGCTGCTGCCCATCTTGAATCCGTTGCCGTTCCCGTCGGCGGGATTGAGCGTGCCGTAGTTCGCGAAGCCGTTGCCAAAGGCCCAGGAGTTCTCGACGGTGACGGGGACTTCCTGGTTGATCAGATCGTAGCCGTCGTCGGAGTTCCACCATGAACGGCAGCCCCGGACGATCGTGGTCGCGCCCGACGTTTGATAGTGCACGCCGAATCCATCGGCGTTCTGGCCCTGGCCTTGCGATGACGTGGCGTCGTAGTTGTCGTGCGCGTCGCAATTGAGCACCAGGTGGCCGCCGGTCCCTTTGCCGATGAAGATTCCGTTGCCGCTGTTGTGGTGCATGTTGAGGAGCTCGAAGATGCAATTGCCGCCGGTCACGACATCGACCCCGTTGTTGGAGAAGGTGTTCATCGGCACGTGGGCAATCTCGAGCCCCTTGAAGTGCAGCCAGCTGCCCGTGACCACGAAGCCGTGGGTGTAGCCGGTCGTCGAGATCACCATGTTCGTGAAGTCAAAGACCGGCACCTCGCCGGGGTAGGCCCAGTACCGGATCCGGTTCGTGTCCGACGTGCCGCTCTTGGTGAACTGGATGCCGGCGCCGGCGCTGGCAGGCGTGGTGATCGGGTAGGTCCCGGCGCGGATGTAGACCGTGTCCCCCGCCACGGCCACGTTCGCCCCCTTCTGGAGCGTCGCGAAGGGCGAAGCCATCGTGCCGGGGTTCGAATCGCTGCCGGTCGTGGCGACATAGTAGTCGGTGGCCCAGGCGCTCCGCCCGGCGGCGACTGTCGCCAGCATGACCAGCGACATCGAGAGATTCTTCCAGCCCAGGCGTGCGAAAGACGGCAGCATGCGACACCCTCCGTCGTGTAAAGGGTGAACGGCGCCGAAGTTGGTGCGAAGTCGGTGCAAAGAGGCGCGAAAATCGCAGAATGCGGCGCGCCATCGCAGCCCGCCGGCATGGTACAAAGGGGGCGATGCGAGCTCTCGCCACGCCGGCCGGCGACGTCGTGCTCCAGCGACTGGCCCAGGCCCACGAACGGCAGCGGTTGATCGCGGTGCGCGAATCGCTGGCGGATCTGCTGAGTGCCTTTCATTGGTGCTCGGCGCCGTACACCGAAGGCGACAACCGAGACTACGTAGCCAGTTGCCGGAAGAGCTGGGACCTGATGCATGAGTTCGTATTTGGGGTCTTCGATCGAACCGGACGTTTCGTTGGAGAGGCGGCCATCGACGACCTCGACCTCGCCGCTGGCTCCGCAAACCTCTCGTATTGGATCGCGCCCAGTGCGCGCAGGCGGGGTCACGGAGCGAAGGCAGCGGCCGTGGCTGCGCGCTTTGCCTTCCGAGACCTCGGCCTGCGGGAGCTCCGTCTCTTGGTGGCGCCCGGCAACGTCGCGAGCAAACGGATCGCCAGCAAGCTGTCCGGGACGCCGGCGCCAGCGACGTCGATCGCGGCGCCGGAGACCGCGCCGTCGCGCGAGGACTTGCGGTTCGTGCTCGACGCGAGCCACGACACCGAGGTGCTGCGCCGCGACCCGGCCAGCTTTCCGTACCAGGGCATCTCACAGGGAGGATGACGATCATGAAGAGGACCAACAGCGCGGCAGCACTCACGACGCCGGGAGGCGCCCGCACCGTCTGTTTCGGCGTGTCGCAGGGCTACTACGCCGTCAGAACCGGAATCATGATCGGGACCTCGAGCCTCGGCCCCTGCTTCGCGCTCATCGCCTGGGACAAAGATCAGAACGTCTTCCTGGCCCACGTGCAGGCAGACACGACCACGGATTCCCTGACCACCGCGATCGACCGCGCGATCGCGGAGCCCATCGGCGTGCGCGTGGTTCGTGGCAAGAACACGTCGACGCCGACGCAGACGATCATCGATGGCGTCAAGAGCCACTACCTTTCGAAGAAGGTGGTCGTCACCGAGCACCTGAGCGACACCGCCGCGGCCGTCTCGAGCCCGCAAGGCGTTCTGTCGACGCCCTCGGACATCACGGCCACCAACGATCGAGACTACAAGACGAAGAGCCTGATCGGTTCCATGATCAAGGGCAAAGCCGACATCAGGAACATGGACGCCTAGCGCTTGGCCCGAGCGATGCCTGGGACGATGATCATCACCGGCGCGGGGCGCGGCATCGGAGCGGCCACCGCGCGGCTGGCCGCGACGCGCGGCTACTCGGTCGCGGTGAATTACGTGAAGGACGACCGCGCCGCGAACGCCGTCGTCTCCGACATCCGCGCGTCGGGCGGCGCCGCGATCGCGATCCGCGCCGACGTGAGCCGGGAGGCCGAGGTCGAGCGGCTGTTTCGCGAGGCGGTTCGCGAGCTGGGCCCGCTGACCGTGCTGGTGAACAACGCCGGGATCGTCGACCACACGGCGCGCGTCGACGAGATGCGTGAAGCACGCCTGCAGCGGATGATGGCGGTCAACGTCGTCGGCAGCTTCCTGTGCGCCGCCGAGGCCGTCCGCCGCATGTCGACGCTGCACGGCGGCCACGGGGGCAACATCGTCAACCTCTCGTCGGCGGCCGCCAAGTACGGCTCGCCGCGCGAGTACGTGGACTACGCCGCGTCGAAGGCCGCCGTCGACGTCTTCACGATCGGCCTGGCGCGCGAGGTCGCGGCCGAGGCGATCCGTGTGAACGCCGTGCGACCCGGCATCATCGATACGGAGATCCACGCGAGCAGCGGTGATCCGGCGCGCGCGCAGCGCCTGGCACCGCAGCTTCCGCTGCACCGGCCGGGCACGGCGCGAGAGGTGGCGAACGCAATCCTCTGGCTCGTCTCCGACGAGGCCTCGTATTGCACGGGTAGCATCCTTGACGTCGCCGGTGGACGCTGAACCAGACCACTATCAACCGTCGGGTGTCAGATCTTGCACAGCCGACGTGCGGAATCAAGCGGCGCGCCCCCACGGGCCTCAGTGCTCGCCGTCAGCCTCCTCCATCTTTCTGACGACCATCGCGATCGTGGGCGCATCGACGCGGGCCGCCTTCATGAGGGAGGTGGCCCGTTCGACGTCATCCGAGTCGATGGCGTCGAAGAAGTCCTCGACCCGCCCGACCGCCGCCAGTTGCTCCAGCACCAGGGTTCCTTCGAAGTCGCTTTCGTCCATGACGGCGTCACTTCGTCGCGACGATATCCTCATCGACGATCGCTTGTCCCATCGGGCCCATGTTCATCGTGCGGTCCACGGTCAAGAGGTGCAGCTCGTTCCCTTGCGCGCAATAGTCCCCACCGGTGGAGCCACCGCCGCTGACGCTGGCGAGGGTCGCAACCGTTCCCGAGGTACTGTATGTCCCGCTGTCAGTCATGCTCTGCGGGGCCGTGACCAGCGTGCACACGCAAACGCTCGTGCCCTGGCAGGAGACCGACTGGATCGATGGGTCGCCCTGGGCCTCGATCGCGGCTGCATAGGCCGAGCACGACGCGCCGGCGATGCAGGACGCGGGAACGTCGATTGTGAGGGACGCGGACTGGGTGATGTCCACCGCGTAGCTCGCGTCCGCGTTGAACGCGATCATGCCCGATGCTGTCTCGGCCGCCGCACCGACGGTGGCCGTCGGGCAGAACGACGCGAAATCGCCCGCCAGATCGGTCATGACCCCCGCCCGGGTCACGCACGCCCCGGTGAAGGTCCAACTTCCCACCAAGTTGCCCCCGCAGGGCGCGACCTTTCCACAAGACCCGCCCCCATCGCCGCCGCAGCTCGCCTCGAATAACGCCAGCGCGGCGATCAGGACCGCCAGCGATCGCCCCAGGACTCTCGGTCTCCACGATGCCCCCGGCGACTCGTGCCATACCTCACCCAACGACGAACCTGCGATCGGAATGTCCTGCTGTCGATCGGTCATATCGCGTCCCCCATGTTGTTAGCGGCCGGCTGGGGTCAAGGCAAGATCTGGGCCCAACCGGCCGGGCGCGAGGCTGACAGGTGAATCGCCTCAGAGAGGCGGGGTCACACGCAACGACGCATCCGGCTTGGGAGGCTGGTTGCTGAAGAACTTGCCCTGCCATGCCCGTTCGAGCTCGACGAACGCCTCGATCTGGGCCAGGGCCTTCCGGCACCACGTGGCATCCTGAGGCTTGTACCAACGTGCCCCATTGCCGTTCGCGCCCGCCGACAGCTGGTCATTGAACAGACCCTCGTAACCCTCGAGGTCCGGAAAGGTCGCACGCACGTGTTGAAGGTTCTTCTCGAGGTTGGACATGAGGACGCGGAATCGGACCCATTGATGCTGCCGGAAATCCATCGCGGACAAGAGCCCGCCCGCCCGCCGGCCCTTGTCGCCGATCCGTTGAATCGTCTTCGCGTCCATCGCCAGGTTGAGCCCGCCCTCGTTCGACGTGAGCCGCACCTGGACGACACGCTCGCGGTAGCTGGGAAGCATGGCTTGCATGGTGTCGCGGTAGTTCCTCGCGGTGTCGAACATCGACATCAGGAAGCCGGACAACCCCTCGAGCCGCCCCCACTGCGGGACGCCGCGGGCACCGTCGCGCGGTTGGGGGAGGTAAACGTCGTCGATCGCGGCCACGGCATCATCCGGGCGGACCGCGCCCGCGTCCTCGGCAGAGGCGGCGTCGCCGCGGACCACGCTGAACTGATCCTGCGCGATCTCGCCGCCGGTCTTGGCGTCGTCGGGGACGTCGACCAGGTTGATGCCGAACGTCGGGCGCGCCGGAAGCCACGTATCAAAGAAGTGAATCGGGAAGTTGCTCGATATACCGCCGTCGCTGAACCAGCTGTCCTGAAAATGCTTGCCTGGGTCGAAGACAAACGCGCTGTTCGCCTTCTCCGCCGCACGCATCTCGGCAAACGCGCTCGGCTTGATCGTGTAAAACCGAAGGGCCGTGAGCAGGATGGGAAAGCTCAGGCTCAATCGGGTGGCGACGATCACCGGGAGCTTGTCGCCCTCCGGCAAGTAGTGGTAACCCTCGGGCAGCGGTAAGCTGGCCCGGGTTCCGGCGGCTTTCATGTAGCTGACGATGCGCGCGGGGAAGAAACGCGCCATCTCGTCCTCGCGGAAGAGAAAGTCGTGCCCCTCGCGGGGAAAGACGTACGGCTGGCCGAGCGAAAGGTTGCTCGTGACCATGCGCAGACTGATGTCGACGGGCGCGCCACCGCCGGGGAGCGTCTTGCCCGCGAGGTCGGCAAACGTCAGCGGCGCCTCGCCCGGTTGTTTGCCGGCCAGGCTGTCGATCGCGTCCGCGAGCCACGTCGTGAGGACGTCCTTCTCGTCCTCGCGCGTGTAACCCATGCAGAGTCCGAAGTACCCTTCACGCGGAAGGTAGTGCGTGAAGATCCGCGAGAGAGCATAGATCCCCGCGACCAGGCCGCCCACCCAGGCGCCGAGCACAGCGCCAGCCACCAGCACCCCGAGGACGACCCGCGCCGCAAGCGTGACCTCGGGCGCGGACGGGCCGGCCAGCCCGACGCCGACGAGAATCAGCGCCGCCGGTACGACGCCGGCCACGCCACCGGCGATCCACCCGGCCAGACTCGGCCAGACGAAGTTCTTCGCCAGGGAGTGCGTCGCGCGGAGGACGGCGCCGACGCGCCCGCGCCATTTGCCCGCCGTCGTCTCACCGGCGGGATCCGGCGCGCGCGTGCCGGGATTGAGGAACAGGTCTGTCAGCACATGGAAAGCAGGGGCTGCCTTTGCGGCCGGCTTGAACAGCTTCAGCAAGAAGCTCTGTTGCGCGAGCTGCTCGCGCAGGCGATCGAGACGTTCGAATCCCCCGCTCTCGCGCGCGAGCTCGGCGGCCGCGGTCACGGCGGCCGCGATCGCCCCCGCGCTGGTGCCGCCGATGCACCGAAAGCGAAACGTCTGCTGCAGCTCGAGGACCGCGGGCGGATAGACCACGCCGCTCGTGATTCCGCCTTTCATCACCAGATCGCACTGCCTGTTCGGCGACCGATTGAACTCGAATGCCCCTGCTGTCCCCTGCCCGTCGTCCATGCTCGCCTCGCTTCGAGGCCGACGGTCGAGCATGCGTCACCCGCTGTCAAGCGCGGCGATCGAGTAGGATGCCGAGCGGCCGGTCGACCTTCGATCGCTTGGGAGGTGAGATTGCAATACTCTCGTTGGCTCTTGGTTTCGTTGTTGCTGGTGATCGGTCTCGGCGCTGCGACACCGCCGAGCGCGACCGGGCGGACCTGGTACGTTTCCACGACCGGCAAGCGCGGCGCGGCCGGCACGGACCAGGCGCCGCTCGCCAGTTTGAGCGAGGCGGCAGCGCGGGCTCGGGCCGGCGACGTGATCCGCCTCGCGACCGGCACGTACCGCGAGGGGCGCACCATTCGCCTCGACGCCGCGGGGACGGAGAAGCAGCCCGTACGCATCGAGGCGGCGGAGATGGAGCGGCCCGTGCTCGATTTCGCCGAGCAGCCCGAGAACGAGAAGGGGTCGCGCGGGCTGGAGATCGCCGGGGACTACTGGCAGATCGTGGGCATCGAGGTCGCGCACGCAGGCAGCTTCGGCTTCTTCATCACCGGCAGCCACAACATCGTTCACCGGTGCGTGGCGCGAGAGAACCGGAACACCGGCATCCAGCTGGACGCGCGCGCCAGCTACAACCTCATCTCGGACAGCGACTCGTACCGGAACTTCGATCCAGAGACGTTGGGGGAGAACGCGGATGGGTTCGCGGCCAAGCACGGCGTCGGGCCCGGAAACGTGTTTCGGGGTTGTCGGTCGTACCAGAACGCCGACGACGGGTTCGACCTGTGGATGGCCCCCTACCCCATCGTGATCGAGGACTCCGTCGCGTTTCGCAACGGCTACAACCTCTGGGGCATCGAGGATTTTCAGGGCGACGGCAACGGATTCAAGCTGGGCGGCAACTACATCGATGCGGCGCACCAGGTCCGCCGTTGTGTCTCGATCGAAAATCCCCTGAACGGATTCGATCAGAACCACAACCTGGGTGCGCTCACGATTGAAGACAGCGTGGCGATTCGTTGCGGGCGCGGCTTCGCGCTGCCCGAGACCGCGCGGCGCGGCCACAACGTTCTGCGCGGCAATTCGTCGTTCGGCTGCCAGAACTTGCTCGAGCCTCACGTCACGTCGGTCGGGAACCACTGGTACCCGGACATCGCGGGCGGCAACCTGGGTCCGCCGCCGCGTCCCGGCCACCGGAACGTCGCGGGCGCGGGGCCAGAGCCCGCGGCGCAGGAGCCGCCGTCGCTGACGCAGGCTCCCGCACATTCGGCGCCGCCGCCGGATCCCCTCAAGCTCTCGATCCCCGCGATGCCGACCGACGAGTGATCCTCGCGATTTATTTACTGATCGATCGGCGACGCGCGCGACATGAGCCTTCATGCGAAGGTCCTCTCTTTGCGCGTTCTCGCTCGTTCTCCTGGGCTTGGCCTGCAGCGCAAACAACGGCCGTCCTGAGCCGACCGGAACGGGAGGAAGCTCGAGCGCCCGTGGCGATTCAGGGGTGACGGCCGCTGGTGGCGCAACTGGCTCGGCGGGCCGCACAGGCGTGGGCGGACACGGTGACGCGGCGACGGACGGTGCGGACGATGGCGGCACGGGCGGCGGCGGTGGCAGCGCGGGCGGCGGCGGTGGCAGCGCGGGCGGCAGCGGTGGAACGATCGCGCAACCTCCCGGCGATCCGGTCACCTTCTCTCTCTCCCGGTTGGTGGGCGTGGCGAGCGGCCAGTGCCTGGGCGTCGTGGGCGCGAGCTCGGCCAACAATGCGGCCGTCGAGCTCGAAGCCTGCAACGGTTCGGTATTCCAGTCCTGGACGGCGACACAAGATGCTTCGGGCTAT